>Ga0066376_10000332_pt1 | contig 42487 bp, 34 predicted proteins | sample Knorr_S15_td_Bot_FD_77009 | JGI IMG/M metagenome (GOLD analysis project Ga0066376, IMG submission 77009) | Marine microbial communities from Southern Atlantic Ocean transect - Knorr_S15_td_Bottom_ad_5009_LV_A | ecosystem: Environmental > Aquatic > Marine > Oceanic | place: Southern Atlantic... | reverse complement strand
TCGCCGACATCGGTGCCTACAACATGCTGCTCACCGCCGCCATCCCGACACTGACGATGATGATGGCCAACGCGACCTACGATATTCCGGCCATCCGCACGACCCTGACCGAGGTGTTCACCAACAAGACCCCCACCGATGCCTACCGCGGAGCGGGCCGGCCGGAGGCTACCTACTTCGTCGAGCGGGGGATGGACATGCTCGCGCGCGAGTTGGGAATGGACCCGGGTGAGCTGCGTCGCAAGAACTTCATCCAGCCTGACCAGTTTCCATACGCGACCCAGATGGGAGCCGTCTACGACTCGGGCGACTATGAGAGGGCGCTCGATCTTGGTCTCAAGAATGCTGGCTGGGACGAGTTGAAACAGCAGCGAGATGCCGCGAGAGCGGAAGGCCGACTGGTCGGGATTGGGCTCGCCATGTATGTGGAGGTCTGCGGCCTCGGCCCGTCCTCGTCGCTGCCCACCGGCGGTTGGGAGCACTCGCAGGTCACGATCGAGCGTGACGGTCGGATCAGCGCGACGACCGGGGCGTCACCGCACGGCCAAGGTAACGAAACGACTTTCGCGCAGATGCTGGCCGATCAGTTCGGTGTGCCGCTGGACCACATCACGATTCATCACGGCGATACCGGGGTGGTGAAGCAGGGCATCGGCACCTTCGGCAGCCGCTCGCAGGCGGTGGGGGGCACCGCCCTCCACCTGGCCGGCGGCAAGGTCAAAGAGAAGATGGCCAAGTTCGCGGCCGCACTCATTGAGGCCCATGAGGACGATCTGGTGTTCGAGAACGGTCGCATCTCGGTCAAGGGTGTGCCGGATTCCGGGAAGACCTTCGCGGAGGTGGCCGGCTACGCTTACGTCCCGGTGCCGCTGCCCGAGGGGTTGACACCCGGGCTGAGCGAGGAGGCGTTCTTCGAGCCGGCCAACAACACCTATCCGTTCGGCTGTCACATCTCGCTGCTCGAGATCGACCGCGACACCGGCGAGCCGACATTGCTCCGGCTGGTGGCGATTGACGACGCCGGCAACCTCATCAATCCATTGATTGTCGAGGGTCAGATTCACGGTGGGCTCGCGCAGGGGATCGGGCAAGCGATGGTCGAAGAGGTCCGGTTCAGCGAAGATGGACAACCGCTGACCGCCTCGTTCATGGACTATGCCATCCCGCGTGCCGCCGACTTTCCGCGCTTCGAGCTCGACAACACCGTGACCCCGACCCCGGTCAATCCGTTGGGGGCCAAAGGGGTGGGTGAAGCAGGCACGCTGGGGTCGACGCCCTGTATCGTGTCGGCCGCCGTCGACGCCCTGAGCGAGTTTGGTGTGAAGCATATCGACATGATGCTACGGCCGGAAAAGCTGTGGCACATCATTCACGGAGGTCAGTCGTGATTCCGTCCGCCTTCGAGTACGAGCGTGCGACTTCGATTGACGACGCCCTGGCGAAACTCGCTGCGACCGGCGGAGCCGGCAAGCTGATTGCCGGTGGGCACAGTCTGGTCCCGCTGATGAAGCTGCGGTTGAACGAGCCGACGACGATCATCGACATCGCGCGGATTCCCGGCCTCGCCGGGGTGCGGGAGGATGACGGCGTGATCGAGATCGGGGCCGGCACCGTGCATCACGACGTCGCCACCTCCTCCGTGCTGCGCGACCAGTGTCCTGTCGTGTCAGATACGGCGGCGACGATCGGAGACCCACAGGTGCGGAATCGGGGCACCCTCGGCGGGAGCCTTGCGCACGCCGATCCGGCGGCCGACTACCCGGCGATGCTGCTGGCGGTCGATGCGCAGCTCCAGCTGCAGGGCCCGGCTGGGACACGTGCGGTCGCCGCTCAGGATTTCTTTCAAGATCTGTTCACCGTCGACCTCGGCCCGGACGAGATGATCACCGCCGTACGGTTCGCGCCGGTGCGCGCGGCGGCCTACGCGAAGCTGTATCAGCGTGCGTCGCGGTTCGCGATTGTGGGGGTGGCGGCGGCGCTCGCGGTGGCTGATGGCGTGATCAGCTCCGCCCGCATCGGATTGACCGGCGCGCTCTCGAGTGCGGTGCGACTGCCGCACGTCGAAGACGCGTTGGTGGGCCAGGCACCGACCGCCGAGACCGCATCGAACGCTGCGAAGGGGGCGGGGACGAGCCTCAGCGATGTCAACGCGGACCTCCACGCCAGCGAGGAGTATCGCCGCGCGATGGTGTCGGTCTTCACCAAGCGGGCGATCGAGGGCGCCCTGGCGCGCGTGTAGGGTTTGCCGCCGCACCGCGACGCCGAGAAGTAGCCAGAGTCTTCAGGCCGTCAGCCTCGTGTGCTGGCGGTGCCTGCCTCACTGTGTCAAAATTGAAGGTCGTAGAGGGAGATTGATTCAAATGATGAAGCGGCAGAAACAGCTGCTGGCGATGGCAGCAGGACTATTGATGGCGTGTCTGGCGCCGGGAATCGCCGCCGCGCAAGGCGACGGACCACGCGCATTCGATGGCCATCCGGACCTCAACGGCGTTTGGCAGGCGATCGGCACGGCAAACTGGGACCTTCAGGACCACCCGGCCGCGGCCGGACCGGTTGATACCGGCGCCATCGGCGCCGTTCCGCCGGGGCAGGGCGTGGTGGTTGGTAACACCATTCCCTACACACCCGAGGCGCTGGCGCAAAAACAGCAGAACTTCGAGAACCGGTGGACCGACGACCCGGAGATCAAGTGTTTTATGCCGGGCGTGCCTCGCGCGACCTATATGCCACATCCGTTCCGCATCATTCAGGGCGACAAGAAGATCATGATGGTCTACGGTTTTGCCGAGGCGAACCGGACGATCCATATGGACAAGCCCAACCGGGAGCGTGCGCCGATTGACAGCTGGATGGGCCGGTCGCACGGGGCCTGGGATGGCGACACCCTCGTCGTCGACGCCGAAGGGTTCAACGGGGAGTCCTGGTTCGATCGCGCCGGCAACCATGCCAGCTACGCGTTGCAGGTCCAGGAGCGGTATACGCCGATGGGCCCGAACGTCATCATGTATGAGGCGACGATGACGGACGAGAACACGTTCACGGAGCCGTGGACGATCAGACTGCCGCTGTACCGGCGGCTCGACGAGAATGTCCAAGTGCTCGAGTTCAAGTGTGTCGAGTTCACGGAAGACCTGATCTACGGGCATCTCCGCAAAGTGCCCACTCGCTGACGGGGCTGCATCATGAATCGCATACAGATCGTTGTGACACTCGCGACGGCGGCCTCCTGGATGGCCCTGCCCACCGCCTCGCTGGCGGCGGAAGCCGACTATCACCACGTGCATCTCACGACCTCGAACGCGACCGAGGCGGCCAAGTGGTACACGAAGTATCTTGACTGCCAGCCGCTGACGGATAGAGACGATGGTGTCGACTGCTTCGGGGCCGAGGTCGTGTTCGAGTCTCGGGCGACATTGGGCAGTAGCCAGCGGACCGGCATTGACCATATTGCGTTTTCGTATGCCGACCTGACCGCCAAGATGGGCGAGCTGGCGTCAGTGGGCGTCAGAGGATCCGGCGTCCGGCTGCAGCGGTTCGACGACGGATCGACCCTGCGGCAGGCTCCAGGGTTGTTCAAATACGGGTTCATCTTCGACCCGTGGGGCACCCGCATCGAACTGGTCGAGGACAGCGAGACGCTCGGCTTTCACCACATTCATCTGAGCAGCACGGATCCGGACGCGACCCTGCAGTGGTATCAGGACCGGTTCGGTGGTGAGACCGCTCGCTTGCGGGGGCAGCTCGACGGGTTGCGGATGGGCGACATCTGGTTGTTGGCGATGCAGCACGGAGATGGGGTGCCGGCCGCGACGGCGGGTCGAGCCATCGACCACATTGGGTTCGCGGTTGCCAGCCTGGACCCGGTCGCGGCTGAGCTCGAGCGGGCCAACGTGCAGTTTCTCGAGCGACCGGGCGTGCCAGATGGCGGTCGGACCTCCGCGAAGCGAGCCATGGTGGCTGGACCGGACCACGTCAGTCTGGCCGTGGTCGAGGCCGGTTTTGCCGGCGTCGTCAGCACGATGGCCGAGGTCACCGACATTACGACGGAGCTCAGAGACTACACGGCACCGCGCACCCCCTGGGGGACGCCAGACTTCCAAGGGGTCTGGACCGGGGATGCCTCTCACGGGATCCCATTGCAGCGCCCCGACGATGTGGGAGACGCGGCAGTGCTGACACCCGAACAGGCGGCGGCGCGGCGTGAGCGCGGCACGTTGGGCAGCATCTGGGGCTACGAAGCCGAGTGGCGGGACACCACGCTGGGGTATGTGAAGTCGGCGCCGTCACGTCAGGTGGCGATGATCATCGACCCGCCCGACGGTCGAATTCCCCCGCGCACCGCCGAGGGTGAGCGGCTGATGGCCGAAGCACGCGCGGCCCGGCAACCGTTGCCGGAGGGGCCCGAGAATCTCAGTTCCTGGGTACGTTGCATTACACGCAGCCTGGTGCAGACCCCTGGGGTCTACAACAACGGCTTGCAGGTGATGCAGGGGCCAAACCACGTGGCCATGCAGGTGGAGATGTTGCACGAGACACGGGTGATCCCGACCGACGGGAGCCCGTTTGTCGGGGACGCGATCGAATCCTGGCGGGGCGACGCGCGTGGCCACTGGGACGGAGATTCGCTGGTCGTGGAGATCCGAAACTTCAATGGCAAGGCGCCGTATCAAGGGTCGAGCGACGCGTTGACCATGACGGAGCGGTACACACGCACCGGACCCGACACGCTCGAGTATCGGTTCACCATCAACGATCCGAACGTGTTCACGAGACCGTGGACCGGGATGTTCACCTACGTGCGGGACGAGTCGCAGTATGAGCTCGTGGAATACGCGTGCCACGAAGGCAACTACGGGATGACCAACATCCTCAGCGGTTCGCGCTCGAAAGAAGCGGACGCTGGTCGCTAGGCGCCGGCACGGTGGGGGACGACGCGAGGGCGCGCGACAATGCGCGCCCCGCGGCCGCGGAGTGGGGCACTCGGGGTCCCCGCGGAGCGGCCGCGGGGGGTTTCGGGGCGCAGCCCCGTCTAAGCAGCACAATAAGTGAGGTGACGGCAATGCGAAAATCAACAGGCATCATGGTGGCAAGTCTCGGAGCCGGTCTTCTGATGGCGGGAGCGGCGGTGCAGGCGCATCACGCGTTCGCGGCCGAGTTCGACGCCAACAAGCCGGTGCGGCTGTCCGGCAAGATCACCAAGATGGAGTGGATCAACCCCCACGCGTGGATGCATCTCGAGGTCGAGGCCGACGGCGAAGTGCAGAACTGGATGATCGAGGCGGGGCCCCCAGGAGCGCTCGTGCGCCGCGGCTGGACGCGCGAGTCGGTCGTGCCGGGCACCGAAGTGCTCGTCGAAGGCTATCAGGCCATTGACGGGGCGTTTCGGGCGAATGGCCGCGATGTGACCTTCCCCGACGGTCGCCGGCTGTTCGCCGGGTCGTCCGGGACGGGCGCGCCGCTTGACGGTCGGGACGCGACCGAGCCGGCTCCCGAATAAGCTGGGCGAATCTGTATCACCGGATGTCACGAACGCCGTGCCAATGGGCGCGTGCCGTTCAACGGGTCGAGCGAGAACCTGACGTTGACCGAGCGCTACACGCGGACCGGTCCGGACACGCTCGAGTATCAGTTCACGGTGGATGATCCGACAGTGTGGACGCGGCCCTGGACCGGTATGTATACCTTCGTGCAGTCGCAGTACGAGCTGGTCGAGTGCGCCTGTCACGAAGGCAACTACGGGATGACCAACATCCTGAGTGGTTCGCGCGCGAGGGAGCGGGAGACCGAGACCGAAGCGGGCCGCTAGTGACACGACACTCGTGACCGCGGAACGGCTACCGAGTCTCCAGAGGTGCGCTCGGCGGGTTCCATCCGAGGCTGCTCCAACCGGGCGGCCTCGTTTCGTTTCCTACGCGCCGGCGCGACAAAGCTCCCGCCGACTTCGTGGCGTCCGTGGAATTCCAGTGCACGGTGACGTGGAAAGATCTATGTTAGGGGTATTCGTAGCCCGCTCGACCGGCGCCCGTCGTTGGATTCGTCATGCGGGGCAAGACGTGAACCAGATGTGAACTCTCGTGAACCAGCTCGAACCCGGAGAACTGCTCATGAATCGGCCCCCAACCGCTCTTGCGCTCTGCACGCTCACCATGACCGTGGCCCTGGTCGTGACCCCGGCGCTCGCGCGTGCCGCCGACTATCACCACGTCCACATCACCGCATCCGCTCCGTCGGAGGCGGTCGGGTGGTATGAAGAGCACCTGGACTGTCTGCCGGTCGCGGACCGTCCCGACGCGGCCGACTGCGACGGCGTCGAGCTGATTTTCGTGGTGCAGCCGACCATGGGCAGCACCCAGGGCACCGGGGTGAACCACATCGGGTTCTCGTATGCCGATGTCACGGCCAAGATGGCCGAGCTCGAAGCGGTCGGCGTGCGTGGCTCAGGGGTCAGAATGCAGCGTTTTCCAGATGGAGCCACGTTGCGCGACATACCCGGCCTCTTTAAGATGGGGTTCATTTTCGACCCGTGGGGCACCCGCATCGAGATGGTGGAAGATCCAGACACGCTTGGGTTTCACCATGTCCATCTCAGTGCCGCCAATCCGGCCGAGACCCTGGCGTTCTACCGCGATCTGTTCGGCGGTGAACCAGCCAGTCTGAAAGGTCAGCTCGACGGCTTGCGTTTTGGCGACGTCTGGCTGCTCGTCGCCGAGCATGGCGAGGGTATCCCAGCGACCACCCAAGGCCGGGCGATCGATCACATCGGATTCGTCGTGGCCGACCTCGACGCCGAGGCAGCCACCCTGGTGCGCGGTGGCGTCGCGTTCACCGAGGAACCGGGCGTGCCCGCCAACGCACGCGCGTCGGCGAAACGCGCGTTTCTCGTTGGTCCCGACAACGTGAGGCTGGCCCTGGTAGAGACTGGCTGGGCGGGTGTCGCCACGGAGCGCGTTGAAGAGGTGGCGGTTGATGCGGGGCCGTACACCGTGCCCAGGACTCCCTGGGGCGAGCCTGATTTGCAGGGGGTGTGGACCAGCAACTCCGCCCATGGCATTCCGCTCGAGCGTCCGTCCGACGCCAACGACATCGGCGCGCTGACGGCGGAGGAAGCGGAGGCGCGGCGCGAGCGGGGGACCCTTGGCAGCATCTGGGGCTACGAACGCGAATGGCGCGATACCACGCTGGGGTACGTCAAGACCGCGCCGTCCACGCAGGTGGCGATGGTGGTCGATCCGCCCGACGGCCGTGTGCCGCCGATGACCGATGAAGCGCTGGCGGCGATCGAGGCACGCGGGCGGGTGAACACGTCCGGGGTGGGGATGTTGGCCGAAGGGCCGGAACAGCTCAGTCTGTTCGTCCGGTGTATCACCCGCGGAGTGCCGGGCATGATGATGCCGTCCATCTACAACAACGGCCTCCAGATCGTGCAGGGGCCCGGCAACGTCGCCATTCAGAAGGAGATGATCCATGAGACACGGGTCATCCCGACCGAGTCGCGTCCAGCGCTGGGCGACACCTTGACCAGCTGGCTCGGGGACACGCGGGGCCGCTGGGAGGGCGACACGCTCGTGGTCGAGACCAGAAACTTCAACGGTCGCTCGCCGTATCGTGGTTCGAGCGAGAACCTGGTCTTGACCGAACGGTTCACGCGGGTCGGCGAGACGGTTCTTGAGTATCAATTCACCATGAACGACCCCACGATCTGGACCAGTCCCTGGACCGGCATGTTCCGGTTCGACAAGGACGACGAGCAGTACGAGCTTGTCGAATACGCCTGCCACGAGGGCAATTACGGGATGACCAACATCCTCAGTGGGGCGCGCGCCAACGAGCGGGCGGCCGAATCTTCCCGCTAGCAGATCAGCACTGTTTCCCTCGATTCATCCGTTCACAAGGAGGCCGTGCCGCCAGGAACTTGGCGGCGCGGCCTCCTTGGTGTACCCGTTGAGGACTCCGGCGCTCGGCTCCTATGGCTTGTGGTGTTGAATGGTGATCGATCCCCACGCGGAATACCGCATCGCCGCGTCACGCAAGCACCTGCAGCGCGTCAAGGGCAGCCCCGGCTTCGCTATCGATACCCTCGACCCATCCGGGCGCGGCATCCTGTTGCAATTCCCGGCCCCCGTCGACCAGATAGCGCAGCCGGCGCCGCTGTGTTTCGATCGCCACTGGCAACCACACCACGAACCGTCCCTCTGCGAGACACCGCTGCGAGTTGGCACGTTGAACGTGTCGATCGTCAACGATGCCCAACTGGTGGGTCCCGGGCTCGTGTTTACCCGGGATGGAATGATTCTGGACAAGTCGATCGGGAGGCACGCTGAGCGATTCGGACTCGCGACGGGTCCCGACCAGACCTGCCGGTTGACCGAGGGCCTGACCGGTCTGATCGAAGGCGCGCAGCGTGCTGGCGTGGTGTCGACGCACGAGCGTGACGCACTGCTGCTGTCTGATCCCGCCATCCGACACTTCGGCATGTGGGTCCTGAAGTGCCTTCCCAAACTCAGGATCCTGACGCTGCTCGCGGAGACCGGTATCGACGTCGTGGTGCCAGCCGACGTGCCGGACAAGTTCCTGGTCCTGATGGAGTCCCTCGGCGTCGGCCCTGAACGGGTGGTCTTCCACGACCCGCAGGGTATCTCGAGTTACCGGAGACTCATCGTGCCGCCGAAGATTTACAGGCCCGGGAGTTCCAGGTACGGGAATCCGTTCGAGGTGTTCTGCACAGGGGCACGACGGGATCACCGCCCCGTGTCTCGCCTGGCCCTGCCCGGCCCGGGACCTGAGCGCGTCTATGTGTCGCGCCGGGGCAACCGGCGACGGCGGCTCGCCAACGAAAAGGCCGTCGAGCAGCTCTTTGCTCAGCACGGCTTCCGGGTCGTCGAACCGAGTGCGCTCAGTGCGGTGGAAACGCTCTCGTTGTTCGGCGACTGCGAGCTCATCGCTGGACCGCTGGGATCGGGACTCTACAATATTCTTTTCTCACGACGTGCACCGAGAGCCCTCGTGCTTACGCCCCCCGTCACCAAGTTCGAGAACCTGTTCGTGACGATGCACCACGTCTGCTCGGCCAAGGGTGGCCGCGCCGGATTCGTCTTTGGGCGAACCGTGGACGGGTCGGTCGGAGAGGGCGGGGTGTTCGACTACATGTGGGAGATCGACATGGGGCGCCTGAGCGACACGCTCGCGGCTCTTGCGCCGCCGCGCGGGTGACCCGCCAACATCACGCGCGCGTCCGGGCTGAGACGGGACACTAGAAAACCTAGCAGGTTGCTGAAAAACGTCCAAGGGGGTTTTCTGACGAGGCGTCTGTCTGGCTAGGCGCGAGGAGGGAGCAGCCAGGTGGGCTGTGACCGACGAAGCAACACCGCCAGACGGGCGCCTCGTCGGAAAACCTAGGCGGCGCCGCGGTCGCGGGTGTTCGGCGCACGCTTCTTCATGGTCTTGTTGCAGGCGGCGCACAGGTCTAGGCCCTGGAAGTCGAGATTGAGATGCTTCTCGCGTAGTGACCGGATCTGGTCGCCATTCCACGCCTCTACCAGGCTCATCTCAGCCACATTGCCATACGGCATCGTGCCATTGACGTCATACCCGCACGCCACGATCTGGCCGTTCGACTGGATGGTGAGACTGTCCCAGAGTTTGGGGCAGCTCCGCCGCCGGTCGGGGTCGTACTCATCGGTGTCGGTCTCGTTGCCGCCGAACTGATCCGTATCGACCGCTCCACCGTAGTTGGTCATCTTCTTGACCAGAATCTTGACACGCGGCGACTCATACGGGGCCCAGGTTTGCTCGAAGGCCTCGATTTCCCCACGCTTGATACCCATGTTGATGATCAAGATCGTGACCTTCATTTTGGACTCGCGTTCGCGGTGCTGCTCGAGGAAGCCCTTCGCGTTGGCCACGACGCGATCGAAGTCGAAACCTCGCACAACCTTGTAGACGTCGCTGCTGTGCGCGTCTACCGAGAGCGTCACGTGATGCAGGCGGCTCTTGAGGAGCTTCTTGGCATTCTCCCGGTTCAGCGTCGTGACGTTTGTCGACAGCGAGACCCTGCCGATATCCTTCTTTCGAGACGCGTACCTGATCAATTCGTAAGCTTGCGGATGGAGCAGGGATTCACCAAAGTGGTGTAAGAGCACCCGGTCGACGCCCTTCCCCTGAAGTTCGTCCACGACCCGACGGAACATCGTGTCCGGCATGTGCTGCACCGGACGCGTCATGCTCGTCGTCCGGGCGCACATCGGACAATCGAGATTGCACTCGTTAGTCAGCTCGACGTGGACGATCGCCGGGAACGGGCTCGTGAAGCGCGTGCGGATCGTGTCGTGGGCAGAACGAGCGGGTGCGGCCATACTGAACGGTTCTCCAACTCCGGCATCCGCGAAGTGTCTGTGCCACCGGATGAGAGCTTCGAGTGTGGGGACAAGTCACAAAGCTCACCAAATAGTAACGCCAGCCGAGCGATTCCGTCATGGAATTCGGTCGGTTTCCGCACCCTCCTTCACCCGCCGCGACGATCGAAAAGCGGCTCCGCCATCGTCATGTTCGCTTGATACCGCTCTGCGGCAGCGACCAGCGCCGTCACGGTGGCCGGTTGCTCGGCGGAGATATCGTAGCGCTCGCCGGGATCGACACTCAGGTCGAAGAGTAGCGGCGGGTCGTGGTCGGTGCGCGCGGGCGGGAGACCGTAGCGCCCCTCGGTCACGAAGTGCACTTTGTACGCGCCTTGCCGGAACGCAAACAGCTCGCCCATCCGGTAGTACGCCATGGTGTCGCGCGGAGTGGTTCCGGTACCGAAGAGGACAGGGCTGATGTCGACCCCGTCGATTGGGCGGTCCGTCGGCACGACGCCCCCGGCGAGGCTGATCGATGTCGTGAACAGATCCATCGCCGACCCGATGGCCTGGGTCACACCCGGCTCAATGGTCCCGGGCCACCAGAAGATCGCCGGCACTCGCATGCCGCCCTCGAACGTCGTGCCTTTGCCGTGCCGCAGTGGGCCAGCCGACCCGCCATGGGTCTCGAAACTGGTCCAGGGGCCATTGTCGCTGGTGAAGACCACGAGGGTGTTTGCCGCCAACTCCAGACGTTTCAGCGTCTCCAACACCCGTCCAACCGCCGAATCGACTTCTTCGATGACGTCCCCATAGGTGCCGGCGGAGCTGTGTCCTTCGAATGCCTCAGACCGGAACAGCGGCATGTGCGGCATGGTATGCGGCAGATACAGAAAGAACGGCTGGTCCGGGTGCGACTCGATGAATGTCACCGCTTCCTGGGCATACCGCTCCGTGAGGGTGTTCTGGTCGGCAGGACGCTCGACCTCCTCCTCGTTTCGCATGATCGGCACGTGCCAGTAGTCGATCTCCGGATCGAAGTACGCGGTTCGGTTCGCCATGCCCTCTGGGAGGTGCCAGTCCATGTCGTTCGAATACGGGATGCCGAACCAGGAGTCGAACCCGTGCCGCGTCGGCAGATACTCGGGCAGGTGGCCGAGATGCCACTTGCCGACGATGCCGGTGGCGTAGCCCTGATCCCGCAACGCCTCCGCCAGGGTCACCTCGGCGGCCGGGAGACCGGCGCGGGAATCGGGAAAGAAGACGGCGGTGCGTCGCCCGAACATGCCGCTCCGCAGATGCACGCGGCCGGTGAGCAGGGCGGCGCGGCTTGGGGAGCAGACCGGGGCCTGGGCGTAGAAGCTGGTCCACCGCTGGCCCTCGTGAGCCATTCGGTCGAGGTGCGGGGTGCGGATGTTGGGATGCCCGTACGACCCCAGGTCGCCATACCCGAGGTCATCGGCCGTGATAATGACAATGTTGGGCGGTCGGTCGCCGGCTGAGCCGCGTGGCTCGGAGACCGCGGTGGACACACTCGCCGGCTGCGACGGTGAGCAGTTCGTGGCGAGCAGCGCCAAGCCGGCGATCAGAGCCGTTGGTTGGGGTCGTCTCATGGCTACTGGTCGTTCTCGTCTTGATCTTCGTCGGCGGACTCCGCGTAGTAGTGGTCAAAGAAGTCCAGTTCTGCCTTTCGGAAGTCAAACCGGTGCACGCCAGTGTCGCCGAAGTCCAGGAGCTCGTGACGCAGGGGCGTGTAGGCGAGCCATGGCGGTGTGTCCGCCGTGTTGGGATTCCCGGTCGTGGCGAACGCGACCCAGTACGAGGCCATGAGACCGGACACCCAGCCGTCGAGCAAGGTGTACTCGTGCCGTGCGCCCGGCGCATAGAGGTTGTCAAAGACATATCTGATTTCGGCGCCGTGGTAGACGCCGGTCGTGCTCGCCGGCGGGACCCGGCTGAAGTGATACAGAAAGGCTGGTTGGTTCACGTTTCCCATGAGACGGGCCCATTCACGCATCTCCCAGCCGAAGTTCTGGTCGCTGTAGGCCTTCAGAAACGCCTCGCGGGCGGTCGCCGGGGTATCCCCGCCATACAGCTCCAGGAACGTATCAGCATCATCGCCAAACGTGTCACGCGCCCAAGTCTGATAGGCGGCGACGTCTGCCGGCGCGCGTCCGACGGCCAGCGAGCCCTCATCAGCGTTCCACCCGACCATGACCGGCACTCGGTGCTGGCGCCCTGCCTCGAAGATGGTTCGAGCCGTGTCCGGGAGCACCCATCCATCGACGACGGGTCTCGAGCGGGCCCGGCCTTCTGGGGTGCGCGCCGTCGTCATGACGTCGACGGCCGCGGCGGCACGCACGGCGGCCAGCGTGACGTCGACGAAATCACCGATGCCCAAGAGCGCGGCGCCGAATCGTTCGCCCTCTGCCTCCATGGTGACGAGGTCGGGGGTTGCTCCATACGAGCCGAGCACACCGCCGCTCTCGCCGATGGCACGATGAAACAGACCCTCGGCCAACGGCGTGGCGAGCAAGGTCTGGACGCTCCAGGATCCGGCAGACTCACCGAAGATCGTGACCCGGTCAGCATCGCCGCCGAACGCCCCGATGTTGCGTCCCACCCACTCCAGCGCCGCGATCTGATCGAGTACACCGTAGTTGCCAGACGCCGACTGTGGCGACTCGGCCGTGAGTGACGGATGCGCGAGATAGCCGAACGGGCCGAGACGGTAGTTGATGGTGACCAGGACAACGCCGCGGCGGGCCATCCCGCTGCCGTCGTAGCTCGATCCGGAACCGGCCCCTCCCGTCAGGGCGCCCCCGTGGATCCAGACCATGACCGGTAGCCGCTCGCCCGGCGTCGCCGTGGTCCACACGTTGAGATAGAGACAGTCTTCGCTGAGCGGCGGGATACCACCACCAAGACTCGGTCGACCGCTTTGCATACACCGCGGACCGAACTGGTCCGCCGCCCGCTCGCCGCTCCATGACGCCACCGGAGCCGGGGGCTGCCACCGTCGTTCGCCGACGGGGGGCGAGGCGAACGGCATTCCCTTGAACGTCCAGAGGCCGGCCTCGTCGTCCAGCCGCACCCCGCGGACCGTGCCGGTGTCGAGGGTGACGACACCGTCTTCGCTCGCCGCCCGCAGCCTGGCGGTGCCGACCCCGACGACCAACAGTCCGACGATCAACCAGCCGTAGCGACGCTGAGGCATCAGGCATTATAGAGCCCTCCTCTCCGAACTCGGCCTCCCCTACGTTGCGGGTCCGTTGGGGTGTCTTCGTGAAGGCCGGGCCGCATACTATGATATCGGCGTGCACGCGGTTGCCGCAGCGGGGCTGTCAGGTGCGCTGCTCGCGCTGAGTTTCCCGACGTTCGGGCACCCGGCCGCCGCGTGGGTCGCGTGCACGCCACTCCTCATCGTTCTGTCCGATATCAAGTCGCTCCGACGCGCTTTTTGGCTCGGTCTCACCACCGGTGCACTGTATTTTGCCGGTACGCTGCCGTGGTTGACCCAGGTCATGGTCGCCTTCGGGGGCATCCCGCGGCCGGTCGGCGTGCTCGTCAACGGCTTGCTGGTGGCGTATCTGGCGCTCTTTCCAGCCGCCTTTGCCGTCATGGTGGTGGTGCTGTGCCGGCGACTCGGGTCGCTCGGCTTGCTGGGAGCTGCGCCGTTCTGGCTTACGACCGAGCTTGGTCGGTTGTGGATCCTCGGCGGGTTTCCGTGGGAGTTGGTCGGCTACAGTCAGACCGACGTCTTGCCGGTCGCGCAGCTGGCCAGCCTGTTCGGTGTGCACGGCATCACCCTGCTCGTGCTGTTCGTCAACAGTGTGCTCGCCGTGGCGCTGGTCGGGCCGGCACGACATCGACTGCGCATGCTGGCCTCGGCCGGCGGTGTGCTGGCGGTGGTCGTCGCGTTCGGCCTGGCACGGTTGGCCGACAACCGACTTGTCCAGGCGGGAGACCCGCTACGGGTCGGGCTCGTACAGGGCAACATCCCCCAGGACCAGAAGTGGGACGGCGACCGGGAAGCACAGATTCTGACTCGGTATCTGGAGCTCAGTCGACAGAGCACGGCCGCCGGCGCGGAACTGGTCGTGTGGCCCGAGTCAGCCACGCCGTTCAGTTTCGAGAGCCATCCCGCGAGTGAGGAGATTCGCCGGTTCGCGCGTGACGCCGGTGTCGACCTGGTGTTCGGGAGCACCCAACTGCGGCTGGAGCCGGAGTTTCAGCTCTTCAATGCCGCGTTCGCGCTCAACCCGCGGGGCGAAACATCGGCCGTGTATCACAAGATGCACCTGGTGCCGTTCGGTGAGTACGTCCCGTTCCGGTCGCTGCTGTCTTTCGTGGGGCCTCTCGTGGAGGCGGTCGGGCCGTTCTCACCGGGACTTCGAGCCAACACGATTCCGGTCGGGTCACATCAGGTCAGTGCGGCGATCTGTTACGAAGTCATCTATCCGGCGCTCATCCGGGACTTCGTGCGCAACGGCAGCGAGCTCCTGATCGCGATTACGAACGACGCGTGGTACGAGCGCTCGGCCGCTCCGCATCAGCACTTCCAGCAGGCGGCCATGCGCGCCATCGAGCAGGGACGCTATCTGGTCCGCGCGGCCAACACCGGCATTACCGGTGTCGTGGACCCCTACGGCCGCGTCGTGGCGCGAACCGAGCTGTTTGAGACCACTGTGGTCACGGAAGACGTCCGGTTGCTGACGGAGCTGACGTTCTATGGACAGGTCGGTGACTTACCCGCGTATCTGTGTCTCGTCCTGACGGCGGTCGCGATGGTCGTCGCCCGGCGTCCCAGAGCTACGCGAGGGTCCCCCTGATGGGGGCGCCCCCATCGCAGCGGGGGGGGGCGGCATGGTAGTCGCCAATCTGATTCTGGTTGCGCTGTTCGGCTACCTGCTGGCGTCGTTCTCCAGCGCCGTCATCGTGAGCCGACTGGCCTACGGATCCGACATCCGCACGATTGGGAGCGGAAACGCCGGGGCCACCAACATCCTTCGCGCGTATGGCTGGAAGCCGGCGGTGCTGGTGCTGGTCGTCGATGTGACCAAGGGCTTGCTCCCGACCCTGCTCGCGCCACGCCTCCAGTTTGCCGACATGCCAGGGCTCGAAGGGTCGCTGCCCCTGATCGCTGGCACCGCGGCGGTGCTTGGACACTGCTATCCCATCTTCGCTGGATTTCGCGGCGGCAAAGGGGTGGCGACCGCGACTGGGATGTTCCTCGCGTTGTATCCGACGGTCGTGCCCGTCTGTGTCGTCGTCTTCGTGGCCACCGCCGCGGCCACCAGATACGTGTCCCTCGCGTCCGTCGGCGCGTGCGTCTCGATGCCGATCGTTCTCGCGGCGCTCCGCTACGTCTTCGGATACAACGTTGCGGGCGAGACCTTGTTCGTGACCATCTTGCTGGCCGGCTTCATCGTGTTCAAACACCGCGCCAATCTCACGAGGGTGAGGGAGGGGGCCGAACCCAGGTTCGGCTCATGAACACGCCGACCCACGTCATGCTCAATGCGTTGGCGCTGGGCCGCGGGCGCTGGCACTCGCACTGGCTGGCTATCTCCGGCGGGGCAGTCGCGCCGGACCTCTCGATGGTGTTTCTGTACGCCTACGAGCGGCTCGTACGGGGCACGCCCGAGCGGGCCATCTGGAGCACCCGCTACTTCGACCCGGATTGGCAGCTGGTGGTCGACCTTTTCAATTCGTTCCCGCTCATTGGTCTGGGTGCCCTGATCGCCTGGCGGTTTCGTTCGACGGCGTGGCTGGCGTTCTTCGCGAGCATGGCCCTGCACTGCGTGACCGACCTGCTCGTGCACCGCGAGGACGCGCACGCCCACTTCTTTCCCTTGTCCTCGTGGCGGTTCATCAGCCCCGTGTCGTACTGGGACCCGCGGCACTATGGATGGCTCGTCGGTCCGCTGGAGCTGCTGCTGATCGTGGGAGGCGCGGTAGCGCTGTTTCGCAGCAAGACGCCGGCGTGGCGGAGACTCGCCCGCGGTGTGCTGGTCGCGACCCTGGTGTTCATCGCCTTTGCCGTCACCAACTGGGCGTTCTGAGCCCTCAGATCAGCGAGCGTGAGTGAACCGCAGGGCACGGATGGAGCGCTGTGTCCGTATATCTCGGTGAAGGAACCGCCGCAACGAGCGGGCGGCAGCAGCACGCCTCCGGTCACACCTACGAGGGGGCCGGCATGGGACTAATCAACTGGATCTTCGACATCTATCAACATACCAAGATCGACGAGGCGAGGAAGGAAGCGATGGAGGCGCGGCTGGAGGCCGCCCGCATCAATCGGGGCGGCTCCACTGATGCGCAACGGCTCGAACGCGTAATGGGCGAGCTGGCGCTGGCCACCAAGACCCTGCAACGTCTGATGATCGACAAAGGCGTCTGTACGCACGACGAGCTATGGACCACACTGCTGAAAGTCGATGGTGAAGACGGCGCTCACGATGGCCGGTCGCCGATCTGACTGCTTCTGGTCCGGTCACTAGTCCGGCGGCGCGATCCGGTTCAGCTCGGCGTCCAGGTCGACGATGGCGACGAGGTGGTCGCCCTGGATCGACCCCGCGCTGGCGTTGTCGCCGGCCGTGTTGGTGAGGCTCCGGCTGACGATGAAGTCGCCATCCGGCAGGACCACATAGGGGAAGTTGCCGGTGAAGCCGCTTTCGCTGTCCTCGAAGAGCGTCACCGGGGTCTCGAAGCGAAACTCCCCTTCGGTGTCCACGGCGGCGGCCATCATCCGGCTGCTGTTCAAGTTGCACTCTCGACGAAGTACAGCTCGGTCCCGTCGTGGCTCCACCGTGGCGCCGCGCCACCGGTGCTCGAAACCCTGGTCGACGCCCCCTCTGGGTATGGCCGCGCCCAGATCTCGGTCCGATTGTTCAGGGTCGATTCATAGGCGATGAACCGTCCGTTCGGGGAGATCTGCGCAGCGCGCTCGTCGCTTCGCGTCTGCACGACCACATCGACTTCGCCGTCTGGCGCGAGGCGGCGCAGGTCCCAGCGTGTCTGCCCCGACGGCGTGTCCTGGCCAAAGATGAGCTCGTCACGTTGTGGTACCCAGGCCGATGGGTAGTTTCCAGCGGGGCCTTCGAGCAGCACTGCTGGCTCAGTCATGCTGCCGTCCGTGGCCAGCCAGACCAGGTCGGACTGGCTGGCCCCACGATCGGTCGAGAACGCCATCCGTGACCCGCCATGCGTCCACTGCGGAGAGTCGTTTCGACCTTGCTGCCGCAACGGCGTCGCGGGGCGCCCGTTGAGTGGGTAGATCCAGATCTCGCCTTGCTCTGTCGGTCCGGTGACCAGCGCCACCTGTTGGGCATCGGGTGAGAGCTGGAGCTGGCGGGGGCTCTGGAGCGTGTCGGTGTGCACGGGTGTCGCGTTGCTCCCGTCGTGCTCGACCCGGATCAGCGCCTCGCTGCCGGAGATGCCGACCGAGGTCGGTACATAGACGACGGTTCCGTTGGCGGTCACCGCGAAATTCGCTGCCCCGCCCCGGGTAAACGTGAGCAGATTCTCCGCCAGTCGCACCGGTTCACCGGTCAGCGCGAGCTTCTCGGCGTCGAACGGCGCCGCCCACAGCTCCGCATCGTCGCCAAAAACGATATGACCGCTCGCCGTGACCTGCACGCCGCTTCCGTCGACCAGCCGCCGCTCTTCGCCCGTGGCCATCGAGTGCGCCACCAGGTCGGAGGTGGCGACCGATCCGCGCCAGCGCGTGTACAACACGACATCGGTGCCGGGGACGAGAGCGGGCCACCTATAGGCCAGCACATCGTCTTCGACCGGTCTTGTCGTTAGCTGTACCGGTTCGCCTCCGGTGGCCGGCACCGAGAAGAGCGCGGTTCCGGCGCCATAGATGATCTCGTCGTGCGGTCCCCACGCCGCGCCCTGTATCTGGTCCTGACCGGTTTGGCGCCCCCCTTGAACACCGATGATGGTGCTCGCGGTTCCGCCCGACAGCGACACTCGTCGCAGGATTTCGTAATTCCCGCCGGTGATGAAGCCCACCGATTGTCCGTCTGGCGAGAGAAACGGGCGCCGAGCGTTCTCAGTCCCCTGAATCGGAAACGCTTCAAGCTCGCCGAGCGCACGCCGGAACAGTTGCAGTTGACCATCCTGGACCCCGGTGTAGACGAGCGTCCGCCCGTCGTTCGAGAGCGCGACGAACGGGCCGGGACCCGACGCCGGCAGGTCGTGCCCGGTCAGCGGAATGACGAAGCGTTTGAGGGAGGCGGGAGGCGGGTCGGCCGGGACTGAGATGATGGACGCGATACCGATCGTCACAAGCGCGGTGGCCGCCGCCGCCGAACCCGCGACCACGAGTGTCCGCGTCCATCCGGCACTTGCCGTCGTCGGATGGTCGGTGACCGGCGCAGGGGCCTCTGCTGTCTCGCTTGGGGTCGACAGCGCGATCCGGGCCTCCCCGATGTCGCGCAGTCGCGTCTTCGGGTCACGCTCGAGGCAGCGGCGCATCAGCCGCACGAGCGCCTGGGACGTGTCGTCAGGCAGCGTGTCCCACGCGACCTTTTTCGTCAGGACGTGCGCCATCGTTTCCGACACGTCCTCGCCGCCGAACGCCTTACGTCCGGTCAGCATCTCGTAGAGCACGGCGCCGAATGCTCAGATGTCGGCCCGCTTGTCGACCGGTTTCCCTTTGGCCTGTTCCGGGGCCATAGAGGCGGCGGTGCCGATGACCATCCCCATCTGGGTCGCGGCGGCGGCCAGCGAGATGGTCGGGGATAGCGACAGGCCGGGGTCGCTGGTTTCAGGTTGCATCGCCTTGGCGAGACCGAAGTCGAGCACCTTCACGGTGCCGTCGTTGCGCACCTTGACGTTGGCCGGCTTCAGATCACGGTGAATGACGCCGGCCTCGTGCGCCGCTTCCAGCGCGTCCGCGATCTGCCGCGCGATCGGCACCACGTCGTCGAGGGTCATACCGGCTGCAATGCGTTCTTCCAGTGTAGGGCCCTCGACCAACTCCAGCACCAGGGCGCGAACGTCGCCCGAGTCTTCCAGACCATGGATGCCGGCGATGTTCGGATGGTTCAGCGACGCCAGCACTTCTGCCTCGCGCTGGAACCGTGCCAGTCGACCCGGGTCGTTCGTAAAGGCGTCCGGCAACACCTTGAGCGCCACCTCGCGATTCAGCTTGGTGTCTCGGGCGCGATAGACCTCACCCATGCCGCCGGCGCCGAGCGATCCGGTGACGGTGTACGGGCCGAGTCGCACGCCAGCTTCAAGTGTCATGAGCTCAAGGTTGCCTGAACGGATTCTCGCGATTATACGGTGGTCGCACGGGTGATCGCCGCTTGATGGCCCCTGATTCCCCCGCCGGCCCCGGGCCGCGTCCGATAGAATGGGCGGCACATAGGGGCACGACATGACCAAGCTGACGAGACGGGAATGGCACAAGCTGATGGCGACGAGCCTGCTGGCCGGGGCGGCGGGGAGGTCCGGACAGGCGCAGGCGGGTCGCGCCGAGTCGAGGATTGCCGGGGTGCTGATCGGGGCCCAGAGCTATAGTTTCCGCGACCGCGACCTGCAGGGGCTCATCGACGGCATGGTCGACGTCGGGATCACCAGCTGCGAGCTCTGGGAAGGTCACGTCGAGCCAGGTGAATTGCGGGGGCGTGATGCCCGCGAAGAGCTGCGACGGTGGCGGACGACCGTCGGCCTCGATCACTTTACGTCCATTCGCGAGCGTTTCGCGCGCGCCGGCTTGACACTGAACTCGTACAACCTCAGCTTCAAGGACCACTTCTCTGACGAGGAGATCGACCGGGGCTTCGAGATGGCCAAGGCCTTGGGCGTGCCGGCCATCACCGCGTCTGCCAACGTGAACGTCATCCCCCGGGTGGCTCCTCGGGCGGCTCATCACGGTATTCCGGTGGCTATCCACAACCACTCGCGGGTCGACCCGAACGAGTACTCGCACCCCGACCAGTTCGCGGAGGCGATGGCGCAGGGCGATGGCCGATCGATCAGGGTCAATCTCGACATCGGGCACTACACTGCTGCCAACCACGATCCTGTCGCCTATTTGCGCGACCATCACGAGCAGATCGTCACCGTGCACTTGAAGGACGGAAGCGAGACGAGGGCCCGAACACCCCGTGGGGTGAGGGCGACACGGCGATTGGGCCGGTGCTCACGTTGCTGCGCGACCAACGGTGGGACATTCCGGCCAACATCGAGTACGAGTATCAAGGTGGCGACACCGTGGAGGAGATGCGCCGCTGCTTCGAATTCTGCAAACGAGCGCTCGCCTGACACACGCTCGTGTGCCCGCCGAAGCCTCAGCGAAGGCGGGCTCCCCCGGTCAGCCCCTCCCGATGCCTCTATCTACTCGCCTCAAACTGTCGGCCATGATGTTCCTGCAGTTTTTCGTGTGGGGCGCGTGGTCCGTGCCGCTAGGGACCTACCTGGGGGAGACCCTCGGTTTCCCGGGACAGCAAATCGGTCTGGTGTTCGGCACCACCGCCGTCGCGGCGATGATCTCGCCGTTCTTCGTCGGCATGGTGGCGGACAGATACTTTGCCACCGAGAAACTGCTGGCGGCCCTGCACGTCGTCGGCGGCCTGATCCTGTTCGTCGTGGCGACACAAACGACGTTCACGGCGTTTTACGCCGCGCTGCTGTTGTACGCGCTCTGCTACATGCCAACCCTGGCCCTGACCAACTCGTTGTCGTTCCACCAGATGAAGGACCCAGCGCGCGAGTTTCCGTGGACCCGCGTACTGGGCACCATCGGCTGGATCGTGGCGGGCAACCTGGTGGGGTTCCTTCGACTCGAGGATACGGCGCGCCCGTTGCAGATTGCCGCTGCGGCGTCGGTGCTGTTGGGGTTCTTCTGTCTGCTGCTTCCGCACACGCCTCCCGCGAGGGCGGCGACCCGAGTCACCGCTCGCGACGTGCTCGGTCTCGATGCGCTGCTGCTGCTGCGCGAACGGTCGTTCGCCGTGTTCGTGGCGGGCTCGCTCCTGGTCTGCATTCCGCTGCAGTTCTACTACACCTTCGCCAACCCGTTTCTCAACGAGATTGGGGTGGTGAACGCCGCCGGCAAGATGACGCTGGGTCAGTTCTCGGAGCTGGGCTTCATGCTGGCAATGCCGTTGCTCTTTCGACGGCTCGGGGTGAAAGGGATGTTGCTGGTCGGCATGGCCGCCTGGGTCAGCCGGTATTTGCTGTTCGCCTGGGGTGACAACGGCGCCATGGTCTGGATGCTCTATGGCGGCATTCTGTTGCACGGCATCTGCTACGACTTCTTCTTCGTGACCGGCCAGATCTACGTCGACGAAAAGGCGCCCCCCGACCTCCGCGCCGCCGCGCAGGGGCTCATCGCCTTCGTGACCCTCGGCGTGGGGATGTTCATCGGGTCGTTGCTGTCCGGGTTCGTCGTCGACCTGTATGTGGCGGGCGACGGACACGTCTGGCGCCAGATCTGGATCGTGCCGGCCGTCTGGGCCGCTGCCGTGCTGGTGCTGTTCGCGCTGTTCTTCCGGGACCGTCGCGCATCCGCCGCGGCGTGAACCTGGACAGCTGTCCGTGAGTTGGGCTACAGTGTTCCTATCGAATTAGATAGGAGTGGCGTGGCCACCGAGAAACTCGACCTCCTCATCCTCAAGACGCTCGCCCTGGAACCGCGTCACGGGTACGGCATTGGTCAGCGGATCGAGCAGGTGTCACGCGGGGTCTTTCGCGTCACGCTGGGGGCCCTTTATCCGGCCCTCGAACGACTCGAACGAGCCGGCGCGATCAGTTCAAAGTGGGCCCTCTCCGAGAACAATCGACGCGCGCGGTACTACGCGCTCACCGCGGCAGGGCGCCGCCGACTGACGACCGAGCGGCAAGCGTGGGAGCGGTCGGCCGAGGCGATGACCCGTGTGCTGCAGGCGGACGCGGAATGAGGATCGGAACGTGAGTGGATTCTGGCGTCGTTGTCGTGAGCTGTTGCAAAGACGGCGGGTCGACCGCGAGTCGGTTGTCGAGCTTGAACAGCATCTGGCGCTGGCCGCGGCCGACAAGGTGCGGGCCGGGGTCGAGGAGCACGAGGCTCGTCGTCAGGCCCGTCTCGAATTGGGCAGTGTCGAAGCGGTACGTGAGCGGCTTGCAGAAGGGCGGTCGGGCTTCATGCTGGAGCAGCTGGCGAAGGACATCGTCTACGCGTGGCGGGTGCTCCGTCGGGCGCCCGGGCAGACCCTCCTGTCGGTGGCGACCATCGGGGTCGGCATCGCGGTCAGTACTGTGCTGTTCGCCCTGATCGACGGTGTGGTCTTGCGTCCGTTGCCCTATCCCGGCGCAGACCGGCTGGTGGGCATTGCCGACACGAACCTCGCGCTCGGGGTCGATCGCACCGGTGCCGCGAGCGGCAACATCGACGACTGGCGCCGCGAGTCGTCCAGTTTCGACGGTATCGCTGGGTACTACACCATGGGACGCACGCTGAGTGCGGACACGGATGCCGACGTCATCCTGACGGCTCAAGTGAGCGCCGATTTCTTCCCGCTCTCGCACGTGGAACCGATACTGGGGCGGACCTTTACCCAGGCCGAAACCCGTGCTGCGCAGTTCAACACCGCGGCGGCGCCGATCGGGGCAGATCCGGTGGTCATGCTCGGACACGAGCTCTGGCAACAGCGCTTTGGCGGCGACCCGGGCATCATCGACCGCGCCGTGAATTTCGAGCGCCGGACGTTTCGGGTGGTGGGAGTCATGCCGCCCGGGTTCGCGTTACCGGCCGCAGGCGTGCAGGCGTGGATTCCGTGGGATCTGTCTGGCGATCGGCCACGCGACCAGCACTACCTGGGCGCGATCGGGCGGTTGCGACCGGACGTGTCCGTCGCCCAGGCCGATCAGGAACTGAAACAGGTTGCCGCCAACCTGGGGCGTGAGTACCCCGAGACCAATGAGGGATGGAGTGTGCGGGTGAGCCCGTTGGCGGAGGAGGTCGTCGGCGATTCCGCGCGCGTGCTGTGGATCTTGTTCGCGGCGGTGGGTCTGGTGCTACTCGTTGCCTGCGCGAATGTGGCGTTGTTGTCGGTCATGCGCGGGCTGGATCGATCCGTCGAGACCGCGGTGCGCCTGGCCCTGGGCTCGACCGCTGGGCGACTGCTACGTCAATCGTGGACGGAGTCGCTCATGCTGGCGCTGATCGGAGGCGCGGTTGGGGTTGGGCTGGCGGCGGGTGGAATGCGGCTGATTCCGCGCCTGGTGTCTGACTTTCCACGGCTCGAGGAGGTGGCGTTGAGTGCGCGCGTCCTCTGGTTTGCGTTCGGGGTCACGACACTGGCGGCGGTGCTGTCCGGCCTGCTGCCGGCCTGGCGCGGCGCACGCACCGAGCCGGCCAGTGGCTTACGTACTGGATCGGTTCGGACGACGGCCGCGGCTCGTCAACATCGCGTGCGCGACGGACTCGTCGTCGCGCAAGTGGCGCTGGCGCTGGTGCTGCTGTGCGGCTCCGGGCTCCTGGTGCGGAGCTTTCTCGCCCTCCGTGCCGCCGACCCCGGGTTCGACTCGGCTGGCGTCCTCGTGGCCCCCATCTTTCTGGACTCGCAGGCCTACGGCACCGGGGCCCAGTCTCGCGCCTACTACGACGCGCTCTTTACCCAGCTCGAAGCGTTGCCTGGGGTTCGGGCAGTGGGGGGAGCCACGACCCTTCCCACGAGTCCGCTGGGACCTGAGTTTGACCTGCCGGTCTGGCCCGAGGGTTCGCCTGACGATCGTGATCGCATTCAGGCGGCCGTCCGGATGGCGACACCCGGTTACTTTGATGCCTTGCGTCTGGAGATCGCGGATGGTCGTCCGTTCGACGCTCGTGACCATCCGGAAGCGCCACCTGTGGTCATGGTAAGCGCGACGCTCGCCAACCGACTGTGGCCGGCCCAGACGGCGGTGGGGCAGAGCCTCGCCGTCGACTACAGCACCGCCGGCACCGCTGCCTACGAGGTGGTGGGCGTCGTTGGCGACGTGAGTTTCCAGGGCCCCCGAAGCGAGCCACGGGCCGAGATCTACCTGCCCCATGCCCAACGATCGTATTTGATCATGCACGTCGCCATACGCAGCGCGGGCGATCCCCGGGCCTTGATTCCGGCTGTTCGCGCGGTGCTGCGTGACGTCGACCCGCTGAAGCCGGCGTACGGTCTGACGCCGCTCGACGACCTGTTGGGCGCGACGATGGTACGAGACCAGCAGGCGATGGTCGCGCTGCTGGCGTTCGCCGCCGCCGCTGTCTTTCTCGCCATGCTGGGCGTCTACGGTGTGCTCTCCGCCAGAGTCCGAGAGCGTCACCAGGAGATCGGGGTACGTATGGCGCTGGGAGCGGACCGGTCGCAGCTCGTCGGGTGGGTGGCCCGTGGCGGTCTGCGCCTGCTGGGGGCGGGTGCCCTTTTGGGTCTGCTTGCCACCTGGCCGCTGTCGGGACTGCTCGCGAGCTTTCTCTACGGCGTCCAGCCGACCGACCCGACCACGGCGGTCGTGGTGGTCGTCGTACTGTTCGCGGTTGGCAGCCTGGCCATGTGTCTTCCGTCGTGGCGGGCGACGAGAGTCGACCCGGTGGCGGTCCTGCGCCGCGGGTGATCCCGAGGAGTTCTTGGAACGGAGGCCGAGATGAGTGTACGCGGTCGCCGGCATTTCGTAACGGCCGGTGTGGGTTCCCTGGTGGCCATGACCATTGCCCCCACCGCATTCCGCTGTTGCGGCACGCGGTGGCGGGAGAAGCAGACGATGTCGCTGATTTTCTCAGGTCGACGGGCGCGGCGTCCGTTTAGGATGGGTCCTTCAGGGAGAGACGATGCGCGCCACTGACATCCTGGGAGCGCTCAACGTGGCCGTCACGGCGTCGATCATCGTGTCCTTGGTCCTGCGCTGGTCCGGATTTCGGCCAGGGGCCGTGATCGCGTACGCCAGTTTTGTGGGTGGCCTGGTCGCGGTGACGTCTGGAGCCATCGTCTTCGTGGCCCGCAGCAAAGCCCAGAAGCGTTAGGTTTCCTGTCGATCCGTCCGCCTGGCGGCGTTGCTTCGTCGGTCACATGCCGCCTGCATGCTCCCTCCTCGCGCCTGGCCAGACGAACGGCTTGCCAGGAAACCGCTCCTCTCGTGTTTTGCAGCGACCTGTTAGATTAGGACCCTGCACGGGTCCTTAGCACTACGGTGCGACGCAAGCGAAGTTGCTCGCGTCGTCGATGCTGCCCGATCCCGCGTATCGTGCGACCTGAGGGTAGGGGCACAGCGGGCGAGTGCGCGTCACGGTGCCGCCCTCGACCCGCGAGGCCGGGATCGTGTCAGGAGGTGTGCCGCCTTCAACCCAGTTGACCAGCGGCGTCATCACGTCGAACGTGTCCGTCCCCAGCCCGCCGCCGCAGTGGAACATGCCCGGTACGGTGAAGAACCGGTAGAAGTCGGCGGTGGCCTCCTCGCCCATGGTCGCGCGGACGTCCTCGTAGTAGTTCACCCCCATCATCGGATTCAAGGCGGTGTCGGCCCACCCGAAATGGGTGATCATCTTGCCCCCTCTGGCCTGGAAAGCGGAGAGGTCCGGGTCCATCGCATCAAGCATGGCCCGACTCGTCACCCGGGCCGGGTCGGTGGCGAAGTCGAACGTCCGCCAGTCGAACTCCGGCTCGTCCGGCGTGAACGCCAGATACTTGAAGAAGGTTTCGGAGAACCGAGAGCCGATCGTTGGTCCTCGGTCCGAGACGATCCAGTTGGTCCACCCGCCCGCCTCAGCCCCCAGTGGTTGGCCGGGGAAGAGTTGCTGTCCGTCGGCGACCGGGCCGCCGTAGATGGCTTGCAGGGTTTCGATCTCACCGTGCGTGAAGCAGTCGTCGCCGGACGAGCCATCGCAGACCGGGAGATGACGAGCCGGGTCGAAATCGCAGCGCCGCGGGTCGTCAATGAGCCCGTCCTCGAGACCATCAGCGGCATCGCAGCGTGCATAGACGGCCTCGCCCACTTGGGCCACTTTGGCCACCGTGAGCGGTGCCCTGGCGAGTGCCTGGTTGTTCCAGATGTAGGCCATCTGCGTGTCCGTGAAGTTCTGGACGGGCGCGCCGGCCACGATGCCGTCGAAGTCGCCGGGAAACCGCTGCGCCGACATCAGGCCCTGGCGCCCGCCAGTCGAGCATCCGTCCCAGTAGGAATACCGCTGCGGGGCATCGTAGTAGGACGCGATGACCGACTTCGCCGTGACCGCCGTCAGGTGGACGGCCCGGAACGCGTAGTCGATCTCTTTCGCCAGATTGTTGTGGGCGAATGTGCCCAGCGGCTCGACTCGGGCGTCGTGCCCGGTGTCGGTCGATGCGGCGGCAAATCCGTTCGCGACCGCACGCATCGCGGTGCGCAGCGTCCCCTCGGCGTCAGGCGCGTTGCCCGCGTATCCGCCGTTGCCCTGCATGTAGAACCGCCCGTTCCAGCCGGTGGGCAGATGGACCCCGAAGCCAATTTCTGGTCGAATCACGCCAAACACGCGACAGTGCTGCGGCACGTCCGAGGTTGCCGCGATCAACGTGGCCGATACGACAGAGTAGTCGTGCCCGGTCAGGTCGACGAGCGACCGGCACGATGTGGCCGGTCGCCTCACGGTCAGGTGGCTGACCCGGTAGTCGATGGCCGAGGTCGACGCGTTGAGAAAGCTCGACCCGTTCTGCGCCGCCGCCGGCCCGCCGACCCCATCGAGCATCAAGCTCAACAGCGCGACCGCACCGACGATGCCGAAACGTGACACAGAGTGCATGCTCGCGATTATACGGCTGCCTGTCTCCGGTGAGCATCGCCGTCAAGTCGGTCGATAGGGCTACACTGAGTCGCCGATAGCTGATGTGACGACTCTCGCCGAATCCGGCGTCGGCCTCCAGGAGTTACTGCATGACCACGCGATACCACGTCTTTGCAGGCACCGTTGCCGCGGCCGGCCTCACGGTCGTCGTCGCGGCGGGGGGGCAGAACCAGAGCGCCCCATTCGCGGGCGTCGAGCTCACAGCCGTACCGGCGGGCGGCCAGGTTCACATGGTGCAGCGCCCGGGCGGCGGTGGCAATGTGGGCGTCTTCGCCGGCCCGGAGGGGGTGCTTCTCGTCGATTCGCTCTTTGCGCCGCTGGCCGAACGGCTGGTCGCCGCCGTTCGCACCGTGTCTGACGCCGACATACGCTTTCTGATCAATACCCACGTGCACCCTGATCACATCGGTGGGAATGAGCATCTCGCCGACCAGGGCGTGTTGATCTTCGCCCACGACAATGTGCGGGTGCGTGCGCTGGAGCGCCTCCGGTTCCCGCGCCGCGGCGGGAGTTTCGCGCCGCAGCCGCCCGACAACGCCCGACCGCTGATTACCTACAACGATGCCGTGAGCTTCCACCTCAACGGAGAGGAGGTGCGCGCGTTTCTGGCGCCACCATCCCACACGGACGGTGACACGTTCGTGCATTTCCCGGACTCGGACGTGCTGCATCTGGGCGATGTCTTTCGCACGACGAGCTATCCGGTGGTCGACATTTTCAACGGCGGCAGCCTGGCCGGCACGGTTGACGCGCTGGATTTGGCGATTGCGATGGCTGGGCCAGACACCCGGGTGATTCCCGGGCACGGTCTCGAGGTGGTCGGACGCGCCGCCATCATCGAGTTCCGCGACATGATCGTCGACGTGCGCGATCAGGTGCAGACGCTGATCACAGAAGGCCGCGGCCTCGACGAGGTCATGGCGGCCAGACCAACGGCTGCCTACGACGCCCGGTGGGGACAGGAAGCCTCCTGGAACGCCAACGACTTTGTCCCGATCGTGTACCACGAGCTCGGCGGCGGAAGTCTGTACGCGCGGTGAACACGCGCCGGTGCGCTCGGGCGGCGAGAGCGGGCATCTCGATCCGGGAACCGTCGGAGACGAGCCGCAGTGCCGGCGGTGCCGCCGGCGAGGAGAGTGCACGGGCGCGGAGTTTTAGCGCCGGGTCCGGGATCAGCTCTGCGCTCGCTTTTTCCTCGGTGTCGGGACCAGGCACCGGTTAGCCCGTGCCAAGCGCTCTGGGGGCCAAAGGTGAGGAGGGTTGGGCTCGTCGACCGGTTCGCGGATCGAGATGCCCGCTCCCGCCGGACCTCTCTAGGCGGGGCTACGCCCCGAACCCCACGCGAACGCTACGCGGGGACCCCGAGAGCCCCACTCCGCGTCCGCGAGGCGCGCATGTGCGCGCCTCGGCAGGAAACCTAGGTCACCAGTAGCGGGCAGGTCATGCAATGCACGCCGCCGTTGCCGGTGGCCATCTCGGTCGATGGGAACGGTGTCACCTGCCAGCCACGCCGCTCCAATTCGGCCACCAACCTGGTGGCGTGACCGGGCGCCACCGCTCGTCGTCCCCGTTGGATGACGACGATGTTCAACGCTCCCTGGAGTCGCTCGGTCTCGGTGATCGGAATGCGAGCGATTTGACGTTCGTCGAGCAGTTCGAGGAACGAGATACGGCGGGGCTCGACCCGGCCCGCCTCGAACAGACGGCAGACGACGTTCTGGAAGGTGGATTCGTGGATCAGGCACAGATGCTCGGCCAGGACCATGAAATCGCCGTCGATATGGATGCGGTTCGGCGGCAGCGGCACCTCCAGAAACTCGCGCACGCTACGACCGAGCACCAGCTCGCGTAATCTCGTGGTTCCGGCTTCATTGGTCCGGTCACACAACGCGGCGACCACGGTCTCCTCTCCCAGCATCGTGATTCCACCGCCCTCGAGATACGCGGGTGGATCGATGCTGCCAAGAACCGGGACCCCGAGCCGGCGAAACGCCCGGGCCAGCATCTCCTGGTCTCCTCGGCGCCCGACGAGGCGAGGCCCCATGAGCACCGCGCCGTCTATGAAGACGGTCGCCAGGTCCCGCGTGTAGGTCATATTGGGGCGGCGGTCGATATAGGCGAGGGCGTCGGCATCGGCCGCCAGCAGATCGCGCAGGTGATACAGCTCGGCGCCGGATCCACCCACGGCCGCCAGCATGTGGTCGTATTCGGTGGCGAACCGGACACGGTCCACCGCGCGCTCGAAGTGAAAGGTCTCGAGAGTGTCGGGCGTGACGAGGTCCAGTTCGACCCCGGGCCGATGCACGATCGCCGCGCCGAGGTCGCCATACGCCGAGCGCACGCCCCACTGGATCATCCGTGTTGTGTCCTCGCGGCGCGCGTCAGCCAGCCGTAGACGGGCGCACCGGTCGCGGTCAGCGCCACGCCGATCAGTGTGTCGGTCGGATTGAACGCCACGGTGGTCGCCAACAGGAGTGACAAGACACCGATGTAGACGAGCGGCACGAGAGGATACCCCGGTGTGCGATACCCACCGGGGGCACCGAGCCCCCGCCGTCTAAAACGGAAGACCGCGGCCACGATGAGGATATTGGCCACTTGGACTGGCACGACGAAGAAGGCAACGATCCGGCTGAACGACCCGAAGAACAACAGGGCCGCGCTCGACCACACGGCGCAGAACAGGATCGCGCCGGCGGGGACCTTGCGGGAGGAGACTCGGGCCAGCGTCGCGACGAGCCGTCCGACACCTGGGGCGGCCGCACGGGCCAGCTCTGCGTAGTGGCTGGCGCCGGCAAAGAGTAGCCGCGGCACCGTCATAACGACGCCTCCGAGCGCGCCAAAGATGGACACCACCATCAGCGTGTTGAGCATCGCTCCACCGGACGGTCCGAAAATCGCCGTGGCCACCATCGGCGCCACCATGGTCGGCGCGTCGCGCATGTCGGATAGCGGCACAACCCGCAAGAAGGCGTGGTTCACGAGGAGATACAGCGCGATCACGATACTGACCCCGGTCACGAGCCCTCGTGGCAACTGTCTGACCGGGTCGACCACCTCCCCGGCGACGTGGGTCACATCGAGCCACCCGTCATACGTGAAGAGCACGATGGCCGTCCCGAGTCCGATGAGCGGCAGGAGGGACATGACCGACCCGGTGGCCACGGTCGCGTCTACCGGCGGGACCGCCGCGTCCGCGAACATCATGCTGCCGACGACGAGGCCGCCCAGCCCCAGCACCTTCACGGTGGCGGTGGCCATCTGCGCCCGAGCCCCCCAGGTGAGCCCCGCGAGGTTCACGAGGGCGAGCGTCGCAATCGCCAACACGCCCCACCCGGCCGGCGACCCGAGGGCGGCGGGGCCGAGGGCGCCGGTCAGGAGTTCGCCGAACAGGATCGCGATGCCGGCCACCGAGCCGGGCCCGGTCACCCACAGGTCGGTCCAGGCTTTGAGAAACGCCCAGAAGGGCCCGAATCCGTCGTGAATGATGTGGAACGTGGCACCCGCTCGAGGGACGAGCGCCGCCAGTTCGGCCACTGTCAACGCGCCGCACAGCGTGACCGCCCCGCAGAGCGCCCAGAAAAAGTAGATCTGCCAGGTGCGCTCCGCTACCGCGGCCAGCTCGCCCGGTGTGTAGAAGATGCCGGCCCCAAGCATGTTCCCGACGATGACGGCCACCACTGCGCCGAAACCGAGCCGCCGGGACAGGGAAGGTGTCGCGCTCATGAGGTCCGCTCCCGAGATGGTATCGCCATCGCTGGCGCGCCGTGGCGCCTGTCTTGGCGCTCGATGCAACGTCTGGCCCCCCGATCTCGTAGACGACAGAGACGGCCATAATCTCGGACCCAAGGCCGTAGAGGGACCAATTGCCTCGACGCCTGACACGAAATCGGCGTGATGCCGTCATCAGTGGCGTGGCCGCCGGCTTCGCCGACTACTTCGACGTCGACCCGGTGCTGGTGCGGCTGGCCTTCGTGGTGCTGACGATCGCGGAAGGATTCGGTCTGCTGGTCTACGTGGTGTGCTGGGCGATCATGCCGGCCAGGGACGAGGCGGTGGCGCACGTCGAGACGGACACCGACTCGGTGGGGGAGCCGACCTCACCGGGTCAGCCGGACCGGTCAGGCCAGCCGGGCCACGGGTCTCTCGGGGGGACGGTCGCCGACGAGATACACGCGGCCGGGGAGCGAGTGCGTGCCGCGGCCCACCGGGTGACGGGCGAGATGCGTGAGGCGCGTGAAGCCGGCCGAGGGCGTGCGATCGTGGGCGTCATGCTGATCGTCGGCGGTTCGATGCTCCTGCTGGATCGCTTCGCCTGGATGTTCCGGTGGCCATACTGGCTCCGATTCGACAGCCTGTGGCCCCTGGTCCTGGTGGCCATCGGTGTGTCGTTGTTGCTGCGGTCCCGTGAGGAGCAGACATGACCGAGTCACGCATCGTCTGGGCGCGGGTGTCTCGTGGGTTGTGGTTCATCGGCCTCGGCGTCTTCTGTCTACTGTCGACGCAGGGGCTGTTGCATCGCGGGTTCTGGTTCGACGCGCTAGCCTTTTGGCCGGTCCTCCTCATCACCCTCGGCCTGCGTATGGTCTTCGAACGTAGCCGGACACCCTGGGTGGTCTTATTCTCGCCGCTGATCCTCGTCGGCATCTTGAGCTATGTGGCTTGGCGTGGCCCCGAGCCGCGCCCCACGGACTGGACCCCGGTGCGCGCCCTCCGCGACGCGCAAGTGGAATCCTGGACCCTCGAGGCCAGAGTGGCGCTGGCGGATCTGGACCTGCGCGCCGGGTCCCTCGCCCCGGGAGTGCTGCTCGAGGGTCGGACCACGACGACGGCCGCCGGCAGCGTGCGCGTCTCGGACCGAGGTGACTCGTCTCGGGTGACTCTGGGCGCCCGACGCTGGCGGTCCGGCGCCTACCTCGTGCCGGCGACGAGGCAGGCCTGGGACATGAACGTCGCGAACGCGCTGCCGGTGGCGCTTCGTCTCTCGACCGCGTTCGCCGAGGGGGACATAGATTTCCGGTCCATCGAGGTGACTCGCGTGGACGAAGAGGGTGCCTTCAACGACCTCACGTTGCGTTTGGGCGAGCCCCGCACCGACACCCGCGTGAATCTGGAGGGCGCCTTCAACCGTCTGGTGCTGGTCGTGCCGGAGCGCACACCGGTGCGGGTCTCTACGGACGGGTTCCTCAATCTGGTGGACCGGCGCCCCGACCGCGGTCGACTGAGCGGTCCGGCCTACCGGGTACGCTCGACCGGCGCTTTCAATCGCGTGGTCATCCGTTCCGAGTGACGCCACGGCGTCATCCCGCCACCGCTCAACGCGCTGTCTCCCGGTATACTGCCTCGATCCCTCGGTCGTGATACCCGCGTGCGGCCCGGTCGTGGCGCGGCCGGTTCCGCTGCTTCGACAGGACGAGGCCTTCAGACCATGACCCAGACGAATCGTTCGCGACTCGAGCACGCCGCCGCGGCCTTCGCGCTGGTCGTTGTCGCCATGGTCACCACCGCCACCGCCCCCCAGGTGATGGCGCAGGGCGACGCGGGGATCGTCGAGTGGCCCTACGTCGGGGCTGACCAGGCCAATACTCGCTCGTCACCGGCCGAGGGCGTGACCCCGGCCAACGTCGATCAGCTGCAGGTCGCCTGGACCTGGCGTCCCGAAGAACGAGCGAGAGAGGAATTCGGAACGGTGCCCGGCAGCTTCGCGAGCACGCCGATCATGATCGACGACACCGTGTATGTCAGCACCAACTACAACCGGGTCGCCGCGCTCGACGCGGGCAGCGGCGCGGTCCGGTGGGTCTTCGACCCTCGCGCCTACGAAGACGGTATGCCAGCGCTCGGCGGCGGATTCCGACACCGTGGGGTTACCGCCTGGCGTGACGGCGACGACCTGCGTATCTTCCTGGCGAGCCGCTTCCGCTTGTTCTCGCTGGATGCTGAGACCGGCGAGGTGGTCGACTCGTTCGGCGAGGCAGGGGTCGTGGACCTGAGCCGAGATTTGGTGTGGCCGATCGACCGCAGCCACTTTGAGTTCAACGCGGCGCCGGTTGTCTTCAAGGATCTGGTCATCGTGGGGAGTGCGGTCGGCGACCGGGTGATCTATCGACGGACCCCGCCGGGCGACGTCCGCGCCTATGACGCCCGCACCGGTGCGCTCGTGTGGAGCTTTCATACCATTCCGCAAGAGGGGGAGTTCGGGAGCCAGACCTGGGAGAACGAGGCGTGGCGCCACACGGGCGCGACCAACGTCTGGGCCGGCATGACCGTCGACGAGGCGAATGAGCTGGTCTTTCTGCCGGTTGGCAACCCGACCAACAGCTACTACGGCGGGCAACGTCTGGGTGACAACCTGTTCGCTGAAAGCCTCGTAGCCCTAAACGCGAACACCGGAGAACGGGCGTGGCACTTTCAGATCGTGCATCACGGCGTCTGGGACTACGACCTGCCGACCCAACCGATGCTGATGTCGATTCGGGTCGACGGGCAACCGATCGACGCGGTGGCGCAGCTCACCAAGCAGGGGCTGACCTTCGTCTTCGACCGCCTGAGTGGTGAGCCGGTGTGGCCGATCGAGGAACGAGCGGTGCCGCAGAGCGACGTGCCGGGCGAGGTGACGTCGCCCACACAGCCGTTTCCGACCCGCCCCCCCGCGGTGACACCCACTACGGGCATGACCCTCGATGATGCCTTCGACCTCACCCCCGAGCTCCGGGAGAAGGCGCGTGACGCGATGGGCCAGTTTCGCATCGGGCCGCTGTACACGCCCCCGAGTCTGGAAGGGTCGCTGGTCCGTCCCGGTGGCGGGGGCGCGGTCAACTGGGGCGGTGGCGCCTACGACGCTGACACCGGGTATCTCTACGTGAAGACCTCGAACGTGGCGGCGGTGATGACGCTCGCGAAGTTCGACGCCGCCAGCACCAACAATCCGTTCGCTGACACGAACGAGCCCGATTACGTGGGCTACGACACGGCGCGCGGCGGCCGTCCGACGTTCGAGGGCAGTCTCCCGCTCAACAAACCGCCCTACGCGTTTCTTGTGGCCATCGACCTCAACACCGGAGACCTGGCCTGGCGCGTCCCCTTCGGCCGGGGCAGCGAGCGACTCCGCACGCACCCCGGACTCGAGGGGGTCGATTTGCCGGACCGCCTCGGGACACCCGGGGCACCGGGCGCCATCGTGACGAACGGCGGGCTGGTGTTTGCGGGGGGTGGCGAGGACGCGCTGTATGCGTTCGACAAGCGGACCGGGCGCGAGGTCTGGTCCGGGGCACTCACGGAACGGTCGACAGCCACGCCGATGACCTACCAGACCAGCGCCGGCCGGCAGTTCGTGCTGATCGCCACTGGCTCGGGGAGCAATCAGGAACTCGTCGCGTTCGCGATGCCGGAATAGGCCGCCGTCGGCGGGCCTAACAGGGTGCTGAAAAACACCAGAGCGGTTTCCTGGCAAGCCGTTCGTCTGGCCAGGCGCGAGGAGGGAGCATGCAGGCGGCATGTGACCGACGAAGCAACGCCGCTAGGCGGACGGATCGCCAGGAAACCGACTACTGCAGCGCCAGGTCGGGCCAGTCGCGGGGACGTGCCCGGTCGTAGAACGGCGTGGTGGTCTGGGCCCCGAGCGAACGCAACAGGTCGCCGGTCCCGGTCGGCACGATCTGGTAGGTGCCACCGCCGTAAAATTGGATGGCCAGCTCCGAGAGCCAGAGTGGCGTCTCCCCGAATTTGTTCCGGGCTTCCAGCGCCGCGCCCTGATCGACAAGAAACTGCACGAGCGCGCTCAATCGGTGGTAGGCCGCGTAGTGCAGCGCGCTGTTGCCGACGTCGTCGGTTGCCCCGAGGTCGGCCCCCATCTGCACCGCCAGCTGCGCGGCTTCCCGCAGCACCGCTTCGTCCAACGTGTTCTCGCCCATGACGCGACCCAATCCGGCGGCCGCCATCAACGGCGTCGATCGGGTCTCGGTGGTGAGCGACGTATCGGCGCCGGCCTCGGCCAGAATCCGCATCAGCTCGGCGTCACCGCCCACCGCCGCCAGGAGGAAGGGTGTGGCACCGACGAGTTCCGGCAACCCGGGGCTTCGGGTGGCGCCCGCTCGAGTCGGGGTGCGCTCGAGCCGAGCATTCGGGTCGGCTCCGTTGGCGAGGAGCGCTCGCACCAGTTCGACCTTGCCGGTGGTCAGTCCAGGCAACGCGTTCCACTCGTCGTTGCCTTCCCGACCGGCCCGAAAGTCCGAGGTCGTCAGGGTGGTTTCCCACCAGCCGGCCGCCCAGTGCAGCGGTGTGTGGCCGCGCTGGTCGGCGTTGGCGTCGGCGCCATGGTCGAGCAGCAGCATCGCGACGTCGACGTGACCTCGGATGGTTGCCAGGCCCAGCGCAGTCAGACGATCAGTGGCGGCGGCGTTCGGGTTCGCACCCGCATCAAGCAGCATCCGGGCCGACTCGAGATCACCGACCCGCGCCGCGAACAGGAGCGGTGTATACCCGGTTACATCTCGCGCCGCCGCACGTCCGGTGAGGTGACTCACGGTCGCGGCATGCACATCCGCGCCGCGGTCCAGCAGCATCTCGACGACGGCGGGATGGCGTTCGGACACCGCCCACATCAGGGCCGTCTGCCCGCGGCCGGGCTCCGCGCCGTTCGGGTCGGCGCCAGCGTCGAGCAGCGCGGTCACGACGTCGAGGCTGCCGACCCAGGCCGCCCGCATCAGCGGTCGTTCGCGTTCGACCGGACCACCGTCGGCGTCGGCACCGGCCTCGAGCAGCATGCGGACGACGGTCGCGTCCCCGTTCATGGCGGCGAGGAGCAACGGCGCTACCTCCAGGTCGTTGGTCGCATCGACTTCGGCGCCCGCCTCGAGCAGGGCGGCGACGGTGTCGCGGTCACTCAGGTGCGCGGCCCAGTGCAGCGCCGTGGCGCCGTCCCCCTGGGGCGCGTTCACGTCGACGCCCTCGTCGAGCAGTGCGCGAATCGTTTCGTGGTCGCCGCTGGTCACCGCGTCGATCAACGGCACGTCAGCGGCGAGGAGCCAAACGGGCCACAGCGCCAATGTGGCGCACAAGACAACAATCAGAGCCGCCGGCAACGTCGCGTGGATGCGGGTCATGATGATGCTCGTGTCGGTGCTGCGCTTCGGCGCTACGCCAGAGACTGCCGATCGATGTCCAGATGTCCGGTGCTGTCGCCGACCGATGCCACCGTCACCCCCAGCTTGGCGAGCAGCGTCATGTGAAGGTTCGTCAACCGGGTGCCCTCCGGATACCGGAGATGACGACCGCCCGTGAGGCGACCACCAGCGCCACCGGCCAGGACCAGCGGCAAATTCCGCGGGTCGTGTTCGTTGCTGTTGCCCATGCCGCTACCGAACAGCACCAGTGCGCTGTCGAGCAAGGTCCCGTCGCCCTCTGGAATCGACTGTAGCCGGTCCAGGAAATACGCGACCAGGGTGGTGTGATAGGTGTTGATTTTCGCCTGGTCGGCAATCTTCTCCGGGTTGTTGCCGTGGTGCGAAACGGCGTGGAATCCTTCCGACACGCCAATCTCCGGATACCCGCGACCGCTCAACTCGCGAGCCAGCATGAACGTCGTGACCCGTGTCAGATCGGCCTGGAAGGCGACCACCTGCAGGTCGAACATCAACTTGGCGTGTCCCTCGAACGTGTCGGGTACGCCGGCCGGTTGCAGCACTTCCGGCACCTCACGCGCACTCTGTTCTTCGGCCAGCTGGATGCGCCGCTCGACGTCCCGGATTGACTCGAGATACTCGTCCAGCGTGGCCCGGTCCTCGCTGTCGATCGTGCGGGTGACGCCCGCCACTTTCTCACGGACCGAGTCGAGGATGCTGGCGCGCTGCCGCCAGCGAGCCAGTCTGACGGCCGGGTCCGTGGTGCCACCCTCGCCGAACAACCGCTCGAACACGAGCCTGGGGTTGTTCTGCATCGGCAGCGGGCTGGTGGGTCCGCGCCAGGCCAGGGTGTTCGTATACACACAGGCGAAGCCCGTGTCGCAGGTGCCGCCGAACTCGGGTGAGTCCACCGACAGTTCGAGGGTTCGCAGCTGTGTGTCCTGACCGAGGTGATCCGCCGCCATCTGGTCGATCGTCTTGCCGGCCCGGAAGTCGGCGCCGACCGTCGGGTTGGCGTGCATGCCGCTCATGAACGCGGACGGTATGCGCCCATGCCCGCCGCGAGGTTCTCCCTCGAGGGCGAGCGCCGGCGGATTGTCGATCCCGGTCAGCACCAGCACCTTGTCGCGCAGTGGGGCCAGTGGTTCGAGAATCGGGGTCAGCGCATAGTCGGGGCCTTGGACCTCGGGTGTGAAATAGCCGACCGCGGCGCCGTTGCCGACATAGACCGTGGCAAACCGCCGCAGACGCCCGGCTGGCGTTTGCGCCAATGCGGTCATCGCCGGCACCATGCCGTTCAACAGCGGCAACCCAACCGCGGCACCCAGCCCGCGCAGCACCGTGCGTCTCGGGATCGCCTGCTTCGTGATAATCATGGCTGTTGTCTAACTCTCAGACGGGGCTGCGCCCCGAACCCCACGCGGCCGCTCCGCGGGGACCCCGAGTGCCCCACTCCACGGCCGCGCGGCGCGCATTGTCGCGCGCCCTGGTGTGCTTACCATCCATTAGTGTCCGTCTACTCACCGTCATTCCGCTGCAGATGTCCCGCTCATCCGTGCCCGCATCCGGAACGGCGTGCTCTTGGTGATGCCGAGGATGATCGACTCCCAGCGATGATCGGTGTCGGCCGCCTCGCGCTGAATCTGTCGCACCGCCGGCATGTCGTAGTACTCGACGCCACGCCCGAGCGCATAGGTCAGCAGCTTCTCGGTCACGGTTCGGATGAATTCGTCTTGGCGCCCGACCAGCATGTCCCGGAGGCCGCGAGGTCCGTCGATCTGGGTGCCGTCGATGAGCGCGCCTCGCGCGTCAACCGGTTGTCCGTCGTCAGTGGTCCGCCACCGGCCGATGGCATCGAATGGTTCGAGTGCGAAACCGAGCGGGTCCATCGTCGCGTGGCAACTGGCGCACACCGGATTCCGTCGGTGCTGTTCCAGCCGCTCACGTATGGACCGGGGCGCCTCGCCTTGTTCGTTCTCTGGGAGCTCGGGGACGTCTGGCGGCGGCGCGGGTGGCGGCATTCCCAGCATGTTCTCGAGCAGCCACTTGCCGCGCACCACCGGTGAGGTGCGGTTCGGAAACGACGTCACCGTCAGGATGCTGGCGTGCCCCAGTAGCCCCGCCCGACGGTCGTCCGACAGTGCCACTCGTCGGAATTGGCTGCCATAGACGTCCGAGAGACCGTAGTGGCGGGCCAGACGCTCGTTGACGAACGTGTAGTCGGCGGTCAGTAGCTCGCCCAGGGGACGATTCTCGCGACGCTGGCTGTCCAGAAAGAGTTCCGTTTCCCGCGCCATCGCCTCCCGCAAGTCGTCGTCCCACTCCGGGAACTCGAAGCGGTCAGGCGACACCATGCGCAGATTGCGAAGAAACAGCCACTGCGCGCCGAAGTTCGTGACCAGCGCTGAGGCGCGCTCGTCCGCCAGCATCCGTCGCACCTGGTGGTCGAATACCCCGGTGTTCGTCAACTGGCCCTGCTCCGCCAGAGTCAGCAACTCGTCGTCAGGAATGCTGCTCCACAGAAAGAAGGACAGTCGCGACGCCAGCTCGAGGTCGCTCAATCGATAGGGTGCGCCGGGTGTACCGTTGGGCGGGTCGACTTCGGTCCGGTAGAGAAAGTCGGGGTCGACCAGCAGCCGCGTCAGCGCGACCCGGATACCCGCGTCGAAGTCGCCGTCGTGTTGGTCGCGCCCCTGCCGGTAGAACTGGAGCAACGTGTCGAGGTCATCGCCGGTCGCTGGCCGCCGATAGGCTAGGCGCGCCAAGCTGCCCAGAATCTCGCGGGCGCATGACTCGGCGTCGTCTGCCGTGGGGCGGCAACTGAAGATCCGGCGCCGGCTCGGGGTATCACCGGTCCCGGTCGGCGAGAAGGGCCCCGTGATCTCGATGCCATCGACGTGCAGATACTGACTGGCCCCAGTGGTGGTGGCGAACACCGCGCTGTTGGCCCACGGAAAATAGGCGGGAAAGCGACCTTCCGGGGCCAGCATCCGCTTGAGGAACACGATCCCCACCGTGTGGGAGCCGGCCGCGGCTGTGATGCGGACCTCGGTCTCCACCGGGCCCAGCAGGCTTGGTCTGGCCTCGGCCGACACCTCGCCGACCTTGACGCCGTCGAGCCGCACCTCGATCTGTTCCGATTGCGAGCGTGGTCCGGCCAGGTCCAGCTTCACCACATACTCGCCGTCGAGCGGGAAGTAGTGACGCGCGACGCCGCCTCCGCGCGACCCGAACGGCAACTCGTTGTGTCGCTCTTCCTGCAACAACGCCTTCGAGAAGCGATAGGTGGTCACATCGGCGCCAGCCGTGAGGTCCCCGACAGCCAGTCGGCTGACCTTGCTGGCGGCGGACAGATAGGCATCGAGCAGCGCCGGCGACATCGACAGCACGCCGGCGTTGTTGTCGAACCCATACGCGGCGTCGTCGCCGGGGAGCCAGGTGGTCACATCGACGTCGAGCGCGAGCAGGTCGCGGATGGCATGCTGATACTCGGTACGATTCAACCGGTGGAAGGACGCCGGACGACCCGGGTCCGGGTTGGCCGTAGCCGCTTGGTCCAGTCCACTCTCGAGAGAAGCAACCAGGTTGACGTAGGCAGATTCATCGGGTCGTTGGGCGCCGACCGGTGGCATCGAGCGGGCCTGCAATTTTCGCAGTACCTTTTCCCACACCTCGGCATCGGCGCTCGCGTTGGTCGGGTCGATCCCGTCCAGCGAGAGCCCGGCCGTGAGGCGTCGGTCGTTGTGACAGCGCACGCAGTACTGGTCGAGCAGTGCCTGCTGGCTCGACACCGCGGTCTGGGTCTGACCACCCGCCGTCGACGGTCCGGATTCGGCCGAGACAGGATGGGCCAGCGTCAGCGCCCCGGCCACAGCCGTACCGACCGCGTACCACCGGGACCAAGTCGCCAGCCGCCGCCGTCGCTTCATGCCAGTCTCCTCAGTGTGTCTGATCGGATCTGACCGTATGGTACCGCATCAGACCCTCAGGCGCCCCCCAAAGGTGCCAGCGCGCCCGCGCGCAGCGGCGCGCCTGGTCACAGGCATAGCACCCCTTCAGCCACCAGCACCGCCGTGCCCCCAACCCGCACGGATGTGATTGAACCACCCTTGGATGCTATCGAAATATGCACTCGGCTCGGCCGACCCATCGTCGCGCCCTGCAGGCTGATCATGTGGCACGCCATGGTGGCCGACACCGCGCCATGGCGCAACAGATACGCGCCCAGCGGACCGGACGCGCCACCAGTGGCAGGGTCTTCCGGAATGCCGAACGCCGGGGCGAACATACGGCTGTAGACAGCGGCGTCGTCCTGTCCCGGCTCGAGCGAGAACACAAACACAGGGAGCACGTCGAGTCCGTGCTGCTCAAACACCGGTTGAATGGGGGCCACCGAGAACCGGACCGCGTCGACCGCAGCCCGGGTCACGAGAGGGACGAAGATTACCGGGATCCCGCACGAGACCACCTGCACGGGGAGGTCGGCGCGAAGCTGAACGGGGTCGAGTCCCAAGGTGGCGCCCACTGCCGTGGGTGCCTCGACCACCTGGCCGAACTCGGGGAGCGGCTGACGCATCCAGGCGAACGCGAGTGCGTCGCCGTCCCATTCCAACGAGACCGGGGTGGGGCCAACCCCGAGCTCGAAGACGACCTCATCGCGATCCGGTCCGATGAGGCCCTCGCTGGCGAGGGCGAACGTGCTGCCGATGGTCGGGTGTCCTGCCATCGGTAGCTCCCGACGCGGTGTGAAGATGCGCATCTTCACATCCGTGTCCGGGTCTTGGCGGGGCAGGACAAAAGTGGTTTCCGGGAACGCCATCTCCAGGGCCACGCGCTGCATGACGTCGGCGTCGAGGTCGGATGCGTGCGGAAACACCGCGAGCTGGTTCCCCGCCAGCGGGCGCCGGGTAAACACGTCGAAGTGGAGATACCGATGACGGGACATAGTCTGATACGCGTGACTTTTGTGCGAGATATGGAGAGTATCAAGGACATGAGCAACACCCCGACCCGCATCTTCCCCTTTCTCCGGTACGAGGACGCGCCCGCTGCGTTCGAGTGGCTGGCCAACACCTTCGGGTTCGAGAAGCAGATGATCGTGCCGGGACCGAAGGGCACCATCGCCCATGCCCAACTCCGTTACGGCGGCGGTGTGGTGATGATCGGGACGGCAGAACCGGATGAGATGAACATGAAGACGCCCGCCGAGGCCGGCGGCACGACCCAGGGTATATACGTCCACGTCGACGATGTGGTCGCGCACCACGACCGCGCGAGGGCGGCCGGGGCGGAGATCGTCACGCCGATGGAGGAGACACCGTACGGGTCGCGTGAGTATGTGGCACGTGATCCAGAGGGGCACCTCTGGAGCTTCGGCTCCTACGCACCTGAGTTATAGAAGGGTGCTGAAGAAAGACGTGGAGCGGTTTTCTGACGAGGCGTCTGTGTGACAAGGCGCGACGAGGGAGCATGCAGGCGTCAGCCCCGCCCGGCCGGGCGGGGCTGACCGAGGAAGCAACGCCGTCCACGCGGGCGCCTCGTCGGAAAACCTGGATCAGGGTCGCGCGCGCTGCAGTGTCAGCCACGAGCGGAGCATGTTGGTGACGAACGGAATGTCGCCCGTGTTCTGCGAGTTGTGACCGACGCCCGGTAGCGTCACCAGCGTGAAGTCTCTGCCCATCGATATCCAGGTGTCGTTGAGCGACTCGTTGACGTAAGCGCCGTCATCCAGCCCGTGAAACTCCAGCACCGGGACGTCCAGGGGCACGATGGGTGAGTCGTCGACCATCCAGGGTGGAGCCGGGTAGTACGCGCGGTAATAGTTCAGCATCGCTTCGTAGTCCGACCGGCGGTAGGCTTCCAGATATCGCTCGTACCAGACAGTGCCTTCCCACCGTCGAGCCCGTTGTTCCGCGTTCATGCCGCCGAGGTTGCCTGGATTGGTGGTGAAGCGCGCGATGTACGCGCTGCGCCGCTTCTGCTCGTTGTTCAGCGCCATCTCGCGTTTGCGCGACCGCGGATGGGGGCGGTTGTAGATGACCAGCTGTTCGGTCATGTCCGGATAGCGCTCCGCGAACGACCAGCCGACGATGCCGCCCCAGTCGTGGCCGACGATCGTCGCCCGGTCGCGCCCGAGGTCAGCGATGACGGCCGCCACGTCCGCGGTCAGATGCTCGATGTCGTAGTTCTCCACGCCCGCCGGACGGTCGCTCCGGTTGTATCCGCGCAGCGAGATCGCCACGACC
>Ga0066376_10000330_pt1 | contig 42648 bp, 29 predicted proteins | sample Knorr_S15_td_Bot_FD_77009 | JGI IMG/M metagenome (GOLD analysis project Ga0066376, IMG submission 77009) | Marine microbial communities from Southern Atlantic Ocean transect - Knorr_S15_td_Bottom_ad_5009_LV_A | ecosystem: Environmental > Aquatic > Marine > Oceanic | place: Southern Atlantic... | reverse complement strand
GCTTCCGGCCGATTGCGATATTCCGGGTCCAGCGGATAACAACCACTGCGCATGCCGTTACGAGGCGCAGTGGTGCAATCTGAAAATGTACGGCATATTTTTTTGCGCTGCATTGCGATTCCCTCAAGGTGATCTTGCGGCAAAGTGGGGTAAGACAAAATCATGCGGCCTAAACCCACGAAATCAACATGACCCGCGGCCACTTCATATTCTGCCACGTGCGGTAAAAATTCTTGCAAGTAAGTGTAGCCGGTGCCAACCAAAATGAGGTTGGGGTGGGCCTCTTTTAGTTCGCGGGTGACCCGCAAATGATGCCAAACGTCAAAGAGTGGGTCCCGAGTTGGTGGAGTGCCATCACTCGGGGGAAAAGCCGCCGGACGCTGCAAGTTCGGGCAGTAATAAGGAGAACCTTGGGTCAAGTTAACCATGCCGATGCCCATTTCTTCCAACAATGCAAGGAATGCGTCGGCGTCGGCAAAACCCTTATCAATGGTGTCAGTGGCGGAGAGACGAACGCCGATGGCCAAGTTGGGGCAAGCTTTTTTTACCGCGGCGACAATTTCCCGAAACAGGCGGGTGCGGTTTTCAAAAGAACCGCCATAAGGGCCGGGCCGGTCGTAGGCGGCTAGAGATTCATGCAGTAAATAACCGTGGCAACATTTGATGTCTACGAAATCAAAGCCGGCGGCCTCAGCCAAGCCAGCGGCACGTGCATAAGCCGGCGGAAGATTGCCGAGTTCTTCATCACTCAATAAAGCCGAATCATCTTGAATGCCTATTTTCTCATCCAAAAATTCATGCCGCATCATAGTGCGCGGTGCGGGACCATCTGCGGTGGGACGGGACCACCGGCCGGAATGGGTCAACTGCAAGCCCACCCAACTTTCTTCGGCAGCCAGCCCGGCTTCTGCTTGGCCGGCGCGCAGTTCGGCCATAAGTTGCTTGAGCCCCTCGCCGACGTTCGGGTGACTCCCTTGATGCAATTGATTGGGGTTGGCGCGTCCCATCGGGCAAACCGCAAAAGCTTCGCCGCCCCAAATTAATGCGGCCCCACTTTGGCCGAACCGTCGCCAACGTCGCAAAGTGTCGGCCGACGGCAAACCGTCTTCGGTTCCATCCCACCCTTCCATGGGGTGAACCGCCCAACGGTTAGCAAGTTCTCTTCCGTGCCATTTCAGGCTTTGGCCTAAGGCGCCGTCACTGCCGACGAGTTCTTCGTGGCAATGAAAGGTAGGGTCTATTTCCTGGAGCCGCGCGTGGAAATCGGCGGCATCGGGAAAAGTGGCGGGAAGGCGAAACTGCTTCATGGGTCCAAACGACAACCGAAACCGGGAGCGTGGAGGGATGCGAGCGAAAGTTGACCTTGCTGAATGTCCAGTACGATGTCGTCGCCGGCGCGGCAGTAAAGATCTGGGTGGAGGTTGAGAGCGGCTTCGGCTTTTTCAGTGGTGAGGTGGCGCAAGCCGCGGAAATAATGATGGCCATTTCTTTCCACATGTTCCATGCCTAAAGAAGCCATCAGAGTGAGATCTTGCTGAAGCGCGCGCACCGGCAAATTGGTGAGGTCTTCGCCAGACTGAAAAAGCTCACCCTGGGATTGGTCACATAGGCCGCGGTTCAATAGCGCGCGAAAAACTCCTTTGCAAGCTTTGACCGAAATGCCTTGATAGCCGATAGTCACCGCCTCAGGAAATGCCCAAGTGCCGAAATCCGCTTCGTCCACCAAAACCGGCGCGAAAGCCCGTACCCTGGCTAAGCCGGTGTGGAGTTCCGGGTTGAAAGTGTTTTGGCGTGACAGAGGTTGTTCAATAAAGGCCAAACCTTTGAGGAAATCTGCACCTTCTGTTTGGGAGGCGACCGCTTCCAAAACGTCGGCTAAAGCGTCCATGTCGGCAAATTGTTCGTTGCCATCAATGGTAAATTGCGGATTTTGGACTCCGCACTTTTTCAAAACTGCAGTAATGCTGAGCAGTCTTTGCACGTCGGCCTGACCTTGGCCATTGATTTTTATTTTGAACCAGCGCAGCCCATATTTCTCAATGTCCTCTTCTAGGGAAGTGGGCAAACCGTCCTGGGGGTCATCTTTGTCAGCCAATTCCGCCTGAGTCAGCGCATCTAACAAGCCGACAGTGTGACGAAGATGAATGGACTGGGCTGGCTTGGCGGCCAAACTCTGAGATAAATCCCAATCCTTAAGTTGGGTATGAATCCGGCCCGGGTCGAAACCAAAGACATTGGTAAGAAGGGCATCATGAAAAGGAATTCCTTCCAGCCGACAAAGCGCATCCATGGCGGCGCGTTCCAGCATGGCCACTCCGAAACCGCGCACCAGCAGATCGGCCGCATCCTTGGGCTGGCTAGCAATTCGCTCTTGATAAAGGGAGTACCACAAATCAAAAACCGATGCACCGGCCAAAGGCTCAGCCAAGTGGACAGTTTTTTCTACGCTATCTGCCAGCGCTTTTGAATCTTGCTCGGGGGTTTTGTCGGGGTTTTTCTCAAACCATTTTGGCACCAACAAATCCGAGGCGGCACCAGTAGCACGGCGGCCGTCGGCAGTTTCCATTTCCACTCTTAAAGTGGCAAAGGGTGCCGACGTCAGGGTATGAATGCCAAACCGAAAAGGCAGGCGTGTCCGGCAATCCGTGAGTTGCAGTTGAGCGTTTACCAACCGCATGCGTGGGGCATGATTCACAGCGCTATGTTGACGGATTGGAGGGGTTCAGTCCAGCGAACGAATGGAAACTGCTTTGAATTCCACTGGGTCATTGTGACCGGCAAAACCAAAGTGGCCTTTCGCATTTTTTAAGCCTGGGTGGTCTTTACCATCCAGGGTGCCGTTCATTTCGCCGAGGTCCGTGTCTAGAATGAAAAAGCCATTCAATTCCACGATGATGCGGTTTCCTTTTACGGTCACTTCTTGAAAATTCCATTCCCCCACTGGACGTTGAAAACCGCGGGCGGCGGGAACCATGCCGTAAGCGGAACCGTGGTATTGATGTGGCTTGAGGCCGGCGTATTTCTTGGCGGTGTTATCAAGGACTTGGAGTTCGCACATTCCCTCATAGGCGGTATTGCCGTGGCCTGGATAGCGAATTGCCAAACCGTTGTTCCCACCGGCTGGAAGTTTGAATTGCAGGCGCGCCACGAAATCTTTATAAATACCATCCGTGTAAATGGTGCCGCCATGACCAGGCTTGCAACGCAATGCCCCGTTGACCACTTCATAGCCGTCGGTGGGCCCGCACCAACCCACGAAATCCTTACCGTTAAAAACTGATTTAAATTCCTTGGCCTGGTTGGCGGCAAGAATCGCGTTGGATTCTTCCGCAGCGAGAGGTTTCAGAAATATATTTCTCCAGCGAATTTCTCCGCCGTGGGTTTGCAATTGAATTGGCCCACTCGCTGGCACCGGCCGCGCTCGGTCAAAATAATTTTCCAAGGGAACGTGAGGAACTGTCAGTTCGTCGTTCATCCAAACCGACACCCGTGCACCGGTCATTAAAATCCGCAGGGAATTCCACTTACCAAAAGGCCGGTCCATTTTTTTGAGTGGAAAGCGCGGATACTTCTGATTATTCCAAAGCCCGCCCGAACCTTTGTCAGCACCGTGCTTCCATTTACCGCCGGCTTCGGTCCAGTCCCAAATCTGCACTTGCGGCACACCACGCAAATAAATTCCCGAGTCCGCCAAAGCCACGGTTTTGTATTCCAAGCGCAAATCAAAATCTGCGTAATCCTTTGCAGTGGTCAGAAATACACCTTGACCATCATTGACCAATTCGCCATTTTCTACTCGCCAATGTAAATCTCTATCTGCATCCCACTCGGCTTGTTTGGTCGCCCTGTGTTTCTTTTTGTAACTGGCCTCACTCCCCGGCTCCAATTGCGGGCGGCCGCGCCATCCATCTAAATCCTGGCCGTTAAACAAGGCCGTAAACCCTGGCGGAGGCTTGGACACTCCCGGCTCCTCCACCGATGCGGGAGCTTGGCTAGCGAGCAGAAGGGCGGCGGCAAGAATCATCGCTGAGATTCTAGGCAGAAACTGGCCATGTGGAAAGCATGCCTTCTTAATATGCGGGCATGGACCGACACAGCTTCGCCCTTGGTGCCCTCTTTGCTGGCATTGCGGTTGCCTTGGGGGCGTTTGGTGCCCATGGACTGAAGGACATAGTTGAGGAATCCGCTTTGCAAACTTGGGAAGTTGCGGTGCGTTATCAATTTTGGCACGCTTTAGCTTTGCTCATTACCGCCTTCGCCGCCGAAAAACTTTCCGCCGACGCCTGCCGCTTAGCTCGACGACTTTTTGTCATTGGCATCCTTTTGTTTTCTGGTTCCTTGTACGGCTTAACTTTAGGCGGCCCAAGCTGGTTAGGGCCGGTCACGCCACTGGGTGGGCTAGCGCTGATTGGCGGATGGGTGGTACTCATCAAAGAAGCGTGTTCGTGTAGGAAAGAAAGCCTGAACGAATGAGTTGTTGGCGACACCTGTGGTTTCCTTTTGCCATTGCAACCGTCGGCGTTGTTATTGCCTGCGGAAAGGAAATTTCACAAACTGAAAATCTTGGTTTCGCCGGCTCAAGATCCTGCATGAAATGTCATGTGGCGGAATGGGAACAATGGAAGTACAGCCACCATGGGTTAGCGGAAGTGGTTTTGGAGCCTGGTGAAGTCACCATTCCCACCAAGGGGGTTAAAGTGGATAACGCCCAGGAAAATGCTCGGCAAGCGGTGCGTCAAATTGGAGTGGCGCCATTAAAACAATTTTTGGTGGAGCATCAGGGCAATCTGCAAGTCCATCAATTGGCCCAAGATTCGTCCACGGGTGAATGGTTTGATGTTTTCGCCGATGGCAGAGAAACGGGCGAATGGGGACATTGGACAGGCCGCGGCATGAATTGGGCCTCCATGTGTGCGGTTTGTCACAACACCGGCGTGGAAAAAAGTTGGGATGAAAAAACTGACCGGTTTATTACTGAAGTTGCTGAGTTCGGGGTGGGTTGCGAAGCTTGCCACGGACCTGCCGGGAATCATGTGGAGTGGCAAGGCACTAACTCGGTTTCCACTGCTGACCCGTTCCTCGCTTCCTTGCAATTAGTCAACCGACCTGGCGGGACTGTGGAAGCTTGTGGTCCGTGCCATGCACGTCGGGCGGAACTCACTTCTGACCCTCCTGCCAGTTTGTTTTTGGATGGCTACCTGCCCAGCTTGCCTGATGAATCGGAAACTTGGTATGCCGATGGCCAAATCCGCGAAGAGAATTTTGAATATGGTTCTTTTTTAATGTCCAAAATGCATGGCGCCGGTGTGACCTGTTTGGATTGTCATTCGGCTCACACGGCAAAACCAACTTTGTCCGGTAATGCTCTGTGCATGCAATGCCATGCCGGCGGTGGCCGATTGCCGGGGCCGGTGATTGATGAGTTCATTCATAGCGGTCATATTGTTGACACCCCCGGTAGCTCTTGTGTGAATTGCCACATGCCGAGCACTACCTATATGCAACGGCATCCTCGGCGGGACCATAGTTTCACTATCCCCGACCCGGTGTTGACCCAAGAGCTAGGCGTTCCCAACGCATGCAACCGATGTCACACCGACCAAACCCCTGGGTGGGCGTCGGCGGAAATTTCCAAACGGCCAGGCTGGAAAGGGAATCCGCTCATGCGCAAGCGGGCCATGGCAGTGGCCGCCGCTCGGGAAGGTCGGCAGGATGCTTTGCCACGTTTGTTGGAAGCGGTCAGCGCCGAAGCCCACCCAACTTGGACTTTCATCCTGCTGAACTTGTTGACTCCTTGGGTAGGGCAAGCCGAAGTGGATGCCTTATTGCAAGAAGCGGCGATTTCTCCCCATGCCCTTATCCGAACGGCCGGATACCCAAGTCCAGAACTCCTTCAAGATGGGGTGTTGGCGGTTCGTCTTGCCGCCGCTCAAAAGATTGGCCCATCATTGCCGGCGGAATTACCCGTTGCTGGTGAATTGTGGCAGGAGTTGAAGCACAATCAGGGTCAACCTGCGGCGGCTATGAGGGAAGCCATTTATTGGATGGACCGACAAAACCCTGCCGAAGCTTTGCAGGCGGCTCAGTGGGCCGAAGTTTGGGAAGCCCACTCCCCCGCCCCATTGCATATCCAAGCAACCGCGCTGGATTCCATGCAAAAAGTAGCCGAGGCACGAAAGGTCATGGAAAGGTGTTGTCAAAAGTTTCCAGGCGACGCCACTTCTTGGTACTTACTTGGTTTAGGTCGGGCTGGAGAAGGAGATTTAATCGGCGGCCGGGAAGCTTTGATGAAAGCCCTGTCCTTGGAACCTCAATTTGAATCCGCTCAAAGAAATCTAAACGCAATTGAGGCGGCACTGGAGCAAGATTCTTAAACTCTGCGTTCGTGTCGAAAGTCATCCACCATGCTGATGTTGAAACCGCTACTTTGGCAATTGCCAAAGAATGCCATGAACTTGCCGTGAATGGCAGGGAAGACGGCAGTCGTTGTGTTTTCGGTTTAGCTACTGGAAACACCATGGCGTCGGTTTACAAATCGTGGGCGAACTTGGCCTTAGAAAATTCGATGCATCCCCAAACCCAAGGCTTCAACTTGGATGAATTTTGGCCTTTAGCGGAAGCCGGGGAACAAAGTTTTGGAGCCTTCATGAATGAACATTTTCGAGGGCCCTTGGGTCTTGGTGAGGACTTATTTAGGGTCCCTGCTTGTCCCGCGGGACTAGACCCAGTCGATTTTTGCCAAAGTTGGGAGGCCGCCATCCAAAACGCCGGGGGCATAGATTTGCAGCTGTTGGGTATAGGCGCAAACGGTCACATCGGTTTTAATGAACCCGGCAGTCCATCTAGTTCACGGACCCGACTGGTGGATTTGGCGGAAACCACCCGCCTGAGAGCTGGTTTTGTTGGAGATAGTGCCCCACGCCAAGCCATTACTGCTGGCATCGCCACTATTTTGAAAGCCAAAAAGATTCTGGTTTTTGCTTATGGGGAAGACAAAGCCGACGCCATCCGCAAAGCTTTACATGAACCGCCGCATTCGGATTGCCCCGCGTCTTATTTGCAAAACCACCCCAATGTAGTTTGGCATCTCGCTACGTACTAAAGTTTCCCTAAACTTTGGTACGCAGCGATTTATCTAAAACCACGAAGTCGGCCAACATGCCCACTTTCAATTGACCGCGGTTTCCCAACAAAGCGCCGGGGACTTCGCAACCGCCACGGATGGCTTGAGCCCAAGTCAAAGTGCCATCGGCTATGCGCGCCGCCAAAAGTTCCGGCAGTGAATCCAAAGTACCTCCAAGGCCACCCTTAGAATCCCGGGCAGCCGGTCCTGCGCGGTGCAAGCGCTTGCCGCCCGCAGAAAAAGACTTTGCCGGGGTACCAGCGTGACTGAGATTGTCACTTTGAAACATCAAACTGGATTCCAGCGCTGGCGTATTTGCCCAAAGCTTCAAGGTTTCAGGACAAACATGCTGGCCATCGGGAATCACGCCAACCGCTTTGGCTGAACCTGTCATGGCAAAGCCCATGGGCCCCGGCTCCCGTGCGGTCAATGGCGGCATACGGTTTCCCAAATGGGTCATCACCACCGGGCCCACCTCCTGCAAAGCCAGGCAATCGGCCAAAGTCGCTTCCGTATGGCCGACGGAAGTCCACACTTTTGCCTTGGCAAAAACTTCGGCGGCGGCCACTGCACCAGAAATTTCCGGTGCCACAGTGCACATCTTTAACCAACCGCCGCCAGCCCGGATGAGCGCTTCCGCACTTGCTCGAGATGGGGACCGTAAAGTTTTTGGCGGCAATGCTCCCGCCATAGATTTGGGCAAAAACGGCCCTTCCATGTGCCATCCAAAAATCCGAGTGGCACCACGCCGATTTAATTTTTTCCAAGCATCCCAGCGTTTTGCAGCTTGGCGCATGGAGGGTAAATCAGAAGGGTAAAAACCCATCAAAGCGGTGGTCACTCCGGCCGCCGCCAATCCCTTGGTCATTTGCAAAAGTTCGTCGGCGGAACCCGACGGCGCTCCCACACCACCAAAGCCGTGGCAAAGCGTGTCTACGAAACCTGGAATCACCCGAGTCCGTCCAAGGTCCTCAATTTTGTCAGCCAATCGCGCCGGCGGGTCTCCAATTTTCACTTTGGAAAACTTGCCACGCTGCCACATCAGGAAACCGGGGCGGAATTCTCCGTCCAACCAAAGCCGCGCGCGTATGCCCCGCATATGGAATGAACTGAGTTAAATCAGGTCGCCGAAGCTGCGCAAATGCTGGCGATGGAGGAATCTAGGGTGGCGTCAAATTCTTCAGCGGACTGCTGAAACGACAAGCCCTCACTCAAGGCACGAGAAAAAGAAGCAACCATGCCATTATTCCGAGAAAGGCGGCCGTTGGCTTCCTCGCGTGAATATCCACCGGAAAGTGCCACCACGCGCATGACGTTTTGATGTGCAACGCAAGCAGCATAAAAATTATCCTCCTCAGGCAGGGTTAATTTCAACATGACTTTTTGGTCAGCGGACAAAGAATCCAACTGAGCAAGAAGATTGTCGCGCAAGATGGCTTCGGCTTCGGCTTTTTCAGCACTATGGATGTCCACTTCAGGTTCAATAATGGGAACCAACCCCGCCGCCATGATTTGGCAGCCGACCTCAAACTGTTGGTCAACGACGCTTTTGATTCCGCTGGCGCTGGCCAGTTTGATGACCGAACGCATTTTTGTGCCGAAGATCCCGGCGGCATTGGCCTTGGAAAGCAAAGCATCTAGCTCAGGCATGGGGTTCATGATTTGCACGCCGTCCTCCTCTGAGGCCAAGCCCTTGTCCACCTTAAGAATGGGCACCACCTGCTTGTTTTCCCACAAAAACTGGGCGGTGGGCTTGCCATCAATTTGGCTATCCATGGTTTTTTCGAACAAAATCGCCGCAAGAATACGCTCTCCGCCGAAGCTTGGGCTGGTGATGATGCGGGTCCGCATGGCGTGGACCGCTGCATACATTTCCTCTTCATTGGAGTAAGCGTCTTCTCCAACTCCATAAAGCATGAGGGCTTTGGGAGTACTTCCCCCGCTCTGGTCAAGAGCGGCGATGAAGCCGGCTTGGTTCTGAAGTTTGTTGGCCTGTTCGGAGGTCATGGTAAAGGTCGGGTCTAAGTGGATTGTGACGGGGAAATCGCTTTCGACGCCGTAGGGAGACGAATGCAATGTGGCGCAGTCTACCTAATCGGGCTGAAATCTTTAACACCCGCCGCGTAGAATTCCCGACTTGAATCAATCCCCCGTTACCCTGCGCCGCGTTTTCAAGCTGTGGCTCCCGCTGGCGGGAAGTTGGTTGTTGATGGGCGCCGAGATGCCAATCTTCACCGTGTTTGTGGCACGAATGGTTTCGCCCGAACTTCATTTGGCAGCGTGGGGTTCCTTAGTGTTTCCGGTTTCTATGGTGGTGGAAGGACCGGTCATTATGCTGTTGGCGGCAAGCACCGCTTTGGCGGTGGACTCCGAAAATTATCGCCGACTGCGACGTTACATGCTGTGGATGTCCGGCATCCTGTCCATCGCTCACATTGCGATTGCCTTTACACCGCTGTTTGATTTTGTCGCCCATACGGTGTTAGCGGTTCCGGCCGAAGTTCTGGAACCGGGGCGCATTGGGTTGCAAATCATGACGCCGTGGACCGCCGCCATTGCCTGGAGACGGTTAAATCAAGGAGTTTTAATTCGCTACGGTCACTCCAAAGAGGTGGCCATCGGCACCATGATTCGGCTGGTATTTTTGGTTGGTGCTTTAGCTTGGGGATTATTGTTTAGTGGTTACTCCGGCATTGTGGTCGGTGCCATTGCGGTAGCACTTGGAGTCACCGCCGAAGCACTTGCCATTCACCGAGCAGTTACGCCGGTCATCAGAAATGAGGTCGCCGCCGCTCCCGTAGCAAAAAACCCGATTTGCATTGGGCCATTTATGAAGTTTTACTTACCGCTAGCGGTGACCCCATTGATGACCTTGTTCATCCAACCGGCGGGCGCCGCCGGCATGAGCCGCATGCCCGAAACCATGGCCTCCTTGGCCGCATGGCCAGCAGTGCACGGGTTGATATTTCTTCTTCGCGGCTCAGGATTTGCATTCAATGAAGTGGTGGTGGCCCTGGCCGGCCTTCCCAATGGTCTCATTATGTTGCGTCAGTTCGCCCGCCGCCTGGCCGGAATTACGGTGGGAATTTTAGCGCTGATTGGATTCTCGCCCTTGGGAGCACTGTGGTTTGGAACCGTCAGCGGACTTTCACCGGAGCTCACTTCTTTGTCAGCCGCCGCCATCATGCTGGCCGTCTTGATGCCGGGTTATCAGGTTTATCAATCTCTTTATCAAGGTTTATTGGTTCACCATCACCAAACCAAAGGCATCAGTGAAGCAGTTTTACTTTACGTAGTAATCGCCCTGGCCGGGCTTTACGCCGGCTCCCAATGGTGCCAGGTTGCCGGCATTTATTGGGCCATTGCCACTTTTGTTTGCGCCGGTATTTCGCAAACCGTTTGGCTACGCGTCCGCACCACCCGCTTTCTGCACACTCCATGAATTCCCAGCCTATACTGGAAATCTGCACCCAAACTTTAGCGGGGGTTTTAGCAGCAGACCAAGGCGGTGCCGACCGCATTGAGTTTTGCAGTCGCTTAGATTTGGATGGTCTGACCCCTGATATTTCCGCGTTGGAAGAAGCGTGCGCAGCAACATCCTTGCCAGTAGTCGCCATGCTTCGGCCTAATCCGAATTTTCTCTTGGATTCACAAGTAGTCCGACAAATGATTGCCGAAATGAATCCATTAAGAAAATCCGGCGCCCAAGGTTTTGTCTTAGGCGGCCTGAATTCGCAGGGCGAAATTCCCTACTCCGTCATAAAGGAGTTCATCGCCGCCGCCGACGGTTTGCCGGTGACGTTTCATCGGGCATTTGATCAAGTTCCCCAAAAGAATATCGCATTGGAACGACTGAAAGAAGTCGGCGTTGCCCGTTTATTAACTTCAGGTGGCCGTAGCAGGGCCTTGGAAAATCGGGCCGTCCTGAAAGCCTTGATTGATCGGGCAGAGAATTTGCAAGTAATTGTGGGCGGAGGAGTTAGAGAAAACCAATTTCCAACTCTACTGGCTACCGGCGCGGCTGCCTTTCACTCTAGCTTGGACTATCAACCCACCGCCGAAACCGTAGCTGGCTTAAAAGCCGCCCTCACAGCGGAAAACGATTCCCCCGCTTAGGCACCGAGTGCCCTTGCCTCTTTAACTCTATGGAAGCAGCAGAATGTTCATCCCATAAGGGGTTGGAATGATTGAGGTGAATGAAGTTCACTTGAGCCCGGAAATCACCTTCTAAAAAAGCCGCGCTTGTTTTTACCAAGGGGTGTGGAATATCGGACAAGTCACGGTTAGGCAATTCCTTGGCGGAATAAAAGGTTCCATCTAGAAATAGATAATCAAATTGGTTAGCCAAGGATTGTAAATCACTACCATCCTCTTGCCATCGGTCTAAGTCGGGTAACCATAAAGCACGTTTTCCATTTCGTCGGCTGACTTCCCAAGCAAAAGTGTTGGTGTATTCGGCCCGATGGTTGACGGTGTGAGGCTGAACATAAAGCCCCTCTTCTAAAGTGATGGTGTGGCCTTCGTCCACTTCATGAAGTTGGATTTGGCCCATTTCAACCAATTGGCTCCAGGGCCCATTGTGGCGTAAATATCCGGCCATGGACCGACTGCAATAAACCGGCATGTGGTCCGCATTCATGGATTCAAAACCAAGCTGCATTAAACCGGTGTAATGGCCCATATGAGCATGGGTGAGAAAAATTCCACGCGGCATTTCGCCCATGGCATGAATTTGCTCCACGATATCGGGAGTGGCATCGACTAACCACCAGCCAGTTTCCCCACTGATGGCCAAAGCGGCGACCGGGTCTCGTCGGCCGTCGGCAATGAGTGGGGCGCAACAGGAACGGTTGCAATTTAACTGCGGCCGGCCAGCATCCTGGGCCACTCCTAGGATTTGCAAAGCGGGAGGGGCCACCGAACCGCCCGGCATGTCATGAAGAAGTTGGCAAGCGGAGGCCAAACCGAGCAAAAGGAATCCCATGAAGTACCGCACATTGCCAAGGTACTTCTTTTAGGATGGGCACGCTATGGAAATGGACCGACATCCCCCAACTCCTACGCGCCGAAATTTCCTCAAAGGAGCTGGCGCAGGTCTCATTGGCCTTGCCGCTTGCCGCCCCCCACTGCTACAGCTAGCCGAAACTGGGCCTGCTTTCGGTATTTCATTGGCTCAATGGTCTCTGCACAAAGAATTGTTCGCTGGCAAATTGAATCATCTTGATTTTGCCGCCACGGCCCGTGAATTTGACTTGGACGCCATTGAATACGTCAGCGTGTTTTTCAAAGACAAAGTCAGCGACCCACGGTACTTAGCGGAGCTGAAAACCCGCGCCGCAGGGGAAGGGGTCAAAAGTCTGCTGATTATGTGTGACGGCTATGGCTTACTAGGAGACCCAAAAGAGAAAGCCCGTCAAAAATCGGTCGAGAACCATTTCCCCTTGCTGGAGGCAGCGGAATTTCTTGGCTGTCACTCCATCCGCGTCAACGCGGGAAGTCGCGGAAGTTATGCGGAACAACAGAAGCTGGCCGCCGACGGGCTCACCAAGTTGTCAGAAGCTGGTGAAAAATTCGGGCTCAACGTCATCGTCGAAAATCATGGTGGTCTTTCCAGTAATGGAGCTTGGCTGGCCGGCGTCATGAAAATGGTCGGCAAGGAAAATTGCGGGACCTTGCCAGATTTTGGCAATTTTCGCATCAAAGGAAATGAATGGTATGACCGCTACCAAGGCATGACCGAACTGATGCCCTACGCCAAGGCGGTCAGTGCCAAATCTCATGATTTTGACGAGCAAGGCAATGAAACCAAAACCGATTATTTCCGCATGATGGACATTGTTTTGGCGGCCGGATACTCCGGTTATGTGGGGATTGAATACGAAGGTAATGTCCATTCGGAAAGAGAAGGCATCCGCTTGACCAAAGAATTATTGCAACGTTGTGCCGCAAAACAAGTACTCCTAGCTCACTAAATACAAAATGACCCATCCCACCCGCCGACGATTTTTAACCACCGCCATGGGCGCCGCCGCCCTTCCTCTTGCTGGAAAATCCGCCGCCTTGCCCCTTGCTGAAAAAGTTGCTGCCCAAGAACCGGAAACATCTAAGCCAGCTGCCGGCACGAAAACACAATTCGCCTTGAACTTGGAAATGTGGCTGGGCGGCATGCCGTTTGCCGACCGCATTCACAAAGCAGCTGACTTGGGATTTAAGTGGATTGAATTTTGGCCGTGGCGGGGAAAGAACCTGGATGAAATCAAAGCAGCGTGCGCAGAAACCGAAATCCGGGTTGCCCAATTCACCGCTTGGGGTTTTAGTCCTGGCATGAATGTGTTGTCGAATCATGACCGTTTAGAAAAAGAAATCCTTGAGTCTTGCAAAGTAGCCAATGACATCGGCGCCCCGATGATGACCGTTGTTGGGGGAAATGACCAAAAAGGTATGAGCCAAAAGGAAATGCATGAAAATATCATTGTCGGCCTAAAGCGCGTCGCCCCCATCGCCGAAGCCCACAACGTCATGTTGATTCTGGAACCCATGAACATCCGTGTCGACCACAAGGGCCATTGTCTTTACGGTTCACCCGACGCGGTCCGGATTTGCCGCGAAGTCAATAGCCCAAAAGTGAAAATCAACTGGGATCTTTACCACATGCAAATTTCCGAAGGAGATCTGTGCGGGCGTTTAAAAGATGGTTTTGACCAAGTGGGATATTTGCAATTGGCAGACCATCCCGGCCGGCGAGAACCGGGCACCGGCGAAATTCACTACAACCGGGTTTTGAAACAAGCTTGGGATTTGGGTTACCGCGGGCCGGTCGGCGTAGAGTGCTACCCCAGCGAGGCGCCAGAAAAGTCCGCCGCCCGTCTGGCCGCCGCCGACGTCTGGTAAAGACACCCTAAGGAAGGATTCTCATGGTTCACCATCGATTCATCGTTTGCGCTTGCGTGTTGTTTGTCTTTTCAGCTTGCCAAGAGGAAAGCAAACCATCCGCTGAAGTTAACTTCGAAACTTACCAACAAAAAATACCCGGCAACGACATTGCTTTTTCAATGACCGCCATCCAGTCCGCCAATACCCCAGATGGGGATTTTTGGATGGCCACAACAGAAACCACTTGGGATATTTATCGGCTGTTTCAATTTCAAGAAAGCGCTGATGCGGACGGTGTAACCGGCCCCACCACACCGTATGTACCGATGGACTTCGGCATGGGCGTCGATGGCTACCCCGCCATCAGCATGACGCATTTCGCCGCCCGCCAATATTGCCGCTGGCTCACCAAGCGCATCGGCTACTTTTTCCGCTTGCCCACGGAAGCAGAATGGGAACATGCTTGCTTGGCGGGAGCGAAAACAAAATGGTTTTTTGGGGATGACCCCATCGACTTACAAAAAAACGCTTGGTTTTGGGACAACGCCGACGACCATTACCACCAACCCGGCAATTTCCCCAATGCATTCGGTCTGCTTGATATGCACGGCAATGTTGCCGAATGGGTGCACGATGGGCACAACGGCGAAGAATGGGGCCGAATAGCCAAAGGTGGATCCTGGGAAGATGACGCCGAAGACACCACCGCCGCCGCTCGCAAAATATCCGAGCCATCTTGGAAAATGCAGGACCCGCAAATTCCTAAAAGCATTTGGTATCTGACCAACGCGCAGTCGATAGGCTTTCGGGTAGTTCGGCCTCGCAATCCTCCCCCTCCCGAAAAATGGGCAAGTTGGTGGGATGCCGACGTCGATGCCATCCTCAAAATCCACCAAGCCCAAATGAATGGGAGCCGATGACTCTACCTACCCGCAGAAATTTCCTCGCTGGCTCCGCCGCGGTTGCCAGCTCTCTCAGCCTTCCCCAATCCCTGCCGGCTTTTTCCAAAACCAGCGCCGCCGGTGACGAAGAACTCAGGGTTGCCTTAATCGGTTGTGGAGGCCGGGGCACCGGCGCCGTCAACCAAGCCCTTTCAACCGCCGGCAAGGTTCGCCTGGTTGCCATGGCCGACGCTTTTTCCGACCGCTTAGAAGGCAGCCTTGCTCACCTTACCGAGCTGAAGCCAGAACAGGTGGATGTGCCGCCCGAGCGCCGCTTCATCGGATTTGATGCCTACCGCAAGGCCATTGACCTTGATGTTGATGTCATCATCCTGGCAACTCCACCAGGATTTCGGCCAATTCACTTCGAGTACGCGGTTGAAAAAAGTCGGCACATTTTTATGGAAAAACCAGTAGCGGTAGACGGCCCCGGCATTCGCAAAGTTTTGGCCGCCGCCGAAGCCGCCAAAGCCAAGGGATTAAAAATCGGCGTCGGCTTGCAACGCCACCATCAAGCGCCCTATCAAGAAATCGTGCGTCGCATCCACGCCGGTGAACTTGGAGACATTCATTTGCTGCGTTGTTACTGGAACAGCGCCGGGGTTTGGGTGCGCGGCCGCAAACCAGAGTGGAATGAAATGGAATATCAAATGCGCAATTGGTACTACTTCAACTGGTTATGCGGGGACCATATTGTGGAACAGCACATTCATAATTTGGACGTGTGTAATTGGGTGATGAAAGGCTATCCCGTCAAGGCCCAAGGCCAAGGTGGCCGCTTAATTCGTAATGGCAAAGACCACGGCCAAATTTTTGACCATCATATGTTGGAGTACACCTACGCCGACGGCACCAAGATGGTATCTCAATGTCGGCACATGCCGGATTGCCGTTCAGAAGTAAACGAGCACGTTCACGGCAGTTTGGGCATTGCCAACATGGGCCGGGCAAACATGAAATTGAATGACGGTTCTCATTGGCGCTTCACAGAGAAATACCAAGACCCCTACCAAGTGGAGCATGACGTCCTGTTTGATGCCATTCGTACCGGTCAACAACACAATGAGGCGGAAAACGGGGCCATGAGCACGATGACTTCCATCCTTGGCCGCATGGCAACTTATTGCGGCAAGGAAGTCAGCATGGACCAAGCATTAAGTTCTGAACTTGACGCTAGCCCACAATCCTATGAATGGGATGCCACTCCGCCAGTTGTCCCGGATGAACAAGGTGACTACCCTGTTCCAACCCCTGGCATCACCGCCTCCTTTTAATTCGTAACTATGAAATCCTTCACCCTCGTTCGCCTCTTTCTTGTCCTTTCTCCTTTGATGGTCATCGGCTTTCTGAGTGTTGCCCAAGCTCAGGAACCTGTAGAAGAAACCAAAGAGCCGGTCGCCGAAAAGGAACTGTCCGGTCATGAAATCTTGGAAAAGTCCATGAAGGGACTGAAGCGCAACATGCGCACTTTGGGGCGCAACCTCACCAAAGCAGAATCCAAAACCATGTGCTTGGAAAGTATTCGTCTCATGCAAGGTTTTGTGCTGGCCGCATTCCCGCACTGCCCTGAGCCTTTTGACGCCGCCGGAAAAAAAGACCCGGTGCAATGGGAATTCGGCTTTCGGCGCAGAATGGTAGACATTGCAAAAGTCTTATTAGATTTAGAAGAAGCCCTGCAAGCCGATGATTCTGAAAGGATAGAAATGATTTGGGATAAAATTCGTGACCTCAAAAAAGATGGTCACAATCTTTACCAAGAAGAAGAGGACTAAAGGCTTTATTCCAACCCGGGCCTAGGCCAAAAACCAGCGCTTGCCGCGGTTTAACCCCTCGGCTTGACGATTTTTGGCAGGAAACTACCCCCTCTCTATTTTTTCGCCAAGTTTTTCGCTTTGCTTGGAAGCCAGAATAACTCCTTCTCTTTAGACTGGCTCGACATGTTGCTCCTTGCCCTCCTACAATTTTCCCCGGCTGATTTATCTCCCCCGGCCACTCTTCCACCGGCGGCCCATCAAGAACCAACCGGATACACCAATACTCCACCAAGCCCCGACGGCCAATGGAGCATCCATGACCGGAATCGGCCAGCGCCGCCTTTTTTGGAGCCTCCAGCAGGCATGTTTTTAGCGGCCCCGGATGACGCCGAAGTTTTATTTAACGGCACCGGTTTGACCGGCTGGACTAAGGGTGATGGCAAAACCGATGCCACCTGGAAAATTGGTGAAGGCTGGATGGAAGTGAATGGGAGTGGAAGCATTCAAACCCGTGCCCCCATGGGAAGTGGACATTATCACGTGGAATGGGCAACACCAAAGGTAGTCAAAGGAAAGTCTCAGGGAGTCGGCAACAGCGGCGTTTTTCTTATGAGTCAATTTGAAATCCAAGTATTGGATTCCTATTCCAGCAGGACTTATGCCGACGGCCAGGCCGGTGCCATGTATGGCCAATTTCCGCCTGACGCCAATGTTTGCCGCGCACCAGGAGAATGGCAAAGCTTTGACATTTTCTTTGAAGCTCCAAAATGGAAAGATAAAAAACTGATTTCCAAAGCCAAGGTCACCGTCTATCACAACGGGGTGCGCATTCATCAAAACAGGGAATACAGAGGCCCAAGTTCACACGGATCCGCCAAAGGTTATGACCAAGGAAAAGTGGAAGGACCCTTGCGCCTCCAGGACCACGGCAACCCGGTCCGCTTCCGCAACATTTGGTTTCGGCCGGATGCCAAAGACACTTATCCCGAAGCCCGCTCGTCCGAGAAGAAATTTAAAACTCCGGAAGGCTTCCAAACCAATCTGTGGGCATCTGAACCAAGCTTGGCCAACCCGGTCGTTTTTTACCCTGGCACCGACGGCCGCGTTTACGTAGCGGAGAGTTACCGCCAAGAATATTTTGGCGTGCCGGATAATCGATCTTCTCCTGAATTCCTTCCCGACGACTTACGTTCTCAAACCGTCGAGGACCGGGCCAAAATGTATTTAAAGCATCATCCGGAATACGCTCAAAGTTGGACTTGGAAACAGGAGCGGATTACTTGGCTCAAGGATACCGACGGTGACGGCCATGCCGATGTTTCGCGCGTTTTCGCCGACGGATTCAATGCTTTGCTAGATGGGACAGGTGCCGGAATATTAGTGCGCGGTAACCAAGCTTGGTACACCTGTATTCCGAATCTTTGGATTTTGGAGGACACTAATGGTGACGGCGAAGTAGAAAAAAGGGAATCCCTGCACCATGGCTATGGAGTGAGAGTTGCCTTGCGTGGCCATGACTCACATGGTCTTATCATGGGCCCAGATGGAAAACTTTATTTTTCAATTGGCGACCGTGGCTACAACGTCACCAACCAAGAAGGTGAAGTATTAGCTGACCCCGGACGCGGCGCAGTTTTCCGCTGCAATCTTGATGGCTCAGGACTAGAAATTTTTGCCGTCGGTTTGCGCAACCCACAAGAACTTTGCTTTGATGACTTCGGCAATCTTTGGACCGGAGATAACAATTGTGATGCTGGTGACCTAGCGCGATTAGTTTACGTAGTGGAGGGCGGAGATTGCGGCTGGCGCATGAACTTCCAATATCTTCCCGACCGCGGCGCATGGATGCCGGAAAGTTGGTGGAAACCGCCCTTTGAAGGCCAAGCCGCTTTCGTGAACGCGCCCATTGCCAACGTAGCCGCCGGACCTTCAGGCTTCGCAGCTTATCCAGGCTTTGGACTCAGTGATGAATACCGCAACTCGCTTTTCCTTGCCGACTTCCGCGGAGGCGCAGATTACAGCGGCGTACTTCGGCTACAAACCGAAAGCGAAGGGGCCGGATTTAAACTTAAAACCAATGACGAATTTTGGTGGGGAATATTGGCGACTGACGTGGATTTCCTACCTGATGGCCGTCTGATGGTTTCTGACTGGGTGGAAAGTTGGACCGGTGTTAGCAAGGGCCGTTTATGGACTGGGGACTTTGGCGCCGACCCCACTGCCGGCGCAAAAAATGCCGCGCTATTGAATAGCGATTTTCCGGCTAAATCCAAAACCGAGTTAGCTGAACTCTTGGGCCACACGGACCGACGCATCCGCTTAGAAGCGCAATATGCTCTGGTAGACAAACAAAGCCACCTGGAATTTCGCCAAGCGGCAGCCGGCAAAAACCCCGTTTCAGACCCCTACCTAGCAAGGATGCAACGCATTCATGGCATTTGGGGTTTGGCCCAATTAGGAGTTGATTTCAAAATCTTGCCCCTGTTGAAAGATAGGGACTCAGAAATTCGCGCCCAAGTTGCCAAAGTTTTAGGCAACCCAGACAACCAATGGGCAGAGAAACCACTTGAAGGCTTGCTCCAAGACCCCTCCCCCCGAGTGCGATATTTTGCCGCCATGTCGCTAGGGAAATTGGGGCCAGGTTCCGCCACCCCCTTGATTGTTCTGCTTGAAAAAAATGCCGACGAAGACCGGTGGATTCGACACGCCGCATCCTTCGCTCTTTCCAAACGTGCCAACTCACAGGGACTGGCCTCACTGCATGCTCATCCTTCCGAAAGCGTCCGCATGGGAAGTGTCTTGGCCTTGCGCCATCAGCACTCTCCACTCCTAAAAAAGTTTTTAAATGACCCCAACTCATTGGTTGCCGCCGAAGCCGCGCGGGCAATTTATGACACGGATATCACTGCAGCTTTGCCCGCCTTGGCCGAAGGCATGCGGCGCTTTCAAAACTCAACTCAACTCGCGTTGGGGCCCAAAAAACTAGACCCCGCCCATATCCGCCGCGCCATTCATGCCGCCAATCGGGTAGGAGGCACGAAAGAGGCCGAATGGCTGTTGGACTATGTGGAATTCGGCAACAGCACAACGCCATACCGACTAGAGGCCATTGAGGTGCTCCGTAATTGGGCAAGCCCGAAGGAATTTGACCCGGTTATGAACGAATCGAGGCAGTATCCACAACGCCCCGGTGGTTTTTTCGCGGAACGGCTCGCTCCCTTCCTGATTACCGAAGAGCTCAATGCCGTTGCTCGTGGCCGCAAAGTGTTTTTTGAAAACCCTTCGGCTGGATGCTTGCGATGCCACGACATGGAGGGCAAGCGCGGCGAAGATGTCCCCGAAGTCGGCCCCGACCTCACCTTTGTTGGCGAGCGGCTCAATCAAGAGCAACTCCGCAAATCCATCCTGGAGCCGTCGGCGGAAATCTCCAAAGGCTTTGAAATCAAAGATGCCGACGGGAATCCATCCAAATTATCCGCCATGCCGGTCATTTATGACGCGGTCTTGAAAGACACGGAAGTGAATGACTTGGTGGCCTATTTGGATTCAAGACGTAAACCAGAGCGACTTTTAGTATTTGTGAACTCCTTTGGCTTCGAACATTCGGTTGCAAAACCTGGCGAGCACGGGCTTTCTTTGGTTGAAACTACATTTCAACGCTGGGCAAATGAAGACCCGAGATTGGAGGTCATTGTGGACCGGGATCCCGCGCGGTTTGCCAAGGCCGACGGACTCAAGAACATAGACGCAGTTTTCTTTTACACAACGGGTGAAATTCCCATCGGCGAGGACGGCAAAAAGAACTTGTTGGAGTTTGTCCGCCGAGGTGGCGCCTTCATTGGTTCTCACTGCGCCAGTGATACTTTTTACCAATGGGCGGACTACGGGAAAATGCTCGGTGGTTATTTCAACGGCCATCCGTGGCACGAAGAAGTCACCCTGAAAATCGAAAACCATCGCCATCCCGCTACCCAACACCTTGAAAAGAACTGGGTCATCAAGGACGAAATTTACCAATTTAAAAATTGGGACCGCCAGGGTCTTAAAGTCCTCGTATCGGTGGACACCGACTCGGTGGACATGACTCGCAAAAGCATCAACCGCAAAGATGCGGACTTCGGCATTACTTGGACCCGCAAAGAGGGTAAAGGCCGCGTATTTTACACCGCACTGGGCCACCGGCCTGACGTTTGGGCTTCCGAAACCTTTCAACATCACTTGCTTGGGGGCGTATTCTGGGCGACCCGCCGAGCGGACTAACCCCCACAGAGCCTCCATGAATCATCCCAATCGTCGCCAATTCCTCACTGGAATGGCAGCCGGAACGACTTGTCTTTCGGCCGCCACGGCCTTTCCCCTGCTCCGGCCTCAAGGACCCGAATTCAAAAAAGCTCTCAAGCTTTACATGGTTGGCGAAGGCAACAGCCTTTTGGAAAAATTCCAACTCGTCAAGGAGCTCGGCTATGACGGCATTGAGCTGGACAGCCCAAATGGTTTTAAAACTGCCGATGTACTCGCCGCACGAGATGCCACCGGCTTGGATATTCATGGAGTGGTGGATTCCGTCCATTGGAGTCAGCCTTTTTCCCATCCAGACAAAAAGGTGCGGGCCGAAGGAGTCGAAGCGGGGCGCACTGCCATCCGAGACGCCAAGGCTTATGGTGCCACTTCAGTTTTGATTGTGCCGGCGGTGGTCGGCAAAACCATTTCCTACCAAGATGCATGGAATCGTTCGAAAGAGGAAATCGCCAAGCTGGTCCCCGAAGCTGAGGCCGCCGGAATTCAAATTGCATTTGAAAACGTATGGAATAACTTCCTTCTTTCCCCGCTGGAGATGGCCCGATACATTGACAGCTTCAAAAGCAAAATGGTCGGCGCTTATTTAGATGTCGGTAACCTAGTGCGTTATGCTTGGCCGGAACATTGGGTGGAAGTTTTGGGCTCACGCATTTTCAAAGTTGACGTCAAAGAGTACAGCAGGAAAAAGCAAACCGAGGAAGGGATTTGGAAAGGCTTTGGTGTAGACTTGCACAAAGGGGATTGTGATTGGCCCACCGTCGTTAAAGCTTTACGTAAAATCGGCTACCGTGGTTGGTTCACGGCAGAAATGAGCGGTGGCAATAAAGAACACTTGGCGAAAATCGCCAGTGATATGGACCAGATTTTCGCCTCAAAATGAAATTCCTTCCGTGCCTGCTTTTGTTTACCGCTTGCGGCCAATCTGAATCAACTCCCGCAAGTGAATCTTGGCAGTTGAAAGTTTCAGAAACCCTGGCACTGGAAATGGTCGCGCTGGAAGTAGCGGGTAAGAAAATTTGGCTGGCCAAAACCGAAATCCCGTGGGAGGTCTTTGACCTCTTTTTCCTCCGTCCGGACGAAGACATGGAAGTGGACGGCATCACCGGTCCGAGCAAATCGGTGTTTCCGGTCACCCGCGGCTTCGGCCATGACGGCATGCCGGCCCTGGGCATGACTCTTAATTCGGCGGAATCATTCTGTAAATGGCTCAGCCTTCGCACTGGACATGAATACCGTTTGCCGACGGAAACAGAGTGGCTGGCTGGGGTCGGCAAAGCCCCCACCCCGCTCAATGATTACGCCTGGTCGGCGGATAATGCCGGTTACGCTCCGCACGCCGTCGGCAGTGCCAAAGTCAATGCCCAAGGATTTCACGACTTGCTGGGAAACCTTGGGGAATGGTGCCTTGACAACGATGGCAAGGGCGTGGTCTGCGGCGGAAGTTATTTAGAAGCCGCCGCCGACGTCACTCCTGAATTTCGCCAACGCTACAAAATTACTTGGCAAAATCGGGACCCTCAATTCCCAAAAAGCTCCTGGTGGATGTCCGACTGTGGTTGGGTCGGATTCCGCATTGTTACCACCAAAAAACCTCAAAACTAGATAGGCTATAGACTTCATGGAACGCCGCGATTTCCTCAAATCTTCCGTTGCCGCTTCGGCAGCCCTCCCTCTCCTTTCCGCGCACAGTCACTCAGCCAAAGATAAGACCCTGAAAATTGGGCTGATTGGTTGTGGCGGCCGTGGCAAAGGAGCCGCCTTTGACGCCTTGCGCGCTGACCCGAACACCGTGTTGCAAGCCATGTGTGACGTCTTTGAAGACCGGCTGCAGACCGCTCACAAAGACCTTTCCAATTTTGTGAATTCCGAAGGGGCCGACGTCACTGCTGAACGGATGGACGTTCCGCCGGAACGTATGTATTCCGGTTTTGATGGCTATAAAAAGTTGCTCGACTCCGGTGTGGATGTGGTCCTTTTAGCAACTACCCCAGGATTTCGTCCGGAACACTTGGCTGCATCGGTTGCCGCCGGAGTAGACATCTTCACTGAAAAACCGGTTGCCACAGACTCCACCGGCATTCGCAGTGTTTTAGAAAGTGCCAAGTTAGCGGAGAAAAAAGGGCTACACATTGCGCATGGTTTTTGCTGGCGCTCCCACTTCGGCAAACAAGCGGTTTATGGAAAAATTGCCGAGGGTGCTATCGGCGAAGTCAACCTAGCCTACGGCACTTACTTGGCCGGCGGCGCGTGGTACCGGAAGATTAATGATTCCATGTCTCAGCAAGAGAAGGAAATGCGCAACTGGTATTACTACACCTACCTTGGTGGAGACCACATCGTCGAACAAGCGGTGCATAGCGTAGACAAATTGCTGTGGGCCTTTGGCGACCGCAAACCTGATTACGCCATTGCGCTGGGTGGCCGACAATCCCGAACGCAAGAAAAGTTCGGCAATATCTACGACCACTTTTCGGTGATTTATGAATACAAAAATGGTGCCCAAGCCCACCTGTTGACGCGCCAACAACCTGGCACCGCTGGTGAAAATAAAGACCGGGTTCTTGGCACTAAAGGCGTGGCTTGGATTGATGGTTGGGCGGACAATTTCCGGATTGTGGGTGAAAACCCGTGGAAATACGACGGCCCCGGCAACAACATGTACCAAACTGAACATGACACTTTCTTTGCGGCCATTCGCGCCGGAAAGCCATACAACCAGTTGGAAGCGGCAGCCAACAGCACCTTAGCCGCCATCATGGGCCGCATGGCCACTTACACAGGCCAACGCGTCACTTGGGACAAGGCTCTAAATTCCGAAGAAAACCTCTTGCCAGAAACCTGGGCATGGGGAGATTGCCAGCCCCGCCCGGTTCCCATTCCAGGGAAAACCAAGCTCATTTAGTTTAGATTTTTTTTTAGAAAATCTTCTGCGAATCAGCCCCATAATGGGCCTTTTGAGATAGGCTTGAAGAATGCGGAAACGTATTCTCCCCGCCCTCCTTGCATTCGTCCTCTTGGTAAGCCAAGCTTTTGCAACTTGGTCAATCGTGGTGGTCAATTTAGAGACCGGCGAAGTGGCCGTCGCCACCGCCACTTGCCTGGAAGGATTTAATCTTCGCCGCGCTACTCCAGTACTCATTCCGGGCATAGGCGCCGCCACTGCCCAATCTGCAGTAGATAACTGGGGCAGCCGGGTCATGATTCACGACGGTATGTTGGCCGGCGACAGTTTGGAGCAAATTTTGGCCGACCTGGCCGGTGCCGACAACTTGCACCAGCTGCGCCAATACGGCATGGTCAACATGCGCGGCGAAACCCTAACCTTTACGGGTACCCAAGCTGGTGCCTGGAGGGGCGGGCTCACCGGTCAATCTGGCTCCATGGTTTACGCCATCCAAGGAAACGTCCTCAGTGGCGACAAAGTCATCCTAGAAGCAGAGCAAGCTTTGCTCAACACCCCAGGAGACTTGGCAGAAAAAATGATGGCGGCAATGGAAGCTGCGGCGGCCTTTGGCGGAGACGGCCGCTGTTCTTGCAACATGGTCCAACCCACCTCTTGCGGCAATCCTCCCCCGCCGCCATTTAAGTCTGCTCATATTGCTTGTTTTTTAATTGGACGCCCCGGCGACGTGCTGACTTCTTGCACCACCGCGAACGGTTGCGCAAAGGGAGATTTTTATTTGGCTCTCAACGAAAGGGACTTAACAGCAGCAGACCCAGACCCAGTGTTACTTCTGCGCCAAGACTATGACGCATGGAGGGCAGCACTAGCCGGTGTTCCTGATGCCATTCATTCCGAAGTCATCGCCCCCCAAGACCGGGTGGACGCCGGCCAAACGCAAACTTTGACCTATGTTTTAAGTTTGGCCGACGTGAATTCCCAGTGGATTGGACAAGGCGGTTGCACCATCACCCTTGCCCATGCGGAAGGTACTCAGAGTGAAGCCACGTTGTTGGGTTTTACAGACCATCAAGACGGCACCTATAGCATTGACATTCAACCAGCAACGAATCCAGGGATGGACCATTTACTGTTCATTGTCGATGACGGCTCAGGCCCAGTCACCTTGTGGCCGCCCACTAGTTTGATGCACACCCCATGGTTGCAAGTAGATCCTTTGATTGGCGGCGCCCAAGCAGAATTGAAAATCTCCGGTGCGCAAGCCAACGGTCCTGCCTCCTTTGCGTTTTCGCTGGCCGGCCCCGGGCCCTCCATGACCCCCTGGGGAATGGTGGACCTTTCCCCGCCCATTAGAGTCCTTGCCACCATCGGCACCAATGCGGAGGGTGACGCCAGCATAAACGTCCCCATCCCGTCCGGCTTTCCGGGCCGACCGGTTTGGATTCAAGCCGGATATTTAAATAGTAATGGGCTAACCATTTCCAATCCGATTGCTACTGAGCTGCAATAACCGTAACCACCTTCAAAGTGTTAACCCTCTTACTTCTTGCCCTGCCGGCATTCCAACAAACTGATGTTTTTGATGTCCGTTTGTCCTTGCCAAAAGATTTACCCGCCTCGTTTTCCTTAGAAACCAAAATAGGCGGCCAAACTTATTTTATTGATTTTGAAAAGTACTCCCTACGTAGCGCTGACTTTATCCTTAAAACTTCGCGCGGCATCGCCGGAAAAGTTCCACCATCACGCACCTACTTTGGGTCGCTGCACGGAGTTTCCGGTGCAGTGGTCGTCGGCACTCTCACTAAAAATGGGCTCATTGCTCGAATTCAATTCCCCAACGAGCCGTCCTGGTGGCGCATCAAGCCCAACCGGGGAAAAGGCCAGGGGTGGCATCGGCTGTTTCTAGAAAGCCCGGACGAGCAGGCAAAATGCGGCGTCGGGAAGGATGAAATTGATTTAAAAGATGGTGGTCAAAACAATCTGCAAAATACTCCTGGTAACGCCGGTACCCCGCCGGGTGGCCAAATACTGGAAACCCCACCGCCAGGATGGGCAGACTGGACCGTTCGCCGCACCAGGTATGCCTTTGATGCGGACCATTGTTTTTACACCAACCACGGTGGGTCCAACATTACCACCACTTTGGCGGCCGTTGAGCAGCACTTAGCCGAATACGCCGTTTGTTATTTTTCCGACGGTATGGTTACGCCCGAACTTGCCGGAGTGGTGATTCGCGACCAACCCTACTATTCCTTTACTTCCGCCGGCAATGCACTCAGCACTTTCGCTTGGACGTGGGATAATTATCACTGGGATATTTCGCGGGACACTGCCTACCTGTTAACGGATTACCAAAATGATGGCATTGCTGGCATTGCTTATGTTGGCACTTTAGGTGGTTGGTCCTATGGCGCAACCACTTGGAATTGTGGTTGGTCACCAGGAATCATGGCCCATGAAATTGGACACAACTGGGGTGCGGGCCATATTGATTGTTGGCCATGGGGCGGCTCGTCGCAATGTGGTGCTTGGCTTTTGCTTGGCCCCGAAACCAGCAACATTGTTAGAAGCCGTGCACTTTGGCTAAACCTACCGATTGACAATCAATTTGATATTCCAGTCCGCCCCTATGCAGACCCAGACTACGCAACCGTTTTTGCCGGTGAAGCCACCCCCATCGATGTCTTGGCAAATGACCATGACGCCAATTTTGACCCCATTCATATCAGCGGATTTGATGCCGTTGGCAGTATGGGTGGCATTGTTGAACTTTCGGCAAGTTCGGGACCCGGCGGCCGTGACGAGATTTTGTTTACTCCGGACCCCATGCGCACTGGCGGTTACGAAGAAACCTTTTGGTACACCAACAGTGACCCAAGCGGATTAACTCATAGCACCCCGGTTACCGTCACCGTCAAAAAGAAACGTATGTTGGTGAATTGGAAATTCAATGAAACCAGTGGCAACATTGCCACCGATAGCACCGGTTTCGGCAACGATGGTTTAGTCGGCCGCGAAACCATCTATGCTCCTTTGGCTTCCCCAGATATTTTGGGAGGCTCCTACCCTTATTCCATAAATTTCAGCATTTCCAATCTCACCGATGGCCACACGGATACTGAATATGCGTCGGCATCCCAAGGACCGGTCACCAATGCATTCAGCCAAAACCCAAGCCATGGAACTTGGGTGGAGTTTGATTTTGGAAGCACGGTCCAATTAGACGGGTTGCGTTTTTTGGATAGGCAATCCAGTCAAGACTGGATTGGTGAATCGCGCTTGATTTTCAGCGCGGATGCTCAATTTGATTCCTCTGACTCCATCCTTAGCCTGCAACACTACGGCCATGGACAAAGCCAGGACTATTTATTCGCGCGCCAATCCGCCCGTTATCTCCGCTGGGAAGTGACTGCGCCTTATGACACGCTCACCACCACCGGAAATCTGGGCGGAGCCGATTTCACTCTTTTGACCAATGCGGATTTCGTTGGCCTTGATAGTCCAACTGTTTCGCTCGCTTCTCGTACCGTCAGCGGTTATCCGGCCGGTCATTTGGTGGACGGGAATTTGGGTACGGAATTTATTGGTGCCGCCCAAGGCGTCACAACCCAAACCTACACAACGGACCCTTATCACGGAACTTGGGTAGAAATGGATTTCGGAACCACTGTGGAATTGGACGGAATTCAATTTTTGGATCGGGCCAATCCACAGGGTTGGATTGGTCGCTCGCGTTTAATTTTCAGCACCAACTCCACTTTCAACAGTGCGGATCCACAAGTCATTTTGACCCACCGTAATCCGTCGGCCGAAAACACTTCCGCTTTCCCGCACCAAACCTGCCGCTATGTGCGCTGGGAAATCATCGGCACCTATGACCCCGCAAGCATCTACCGACTTCTAGGTGGCCGGGAAATGACTTTCCTCCAGGACCTTTCTTCCTCCATCAGCCATCAATGGGTGCAAGATGGCCATGAAGGTGCATTAGAATTAATGGGATTGAGTTCGGTGCAAAATACTTCCGTCGAGGGAATGCCGACGGACTCCTGGTCACCTTGGACGGTGAATTGCTGGGTATGGATTGACCAAACCCTCAGTGGTGACACCTTGATTGCCGGCATTGGAGATTCCCGTTCGCCTTTTTATGACTTGCGTTTCTTCCGAAGCAACCAAGGCAATATTGCCTTTTGTAGCTACCAAACTTCTTATCCCCTGGCGATACAACAATGGCAAATGCTGACCGCCACCTATCGCGATAACAAAGCTCGACTGTTTTTGAATGGAGAAAAAATCGCCACTTTTGATTGGTGGCCCGCCGCCAACTCTCCGCAAGCCTGGGTGGCGCCTCTGCTCGGACCCTCAGGTGCTTCTCGGTTTATCGGCAGAGTGGATGAGTTTTCCGCCTTTAGTTGGAAACTAAGCCAAGATGAAGTGGCCGCCCTCTATCAAGGTGGTCCCCCTTGCGGACCTTTACCCCAAGATGGGGCGCGCACCATTGCTACTGACACTTGGCTGCAATGGACCCCCGGCTTTGGTTCTCCCCGTCAAGACCTTTACTTCGGGACCAATTGGCAAGCAGTTTTAAATGCGGATCATTCTTCACCGGAATATCAGGGCCGACAAACTCAATTCAACTTTGACCCCGGCTTACTAGCTAGCTTAACCACCTACTACTGGCGGGTAGACCAAGTGTTCACCGCCGACGGCGCCAAGGGTCCGGTGTGGAGATTCACCACCGAACTGGATTGGACGAGCAATATTCGTGAAGGCTTTGAAGACGGGGTCGAAGGCAATGATTTGGCCGGACTTGGAGGTGGTGAAGGGTTTGGAGGCTACTGGAATAACAATTTAGGTTCTGGTTTCATCAAACGCTCAGGCTCCTTTGGCGCTTACCCCGCCAACATTCCTTTTGCTGAATCCGGCGGATTCTTGGAGGCCCCGCAACAGACCACGGGTGACCGTATTGCCGAACGCCCCATTGATTTGACCGGTGTCAACATTGACCTCGGCGGTGATGACACTTACTACCTTTCTTTTGCCGCCAAAGCTATCGGTGGCAGTAGTTATCCAACCATCATGCTGGGATTGTGGGACTCTCAAACCGGTCAATCTCTCGCAGTGGGGTCAGCAGAAGGGACTTTGACTACTTGGGGAGTAACTGGAAGTGCAACCGCCGGATTCTTCCCGCGCAACCGTGCCAACTTCTTTGTCGTCAAAATCCAAGCAGCCGTAGATGGGCCAGACATTTTGTCGATGAAACTCTATGAGTCCAGTTCTGACTTGGTACACAATTCTGATGCCGACATCTCTGGCGTCGGAACTGGCGCTGATGAGTGGGATTTCATCGCTTCTGGCTCTTCCGACCTACTTGTGGATTATCTCACCATCCAGCTGGGTTCCCGCTCCACTGTCTTCAACGCCTTTGTGCAGATAGACGAAATCCGCGTCGGCCGCAGCTGGAATGATGTAACTGGGCTTTAAAGCCTAATCAACGCTAAACCAAGTCCCGCTGAGGGAAAGATCGCCGTCGGCTTTGTCCCAACCTAAATGCAGAGGTCCGGGCTTAATGTTTGTTTGGTTGATTTGAATCCCATTCAAGCTGACGGTCAGCATTTCACCGCTACGAGTGAGGTCCAGAGTGAACGGAGTGCCGGGTGGAATTAACTCCACCGCAAAGGGTGAGCTTGACACCAATGCGCCGGTGCGGACAGTGGCGTCACCCATAGTGCGGATAGCCACCGCTTCATCCCCCACCCGCAGATAGGACTGACCTTCCAACATGGAAAGTTGAGCGTGAAGTTTGAAATCCCCTTCCACCATCACGCCCTCGTCGGCAAGAGGATCCCAACCCTCAATGTTGGTTCTCGGCTCCAGTGGTCTAACCCGCACATCGGCAATAGCCACATGCCCCATATTTCCTTGGAAGCGAAGTGGACCACGGCTGACTTCTCCTTTTGCGCCTCCGCCAGTGGGTCCATTTTCACACTCAGCCGCCCCAAGCACCAAAACGTCATCCACTTCCACATTTTCAAAACGCGCATGACGAATTTTTTCGCCTTGCTCATTAAAACGCGGCGTATAAAAAGTACCGGTCACGACATGCCATTCATGGGGTCCGCGCCAACCTTGAGCACGCGGGTTTTTAGTTTCCCAAATGCCACCAAACCAGCTGGCATTGTCATTTAACTGCATTTCATAGCGGTCCATAAAGTACAAGCCACTGTCGCCTCCCTTGGGTAATTGAACACTAAAACGGAATTCCATGTCGCCAAAGTCTGGAGTGGAGCGAAAGTCACCAGGGTTTTCGCCGAAGTTCACCAAGGCACTGTTACCTCGACCAAAGGCAAATCGACTTGGGTTTTCGGGGTCTGCCGAAATCTCTCCTAACTGCCAACCTTGCCCTTCCCAAAGGCCGGTAGCGTCCCCCCAAGTGAGGTGTAGCCAACCATCATCATTGAGGGCTTTCGCTTTGGGAGGAGCAACTCGTTTAGCAACGGGAATCACTGACCGACCGGGGAGATGGTTGATGGTGTAAGCAAATTCCTCATGCAGTAAACCCAATCCAGTGACTCCAATGCGTACACACGTCCCACCTTCTAGGCCAGGGATTCTTACATCCAACTCCATGCCATCTTTAGAAACAAAAGCTTCGCTAACCTCAAGTACTTTGTTGCGCATTTCTGGGGAACCGTAATCCCACCACCAGTTGTAGTCATAAGAACGTACCGCAATGGAACTTGGGTCCACGTCTTTTGGAATGGGTTTGGTAAACCGCAAGCGGAAACCGTCGGCCAAAAGATGGACCGAAGAAATCTCATTGGGAGTTTCTCCATTCCAGCGCAAACGAGCCAAGCCGTCGGCAGGAGGACGACCACCCCAGCCACGATTGGTATAACCCAAAAACAGGGAGCCATCGGATGCAAAACGTACCCGGCAGACCGAACCTAAGTCCTTGCGGAAGGGAAAGACTGCACCTTGCCAAGTGTCACCGATTTTTTCCGGTTGTAAGCGCAGGACTTGGCCTAGTGTTAATTCTGCGGTAAAAAGTTGGCCAGCAAAAGGGCCAAACTGACCAGTGGTGTCATCGGCAACCAAATTGCCCGTGGAGCGCGACCACTCATATGGAATCCAAATGGCGGCAGGGTCTGGATTTCTTTCCGGGGGAACCGTGCTGGAAGGAATCCCTTGCGATGGGTCATAGTCCTCCGTCCACCGCAAAGATGCGGGGTGCCCAAAGAAGGAACCGTCTTGTACTGGAAAAACTCCACACACCGGCATCCAATCTCCTTGGTTGTCGGTGTACCAAATGTTGCCGTCCACATCACGGCCTAATCCACTAGGGCTGCGCACACCGCTGGCAACCGGAGTGACTGTGCCAGTAGGAGAAATACGCAGAACCCAACCGCGCCACGGCACTTTAGATAAACCATGCCACCATTCTGGGCTCCAAAAACCAACATTAGTGGTGACGTAAAAGTTTCCTTCGTTGTCAACCGGCAAACCAAAGGCAAACTCGTGGTAGTTGCCGGACATTCCCCATCCTTGAGAGATGGTGTCAATCGTATCACAAAGACCATCACCATCCACATCCAACAAACGGGATAGTTCATCTCGTTGCACCACCCAAACAACATCGTCCACCACTTTCAGCCCAAGCCCTTCGACCAAGCCTTCGGCCCACAAAGTCCAACGCGCTTGCTTGGGGTCATCGGCAAGAACATTTTCCACCCGCCAAACTTGGCCACGGCGGGTGCTTAACCACAACACATTCTTGGAATCAAAATCCATGCCGCCGACTTCTAACACTTCTCCACTTGGAGGAGTGAATGCTTCCAAAGCCCACAACTCATTTTCAGTTTGGATTGGGGCAAGCAGGATAAAGAGGACAGGAATCAGCATTTAAAACTCCTCCTTAACTAAAAGTTCCACCGCAACACCCTGTTTACTTTGCAAATCCACCCAACCTTGTTTAGTTTTGAAACGCAATAAGTAATTCCCTTTCACGCTGGTGAAACGAATGACCCGCTCAAAGCCGACGTTCCCCAGGCGCGGGTTAGCACTCATGGCAAGGTTCCCGAACTGGCCGCCATTTTCGGTTTCCAGACTCCCGTAAACCCAAGCTTGGTTGTTTAACACGCTGGTGCCGGTAAGACGCACTCGCAAGTTTTGGTCATTTCCTTCCACTTGCCACCGGGGTCCTAAGTTGGCCTCTTCATGCAACCATGCCACTTTACCTAGCGGTTTGAGCGGCGTTCCGCCACGCCCGCCCCAATCCGTGCGCTCAACATATTCTCCCTGACGTACCGCAATGAGCTGAAGGTCATCGGCCCGATACTGGTAAGTCAAGCCGTCGGGATGGCCAATCAATAGTCCCCGTGGATGTTCTGGCAAACCGTCGGCCAAGGCGGGTAAATGTCCACGCACCACCAAGGGTTGGTCCTTGACCACCAACACAGTGTCTTCCACCTTGACCTCGGCTGCAGCCGGCGCGAAACCTTGGACAACTTTGACTAGGGCGTGGATTTCCTCTACTTTCAAAACCGCAGAAAAAGCCGGCATGACGGTGCCACCGATGCCGCTGGAAATGGTTCGAAATAAAGCTTCCGGGGTATTGCCAAAAGAAAATCCGCCGTCGACGAAACTGCGGGCTTTGCGCTCAGTTTGGACCACTCCTTCTCCATCCCCTTTGGCGCCATGGCAAAGAGCGCAATTTTGAGCAAACAAAGCGGGGCCATCAACCGCCGAAGTTAAGGGCGCCGAAGGTGGAGGGGAACTTGGGCTACAAGCCACTAGCATGGTGAAGGGGATGGCAAAAAATCGCACAGAAGCATCCTAAGGAAAACCCCGATGTTCCGAAAAGGTGCTAGCCTAATTGGGTGGCGGTACTCCCCTTTTCCGTCCGCAGGCCCGGTTTATTACTGAAAGGTATTTTCACTAATCGGGATAAACCAGATTTTGCCCGACTTGCGGCCCTGACTGACCCCGAGCAGTTTTTGTGGGCTATTTTGCCTCATGCAGCAAGAACCTTCTCGGCTTGCATTGTGGTGTTACCCGAAGCAAAAGCCAAGGCGGCGGCGGTCGGATATCTTTATGCCCGCATTCTGGACACTTATGAAGACTTAATGGATGACCCGGTCGCCCGACGGGTTGCTTTGCGCCATTTCGTGGACCGCTTTACCGGTAAACCCGGCGAAAACTTACCTCCTGCCCCCGATGCCTTTCAAGCCGCCCGCTTGGATGCTCGGGACCAGTGCCATGTTCTGCTAGTGCAATGTTCAGACCGGATTGACGCCGTATTTCACCAACTGAGTGAAGAGCATCAAGAAGCCGTGCGCACCATGGTGCGGGCCATGGCCCCGGCAATGGCCGACGCCTCCGACCGATTTATAGAACAAGGGGGCTACTTGATGAACGAAGCCCAACGAGCTTTTTACTGTGATGTGGTGCTAGGAAATCCCGTTGCTTTCGGCATTCGCTTGGCAAAAGGAAAACCCCTCACGGAACAGGACCGAGAAGCTGCGCGCCGGACCTCGCTTTTTATCCAAATGGCAAACATCACCCGGGACATCGAAAAAGATTGCTTACGCGGGGTTGCTTACCATCCTTACCTGAAACCCTGGATTGGCAAAGAAGCTCCGGCCGATGAAGTTGCCAAAGTCCGCGCCGCACTTTTGGATGAAGCACTCCGACATGCCCCGGATTACCTCAACTTGGTCGATGCCCTTGAGATTAACAAACGACCTCTGTTTCGCGCCTCGGCACTCTTGATGCTGTTATTTACTCACCGCTATTACCTGGCTTGCGCCGAAAAATGCGGGCGCGGAAAATGGCGACTTAGCGTCAGCAACCTACGCATTTTGTGGGAAGCCTGGCGCGCTTCCATCAGCCACCGTTATGCACGAAAGCGCATGGACTTTTTAGTAAAAGACTTAGCTAATCAAGCGCAAGAAACGGATCAGTCGTTGGCGCCCCAACCACCATCCACTGCAGTGGCTAAGTAGTCAGCCTCATCAAAAGCATCCACGTCGATTGCATCTCGTCTGGCGGCTTCGGCATGGCGAAATTCTTCGGCCTCCACTTCAGTAAGAATCCCAGACTTTACCGCTTTCCCCAAAGAATCAACTAAGTCTCCTTTCGGCAAGCGCCCTTCTTTCATCGCGGTTCTCATCCGAGTGGCGGTGGCATCGGACTTCGCGCACAAGCGGAAGACATGTTCAAGCCGGCCAAGCGCTTCCTCTGGATCATTAGGAACATAGATATCACTAAACAACCGATCTCTTTGCGCCGACGGTTTCCGGAGCAAGGCAGCTAACTTGGAACCTTGTTCATCTGTGGGACCAGGCGAAATGCTATTCAACCTTGACCAAAACGCCACCGGACCCTGGAAAAGTTTTCCAAGAATGGGAACGTCAAGGTTGCGGAAAACACCATCGAAGCCAGTTTGAATTTGGCCCAATGCATGTTCCATAGTCCAACGCACATAGGCAAGGTCTTCCTTAGGTTTGCCGTCTTCTTGCCAACGGCGTAAAACTGAAGTACCTAAAAGCATCCACGACAAAATGTCGGCAAGCCTGCCAGTAACTGCTTCTTTACGTTTCAAATCTCCGCCATACATGCCCATGGCGATGTCGGCGGTGGTTGCAAAAGTTGCCGAAGACCAAGCCATTCTTTGCCACCAAGAACGCTCTTCGCCCTTGCCGGGCACGTCGGCCAAGCGGCCCCGCGTCAAAGACAACAACAACGCCCGCGATGTATTTCGGACCATGTGCCCAATGTGGCCAAAGAAAGCTTTGTCAAAACCATCCACATCCCCGGTTTGCAAAGAAACAATCTCTCGATAAGCCCACGGATGGCAACGAATAGCGCCTTGACCAAACACCATCAAGGTGCGGGTCAAAATATTTGCCCCCTCTACGGTGATACTAATGGGCGCGCTAAACCAAGCATGAGCGAGCAAGTTACGGGGTCCGCGAGAAATGGCCGCACCGCCCTGGATGTCCATAGCGTCAATCAAAGTCTTGCGAAGGATTTCGGTGAATTGATACTTAGCAATGGCACTCACCACCGCTGGTTTGGCTCCCCTATCTAGGGCTCCAGCAATAAACTTACCTGCAGAATCCAAAATGTACGCGTGGCCTGCAATCCGCGCTAAACCTTCTTCAATGCCCTCGAATTTGCCAATCGAAAGTCCGAATTGTTTGCGAATCACCGAATAAGCCCCCACGGCGCGGGCGGCCATTTTGGTTAAAGCGATGCCTTGAGCAGGCAACATGATGCCTCGGCCGGAGGCCAAGCATTCCATTAACATGCGCCATCCCTTGCCAACGCCACCTTTTCCCCCAATGATGGCTGATACTGGAATTTCAACGTCTTTGCCCTCAAGGGGGCAGTTGAAAAATGGCACATTCAAGGGGTCATGTTGTTTACCGCGAGTTACGCCTTTAGATTCTGCCGGAACCAAAGCACAAGTAATTCCGGGTGCAGGCCCTAAGCCCAACAAACCGTCGGGGTCTTCAACTTTGAATGCCAATCCTAAAACGGTGGCTTTTACAGCCAAAGTGATATAGCGCTTTTCCCAGTTCAACCGCAACCAAGGCTCGCCGTCTTCACCGCGGAACACTCGGCCGCTGGCTTTCAAACTTCCGGCATCACTTCCGGCCTCGGGCTCAGTCAAGGCAAAGCAAGGCAGTTCCTCCCCGGTGGCCAACTTGGGTAGCCAATGAAGTTTTTGCTCCGAAGTTCCGTAGTGAACCAAAAGTTCAGCTGGTCCCAAAGAGTTGGGCAACATGGCCGTAATTCCCAAGGGCACACTACGCGAAGAAAGTTTGGCAATGATGGCGCTTACCGCTTGGGGTGAAAATTCTAATCCACCAAAAGTTTTGGGAATGATAAGTCCAAAGAATCCATTGTCGGCCAAATATTTCCAAACGGAAGGTGGTAAGTCGCGTTTTTGAAAAACTTGCCAGTCGTCGGTCATTCGGCAAACTTCTTCGGCTGGGCCATCAAGGAATGTGCGTTCTTCGGCGGAAAGTTCCGGCCACGGCTCATCCAAGATGGTTTGAAAATTAGGCCGACCTGAAAATAATTCTCCTTCTATCCATACGGTGCCTGCCTCTAGCGCTTCGCGTTCGGTATCCGAGATTTTCGGCATGATGCCGGCCTTTTTTATCCACCCCATCAACGGACGGGTCAACAATTGGGCCCGCAAAGGAGTAAGGAAAATGATCGCCAGAATTCCAAAAATAATCCAAGAAATCGTGCCGACATCAAGGAGGAAAAGGAAAGCGCCGGCGGTTAAAAACCACAGAAATAATTTGGCGCCTGCAAAACCTAAGGTAAGCAGGGCGGCAAGAGCAAGAATGAAAGTCACGCCACACCTCCCGCGGAATCTTTAATGACGGCTTCTAAATAGGCTTCTTTGTCTAGGCGCACGTCCACCCGACCAGCAAGCAGTAATGACACCGCGCCGTGTAAGTTGGACCAAATGGTGTTCGCACGAAGGTGATCTTCGGTGGTTGGACCATCGCTGCGATTAGCCCGGGTGGCGAGCGCCTCGGTAAAGAGCTGAAGATTTTGCCGGGCTCGCCGATATTTCTCAGCTGGATACCGGGTCATATGGGTGGGGTGCAATTGAAACATGATTTCGTAGTACTCAGGGTTCTCTAAGCCAAAGTCCAAATAGGCCCGACACAAACCGTCCACCCGCTCTTGAGCTCCTTTTGCCTGCTGGGCCGCAGTCCGTAGCCGGTCGTAGAGGTGACCGATGCCTTCATCAATCAAAGAGTGAATCAGCTCATCTTTGTTTTTAAAGTAAAGATAGATGCTAGTAGCAGTGCAACCGACCCCATTGGCCAGCTTGCGCATGGATAACCCCCGGTAACCCTCTGCCAAGAGCATGGCTCGGGCGTTGCGGAGGATTTTAGGCTGAAGATTGCTAGATTGTCTGACCATGGAATTTATTGACAATGTTAAGTTTACAGTGTTATTCTATCCCTGGCAAGGCTAATGCGTCCCTACTCTGCAAAAGATTCTTCTTCCGATATTGTGCTCCTGGCGGGTTTACGGACTCCCTGGGCCAAAGCAGGGGGGAAATTTATGCAGACCGACGCGGGCCATCTTGGCGCTCAAGTCGCCAGGGATCTTTTGGCCCGTTGCGGCTTGACCGGGGATGAGGTGGACGAAGTCATTGCTGGTTGTGTGGGTCCTCCGCATGATCAGGCCAACCTAGGAAGAGTCATCGGTTTGCGTGCGGGTGTTCCCCAAGGCACCCCCGCGCGGACCGTTGCTCGCAACTGTGCCAGCGGTTTCGAAGCAGTTACGTCGGCGGTGGACACTATTTTGGCCGGCCGAGGTGACACCTTTTTGTGTGTAGGCGTGGAAGTCATGTCCGCCTATCCGCTGCTGTTCGGCCCAAAAATGGTCGACTTGTTTGCCGCTTTGTTCAAAGCTAAAACCGTGGGAGCTCGGCTCAAAATTTTGGCTAGGTTTCGGCCCGCTTTTTTAAAACCACGAATTGCACTGTTGGAAGGATTAACGGACCCAGTCAGCGGCCTCTTGATGGGCTCCACCGCGGAAAATATCGCACGGGATTTTGACATCAGTCGCCAAGACTGTGATGACTTTGCCTTGCTGAGCCATCAGCGCGCTCTATCCGCCCAGGCCAGTGGGCGCCTAGGGCAGGAGATTTCGCCGGTCATGCCGTTAGGCAAATCCAAGGCCGCCATGGTTCACGATGACGCACCCCGGTCGGACCAAAGCCTAGAAAAATTGGCCAAGTTGCGCCCTTATTTTGAAAAGCCCGACGGCGTAGTCACCGTTGCCAATGCTTGCGGCATTACCGACGGGGCCGCGGCCTTGCTCGTCACCACTCAACAAAAAGCAAGTGAATTAGGCTTAGAACCACTCGCCAAAATCCGTAGCTTTGCTTGGACCGGCTGTGACCCATCGCGGATGGGTTTGGGCCCGGTTTCTGCCAGTAAGCTGGCCCTTGAGGCCGCCGGCTGTTCCCTTGGAGACATGGGGACCATTGAAATTAACGAAGCCTTCGCCGCCCAAGTCATTGGATGCCTCCGCGCTTTTGAAAAAGAGGGCATCGGAGTGATTGACGCCGACAAACTCAATGTCAACGGAGGGGCCATTGCACTTGGCCATCCGGTCGGCGCCACCGGCGCACGGCTACTTCTCACCGCGGCCCACGAATTGGAACACAGCAACCAAGAATTAGCTCTGGCCACACTTTGCATTGGCGGTGGCCAAGGCGGAGCTTTCGTTTTGGAGAAATGCTCATGAGCCCTTGGAAATCTTTTGAATTCCCGGCTGACAGTCCCGAACCCGGCAAGTGCTTGCGAATCGAACGACCCGAAGCTGGCTTGGTGGTTTTGCATTTGGACCCGCCCCACCGCAGTTTCGCGGTGTTTGATGGACCCTTGCTGAGGGATTTAGAAAAAGCCATTGATGACCTCGAAAGAGAACCCAATTTGCGCGGCCTAGTCATTGCTGGTGCTGACCCATTAAAGTTTGCCGCAGGTGCTGACTTGGACGCCATCGCGGCTTTGGATGACGCCGAAGTCCTTCGCGAAGTCGTTTTGGCGGTGCATAAGTTATTCCTCCGTATTGAAAACTTGTCGGCCAAAACAGTTGCAGCAGTGGGCGGACCTGTCCCTGGCGGTGCTTGCGAAATTTCCTTGTGTTGCGACATCATTGTCGCCGCCGACCATCCCAAAACTAGAATCGGTTTGCCCGAAACCATGCTCGGCATTATTCCAGGCTGGGGCGGTTGCCATCGCCTGCCGCGGCGCATTGGCTTGCCCGCAGCCATGCAAGCCATTCTCACCGGGAAACTATTCGTCGCTAAAAAAGCTTTACGGATGGGCTTGGTGGACCGGCTTGCCAAACCGGAATACCTTTGGAAAGTGGCCGCGGACTTGGCCATGGGCCGTGAAAAATCCCGACGCAAATTGCGCGGTTGGAAACACTGGCTGGTGGACCGAAATCCTTTGTTCATGCACTTGGTTGCAAAAAAGGCGCGAGAGACGGTCATGAAAAAAACCCGCGGGAAATATCCCGCACCTTTGGCGGCCATTGAATTGGTTGCCAATGGCGCCCAAACCCCCTTGGATGAAGGGGCTCAAAAAGAAGCCGAAGCCATTGCCACTTTGGCGCCGGGGATGGTATGCAAAAGTTTGGTTGCTTTGTTTCAGGCTTCTGAAAAAGCCAAAAAACTGGGTAAAGATGCCAAGGGTAAACCACTCCCCTTACCGCTGCGCACCAGTGTCATCGGAGGAGGCGTGATGGGTGGCGCCATTGCCAGTAGTTTTGCATTAAAAGGGATTTCCACCCGATTGGTGGACCTTTCGCAAGATGCGGTGGATGCGGCCCTGTGGGAGCATCGGGCGGACATCGGCAAACAAATGAAACGCCGGCGCTTATCCAAATCAGACGCCATGGCCGCTGTGGACCGCTTAGACGGAAGCACTCAACTTGAAGATTTGAAAACCGCTGACTTTGTATTGGAGGCGGTTGCGGAAAAACTCGCAATCAAACAAATGGTGTTTGGGGATATTGCCAAGCTCACTGGCCCGGACACAATTTTGGCCACGAACACCTCTTCTTTGTCGGTAACCGCCATCGCCGAAGGCATTCCAAATCCAGAAAGGGTCGTCGGCATGCACTTTTTCAATCCAGTCAAACGGATGCCTTTGGTGGAAATTGTTTGCGGTGAAAAAACCTCGCCGGAAGTTGCCGCCAGAGTTGCCGCCCTCACCGTCAAGCTTGGCAAAACACCGGTCATCGTTAAAGATGTGGCTGGGTTTTTGGTTAATCGTTTACTTTGCCCTTACCTTGACGAAGCAGTGCGTTTGTTTTTGGAAGGCGCCGACATACGCAAGATTGACCGGCTCATGTTGGATTTCGGCATGCCGATGGGGCCTTTCCGTTTACTAGATGAAGTCGGCTTAGATATTGCCCAACATGCTGGGCAATCTCTCTTTGAAGCTTACGGGGAACGCATGCAACCCGCCAGTGGCTTGCAAACCATGGCGGATCCCGAACGTTTGGGAAGAAAAACCAAACGCGGATTTTATGATTACACCAATCCAAAGAAACCCAGCCTGTGTACGGACTTGGCTCAATTCCAAACCGGCCAAAGTGCTCGTAGATTCAATGATTCAGACATAGTGGACCGTTTGGTGTTAAGTATGGTCAACGAATCGACCCGCTGCTTGCAGGAAGAAGTCGTTGCCGGGCCAGTGGAAATGGATCTGGCTACGGTTTTCGGAACTGGCTTTGCGCCTTTTGAGGGCGGACTTTATTCCTACGCTCAAAGACGTGGCGCCGATGTCATCCGAGACCGCTTGAAAGCTATTGCCGATGCCCCTGACATTGCAGAACGGCCCGGCGGGGTTGCAAAATTTACCCCTGCTTAAGGCAACAACTTTTCTAACTGCAAGAGTGCTGCCGCAAGGGTGGCTTTATCCCCAGTAGCTTTCGCAGCCGTCACTGCCTGCTTAAAATATTCTTCGGCCTCTGTGCTTTTGCTTTGCATAGCAGCCAAAATTCCCAAATTCAAATATGCCCCAGAAGGAGCGTCTCCCCGCTCAACCAAACGCTGCAACACCTTTGCGGCCCGAGGAAAGTTTTTATTCCGCAAGAGAGCTGAGCCAAAACGATAAAGCACATCGGCATGTTTGGCATCTAATTTGACGCATTGGCCGAAGTGTCTCGCCGCAACAGTCCAATTGTTTTCTAGCTCCGCCACTCTGCCAAGCTGAAAATGCACTTCGGCAACTTGGGGGTCCAACGACTTGGCTTGGTTAAAGCTCTCTTCGGCTGCGGAAAGATTCTGTTGGGACAGCTGAGCTATTCCCATCCCCAAGAGCGGTTTGTAATTCTGGGGAGCCAACTGGTGAGCTTTTTCAAAAGCAACTTCCGCTTGTAAAAATTCATCTTCAGTCAACGACCAGTTGCCTTCGAAAATCCAAGGGCCTGGGTTTTGCGGGCCAAGCAAGCGGGCCATTTGTAAATGGTTTTCCCAGAGTGCATTCCCTAGACGCCGCTCCAAGTCAGCCAAGGCCAAAATCTCCATGACTCCAGCATGGGAAGTAGAAGCTAACTTTTGACGCACCGGCAAAGCGTCGGCCAAACGGTCTTGCCCTTCCAAAATGCGAGCCAGAGTGGCTAAAGAAGTCGTATCAGCTGGATTTTCCTTGATGACTTCGCGCAACAATGCCTCGGCGTTAGGGTTTCCAGCCGACGCCGATGCAAAGGCAAGTTTCTGTTTTGCCATCCAAGGAATGCCGTCCTTCGGGTCTTTACGGTCCGCGGTCTCCTCATCAAAAGCGAATGACACATAGCCTAAGGCTTCTAGCTTGGCCCGCTCGTCAGGGTCCATGTCAGAAACCTTAGTGCTTTGGTTGTTTTGCTCTCCATTTTGCAAAAATTGATTTAACTGTTGGCGAAAAAAAACCGGCCTAGATCCATCTGGTTGCCAAAGGTTTTGAATTTCCTGAGGGTCTGCGGTTAAGTCATAAAGTTCAGGTTGAGGGGCTTGGATATAACGCCAAGCGTGGTTCCTCACTCCGCGCAACTCCGCCCAGCCTAGGTTGTAATAACCAAACATGGATTCGGAATAGATAACCCGTTCAGCGTCTAAGGCGGGCCCGTTAACATTGATTATTATCGGAGCCAAAGAAAGTCCGTCCATGATGTCAGGCTTAGGAAGACCCAACAAACCCAAAATAGTCGGCGCAATATCCACCGAACTCACCGGAGAACTCAAGGCAAAGTCTTGTTGTAAATTTGGGTGCGAAAAAACTAGGGGAACATGAGTGGTTGCGTCATAAATGAAAATGGCGTGAGTGTCTTCGCCGTGCTCTCCGAGTGACTCACCATGGTCCGCAGTCATGACGACCAAGGTTTCATCCAACTTACCTTGTTTTTTTATGGCATCCAACACCAATCCCATTTGTTCATCCGCAAAGGCAATTTCTCCGCCGTAAAGGTTGCCGTCGGCCCGCTCAGCAAAACCCGCGGGCGGAGTGTAGGCATCGTGCGGGTCAAATAAGTGCACCCACAAGAAAAATGGACGGTCATCGGCGGTCGTCAAGAAATCTAAAGCGCGGCGAGTGGCGTCATCGCCGGTGGTTTCCCGTAATAGAAAACTGGATTGCACTGGGCCAGCTGAAAGGTTGTCATCATAGCTGTCAAATCCTTGGCCTAAACCATATCTGGAATTCAACACCATGGCACTGACCACCGCCCCGGTTTGAAACCCCTCCGCTTGCAATATTTCTGCCAAGGTCTGGGCGGAATCCGGCAAGGCGTGAGTGCCGTTATTTCGGACACCGTGCACAAAAGGATATTGCCCAGTCAAAATACTGGCGTGCGAAGGCAATGTGGTTGGCCCTACGCTAAAACACTTTTCAAAACGAACACCGGTTTGCGCCAGAGCATCAATCCGTGGAGTACTGGCGCTTTGGTTGCCATAACAGCCGACGTGATCTGCACGTGTGGTATCAAAAGTAAAAAGGACTACATTTTTAATTCCGTCCACGCCCGCCGGCGCAGAACCCCCGCAAGAGGCCAACAAAAGCAGAGGAATAAAAAAACGCATTAAGCTTTCTTGGCTACTAGATAAGCAATCCAAGTTCCTTCATTATCGAAATCTTCACACAACTCAAAGTGGCCATCGGTGTCGTCCATGTCGTCATCCCAGCCTTCGGTGTAAACATCTAAATCTCTGAATCCAGCTTCTAGTAG
>Ga0066376_10000329_pt1 | contig 42785 bp, 33 predicted proteins | sample Knorr_S15_td_Bot_FD_77009 | JGI IMG/M metagenome (GOLD analysis project Ga0066376, IMG submission 77009) | Marine microbial communities from Southern Atlantic Ocean transect - Knorr_S15_td_Bottom_ad_5009_LV_A | ecosystem: Environmental > Aquatic > Marine > Oceanic | place: Southern Atlantic... | reverse complement strand
CGTCGAAGACGCGCAGATCTCTCCCGACGGAACTCGGGTGGTTTTCACCGTGGGGGATTCCTTCAAATCAGACAGCAAGTGGCCGAAGTCCACCATCTGGACGGTGAGTACCGCTGGCGGGCCAGCGACCCAACTCACGGCCGGGCCGCGCACCGACTCGATGCCCCGCTGGTCGCCTGACGGCCGCCGTCTTGCCTTTCTGTCCGATCGTCTGAAAGAGGGTCAGCGGCAGGTTTTCCTGTTGCCGGCCGCGGGCGGCGAAGCCATTGCGCTGACCGAAATCGAGGGCGAGATCCCGGCACCGCGCGGGCTCAGCGCTTTGCAGTGGTCGGCGGACGGCAGCGCTCTGGGATTCCTGATGGAAGACCCGGAGACCGAAGAGGAACGACAGCGGCAGGAGGATAAAGACGACGCCATCCTCTTCGAGCAGAATCCGAAGTACGTGCGACTGTATACAGTAGAGGTGGCGACTGGCGAGGTGCGCTGCGCTTCCCCGTCGGCGTTGCAGATCTGGGAGTTCGCCTGGCATCCGGCTGGGTCGTCGATCGCCGCCGTGGCATCAGACCTGCCGACGGAATCCGCCTGGTACGGCAATCGGCTGGTGCGGTTTGATCTAGGCGGCGACGCTGAGACCCTATGGCAATCGGGCCAGGCGGCTCTGCCGGCGTGGTCACCCAGCGGCGAGCGACTGGCGTTTATCGCCTCAACCTGGAGCGATCGGGGCTGTGTGGCCGGCGACGTGTGGCTGCTTGAGTCCGGTGGGGAGGCGCGCAACCTCACCGAGGGTATGGTCGCCAGCCTCAGCTGGCTGGACTGGTCGCCCGACAGCGACGAGCTGCAGGCGATCGGTCACGAGCGCGGCGGTACGGGGATGTTCCGAATTCGCGTGGCCGATGGTCAGCGGAGTAGTCTGTGGTGGCGGCAGGCCGCCGTCTCGATGGCGCATTGGCCGCGCTTTTCTCGTGCTGAAAACGGCGATCTCGCGGTGGTGATGGAAGACGCCCAGAATCCGCTCGACGTGTGGGTTGGGCGATCGGGAGACAGCGCGATCGAGTGGACTCAGATCACCGATCTGCACCCGCAGAGCGCGGATATTGAGATCGGCGAGACCGACGTCTACCACTGGAGGGGTGCCGATGGACAGGAGATGCAGGGCCTGCTCATAAAGCCGGTGGGGTACGAGGTCGGCAAGCGCTATCCGTTGGTGATGAGTGTGCACGGAGGACCCAGCGGCGTGAGTGGCTCGCGCTATTACGCCGCCAATGGCTGGGCCCAGTTGATGGCCAATGAGGGGTACGCGGTGTTCATGCCCAACTACCGCGGCTCGGTCGGCTGGGGGCGGGAATTTTCCGAGAGCAACCTGGGCGACATGGGCGGCAAGGATTTCGAGGATATGATGTCGGGCCTCGATTCCCTCATCGAGGCGGGCATCGCCGACAGCGCTAAACTAGCCCTTTCGGGCTGGTCGTACGGAGGTTTCATCGCAGCCTGGGCGGTCTCGCAGACCGACCGGTTTCAGGCCGTCGTCATGGGCGCCGGCATTTCGCACTGGCTCAGTTTTCACGGCAAGAGCTGTCTGTCGGCCTGGGATCAGCTCTACTACCAGGCCAGCCCGTACGAGACCAGTCCCAACGCGTCTGGGGCGCGATACACCCAATTCTCGCCCCTGTCTTATTACGACAAGCTGCAGACTCCGACGTTGATTCTCCACGGTGAGGTGGACGAAGATGTACCGGTTGAGCAATCGTATCTGTTCTATCGCGCCTTGAGGGACAAGGGTACACCCGTCGAGCTGATCGTCTATCCGCGAGAGCCCCACGGGGTCACCGAGCGCGCTCACGTAAGGGACATGGCCGAGCGCGTAACCAACTGGCTGGGCCAGTATCTGAAGGAGGACGAAAGACCATGAGGATTGAGCACGTCGCGTCCGAAAGCGACGACGGGGCGACCATTCGGATCGAGGGATTGGAGCGCGACTTGAAGATTCTGCACCTCACCGACAGTCATATGGCCGAAGGTGACGACCGCGATCCGGAAGCGGCCGATCGTGTGGTCCAGCTGCGGGAGTCTTTCCAGCAGCGTACGCCCGAAGGCGTTTCGGCGCGCGAGGTGTTCGACCAGGCGCTGAAGAGGGGAGCCGCGCAGGAGGTCGACGCCGCCGTGCTTACCGGGGACATCACCCACCTGCCCACCTTCGCCGCCATCGAGATCATCGAGCAGGGCCTGCAGGAGCTGAGCGCCCCCTCCCTCTACACCCTCGGCAACCACGACTGGCACTTCTCTCATCTGGAGTGGTCGGAGGCGACGCGCCGCGAGTATTACCCCCGTTTTCACGGCTTGACGGGCGGCAGCCCCTCCCACCAGGTGCTTGAGGTGGGCGGCGTGCGTCTGATCACGCTGGACAACAGCACCTACCAGGTAAGCGTCGAACAGGTGGCGTTTCTGGCTCGGGAGCTTGCCGTTGGGCAACCCTGTCTGCTGTTCATCCACATTCCGATGTGGGTGGAGTCGCTGACGCCGGCGGTGGTGGAAATGTGGAAGGCGCCGATCGTGATGGCGCCGGCCAGCGGCTGGACCGACGAGAGCCGGGCGCGGTGGGAGAAGGTATTGGAGCCGAGCCCGAGCACACGCGAGTGTATAGAGCTGCTGACGACGGGATCGAGCGAGAATCTGGCCGGGATCTTCTGCGGGCACGTGCATTTCAGCCATATCGACGAGTACCGCGAAGGCCGTCGTCAGTACGTAACGGCTCCGGGTTTTTCCGGGGCCTCTCGCCTCATTCAGCTCGTGGCCGGTTGATGACGGATACACCTGCGTGCTACGCAGGCAGATGAGCCGGGCGGACCAGATGACGACTATTCTGCTGGTGCGGCACGGTGAGACCGCGTGGAATCGCCGCAGGATTTTCCGCGGTACCCGCAATGTGCCGTTGAACGAGAATGGCCGGGCGCAGGCCGATCTCCTCGGTGAGCGACTCAGGAGCCGTCGGATCGATGCGGCCTATTCAAGTCCTCTGGGGCGAGCCTTGGAAACGGCAGAGCGCGCCCTTGGGTGCGGCGAACTGGCAATCGCGACCGAACCTCGGCTGATCGATTTCGACTACGGCGATTGGACGGGGATCGAAGAGGCCGAGGTGTCGCGCCGATGGCCCGAACTTTTCTTTGCCTGGGGTGCGAGCCCGGAGTCGGTGCGTCCCCCTGGGGGAGATACGCTGGGGGAAGTGGCCGACCGGGCTTTCGAGTGTATGGAGGAGCTGGCCGCCTCGAACCCGAGCCGAACCATAGCGCTCTTCGCCCATCGCGTCGTCAACAAGCTGCTGATGCTGAAAGCATTGGGGCTCGGAGTGGAGCGCTTCGCCTTCATTCGCCAGGACAATGTCAGCCTGAACGAGCTCCAGCGGACGCACGCGGGGTATGTCATCTGCAGCGTCAACGACACGAGCCATCTGCGCGGGGACAGCGTCGAGCTCTTGAAAGAAGACTTCTGATGCCCTTAGGAGCCTGAATCCGCTGCCAGTCGGTCGCCACTGCATCTCGACTCAGCAACTGATTCTCGCCCCCCCCCCACTATCCTGGAGAAACGACGGTGAATGATCCGGTATCGATGCGACGCAAAGTAATTGAAGGCGACGTCGCCGGTCCCCACCTGCTCATATTGGGCGGGGTGCACGGCGACGAGTTTGAATCGATGAGGGCCATCCGCCGGCTGATCAGGTTCCTCGAGCCGGTGGATCTTCGGGGCCGCGTCAGCCTTATTCCCGTGGTCAACGAGCCGGCGTTTTGGCGCGGGCAGCGGACCGCCGAGGACGGGCTGGATCTGGCCCGCACCTGTCCAGGTCGCGCGGACGGCTCGATCACCGAGCGTGTCGCCCACGCCGTCAGCGCCGAGATTCGGACCGCCGACTTCCTCATCGATCTGCACAGCGGCGGAGCCATCATGCGCTTCCTGCCGACGGTGGGGTACACCCTGCATCCGGATTCGCGGATTCTCGACACGCAGCGGCGGATGGCGACGGCTTTCAACCTGCCTATTGTCTGGGGCACCTCTTCTCGCCTCGACGGCCGCACCCTGTCGGTGGCCCGCGACGCCCGCATCCCTGCCATCTACGCCGAGTGGATGGGTGCCGGAGAGTGCGACCCGGCGGGGGTAGAGGGCTACGTCGAAGGCTGCCTGGGCGTGATGCGTGAGCTCGACATGATCGGGGGTGAGTCAGCGCCGCCCCGAATCGAGCACGTTATCGAGGACGACCGGGACGGCGCCGGTCACATCCAGGTAAACTACCCCGCTCCGTTCGACGGCTTCTTCGAGTCCCGCGTCGAGCTCGAGCAACCGGTGCGGCCCGGCGACACGATCGGCGTCGTCACCGATCATCTGGGCGATCGAGAGGAGGCCGTCGTGAGCCTGCAGGCGGGCATCGTGCTCTGTCTGCGGGTATTTTCCAGGGTGAGAGAGGGAGAGAGTCTCGGCGCTGTGCTGGAGCTGCCGGACTCAGCCGGGAAGTGACAGATCAGCAGGAAAATCCTTAACTCAACCGGGAAGTGGATGTCATCCGCCTTGAAAGCCTGACCCAGTATCAATGCAGTGACCTACACAGGAGCCCACGATGCGAATCGATCCGATTGACATGGTCATCGAGAGCAAGGCAGGGAGGGAGAGCCGTTCGATCGAGGTCGGCTCGGTCGCCGGCGCCAGATTCTCGAGCCGAGATCTCAAAGGGATGCGGAAGACTCTCGACGAGGCCCTTGCCAGGGGAGAGTCCGGCACCAAAACCAACCCGTCCATCTTTCGCATCGCCAGGTATCTGCTCACCCAGTCCGACGAGTTCGAAGTTCAGGGGCCGCTGACGGGGGGCGAGGCGGAAATCGTCGCCATTCGGAGTGGAGGGGAAATCATCATCACCGTCGGCAGTGATCAGTGTGATCGGGAGCTGGATCCCCTGTTTCAGGACAAGCCAAAACAGATGTGTCCCCATCCCATCGCCCGTGTGGGCTGGCCCTACGCCGAGGTCAGAGACCACTGGGACGATCTGCGGATATACAGTCACGTAGAGGTAGCCGGACACACCATTCCATTGCAGGACAGCCCGGCCTCGACGCTGGTGGATCTCGACTACCTGCTGGCGATGGCCCAGGTCCAGGCGTTGCCCGATCCGATGATTCTGTACGGTGGCGCGTCGCCGACACTCGACGCTGCAGTTCAGGCGGTGGCGAGCCTCAATTTGCCCGAGCACACGACTTCCGGAGTGGGTGAAGCGTTTCTCGCCCGGCTTACCGATCCTGTCCTTGGCCGCGCGATCGAGCATCGGTACCGCGCCCTGCCGTTGGGCGATGACTTGCAGGAGCGAACAGGGCCCTCCGACTGAGTGCGTCTTCAGTCTCGGCGAAAAGGCGGATGACGAACTCTCTCAACATGGAGATGATGCAGATCCCGGTAGGCTCCTTCGACATGGGTCACGGGGATGGCGACCCTGATGAGCGCCCCGTGCATCGAGTCGACATCAGCAGGCCTTTCGCCATCGGTGCTATGCCCGTTACCAATGCCCAGTACGAACTCTTCGATCCGGAGCACCGGCGCTGGCGCGGCGAGAGAGGCCTGTCGACGCAGGATGATGAAGCTGTGGTCTTCGTCAGCTGGCACAACGCAGTTCGTTTCTGCGCGTGGCTGTCTCGGCGAGAGGGCGGAGCCTATCGATTGCCCACCGAAGCCGAATGGGAATACGCCTGCCGGGCGGGCACGACCACCCTCTTCCACACCGGCGATCACCTGCCCGAGTCCCATCAGCGGCATCAGGAGGACGGCTGGGATCCCGAACCCGTTGCTCTCAGGGTGGGCGCGACGCCGCCGAATGCCTTCGGTCTGCGCGACACTCACGGTCTGGTCGAGGAGTGGTGCTCCGATTGGTATGGCCCTTACGCGGAGGGAGCCGGGCAGAAGGATCCGGTGGGGCGCGCTTCAGGCCTGTTCAAGGTAACGCGGGGCGGCAGCCACAACACCGACGTGCGCTTTCTGCGTTCGGCCAGTCGATCGGGGACGTTGCCTCAGGATCGGCACTGGCTGATTGGCTTCCGCGTAGTTCGGGGCGACCTGCCTGATACCGACCCTCTGCCGGCGGTGCTTGCGCCGCTAGTGATGAGCGACGTGGGACAGCGGGCGTGTGATTGGCGCGAGTCATCGCAGGTTCCGCTCTTCGAGGAGCCGATTCCCTTCGTGCGGGAGCCGCTGCCCGATTCAGGGGTGCCGTTTTTCCCCCACAACCACTGTCCGAGCATCACCTGGTGCCCGAACGGCGACTTGCTGGCGGTCTGGTTCTCGACGCGGGAGGAGCGCGGCAGGGAGATGACGATACTGGGCAGCCGACTCCGCACCGGCAGTCGGGAGTGGGAGAGGGCCGCCGAATTCTTCAAGGCACCGGACCGCAATATGACCGGCTCGTCGCTGTTCTACGACGGCGCCGGGACGATCTACTACGCCAATGGTCTGGAGGCGGCCGGGTGTTGGGCGAACCTCGCGCTCGTCGTGCGCACGAGCCGGGACAGCGGGGCCACCTGGTCGACGCCCGCCTTTGCCAATGCCAGCCACCAGCCCCGCAACCAGGTGATCTCGGGAATGAGCGCGACTCGTGAGGGGTGGCTGATTCAGCCTTGTGACGCGGTCTACGGTGGCAACGGCGGAACGGCCATCCACATCAGCCGGGATGGCGGCCTTACCTGGGAAGACCCGGGAGCGGGTACGCCGAAGCCCGATTTTGGTTCCGGAGAGACCGGGGGGACTATCGCCGGCATCCACGCGGGAGTGGTGCAGCTGGAGGACGGTCGCCTGCTGGCTTTCGGCAGGGGAGACAGCCGGCTCGGGGACGACACCAACATCGGCGAGCGCATGCCGCGTAGTCTGTCCGACGACATGGGGCGGACGTGGCGGTACAGCGCCAGCGAGTTCCCGCCGATAAGCGGCGGCCAACGTTTGGTGCTGCTGCGTCTGAAGGAGGGACCGCTGCTCTTCGTCTCTTTTGCGGATGCGTCGCAGGTGCCCGAACCGAAGGGGCTGCTGGTAAGCGACGGCGAGGGGGGGACGTTCATCGGGTACGGGATGTTTGCGGCGCTGTCGGACGACGAAGGGGAGAGCTGGCCCCTGAAGAGGCTGATCAGCGGCGACGGCGAGCGGCGCCTCGAGGGCGGGGCGTGGACCGGCGGCTTTACCATGAACGCCACTCACGCGGAGCCGAAGGGGTACCTGGCGGCGACGCAGACGCCCGATGGTGTAATTCACCTGATCAGCAGTCGTATGCACTACCGTTTCAACGTGGCGTGGCTACGTCAGGCGGGGGGGAGCCAGAAGGGTGACAGCCCGGTCCCGGGCGCGGAGCACGCGTCAGTCACGGTACACGACAATTGATCCACTACGAGGCTCTCCTGGAGAGCTATAGACAGGGGTAACAAAGATGGCCAAAGAGAATCAGCCACCAAGAAAGGTCGTCATCGGCACGTCGATGTACGCGATGTACGGCGGTTCGCATCCCTACCCCGGACTGAGAGAGCGACTCGGGGAGCTCGGCGAGCTGGTCGATCGGATGGCGGCGCGCGCACGTGAAAATTACGCCGGCGCCGCGCTGGACCTGGCCGTTCTGCCGGAAGTCGCGGTCAACGGTGGCCCTTCAAGGGACTGCGGCGGAGGTTTCCTTTCCCCTGAAAGGGCTGGTGCTCGAGGAGATGGGAGAGGTCGCCAGGCGCAACGACACCTATGTCGTGGTGCCGATGTTTCTGGCCGAAGAAGCGGGTGAGGAGGCCTACTCGAACGCGGCGGTTCTCCTGGACCGGGGCGGCGAGGTAGCCGGTATCTATCGAAAGGTCCATCCGGTTGTCGCCCGAGGTAGCAGCGACATGGAGGGAGGAGTTGCGCCGGGGGAGGACTTCCCGGTTTTCGAGTGCGATTTCGGAGTCCTCGGAATGCAGATCTGTTTTGATGTCTGCTTCCCCAAGGGTTGGCAGGTCCTGGGGCGAAAGGGCGTGGACATCGTCGCCTGGCCGACTCAGTCGCCGCAAACAGTGTTGCCTTCGCAGTACGCTTTCAAGCACGGCTACTACGTCGTTTCCAGTACCTGGCTGGAACAACGCCTCCCTCTTCGCGCCGACCGGCCTCACGGCGGGTCGGATAGAGCAGCCGGAGAAGATCCTGGTCCGTCGGATAGATCTGAGCTACGCCCTGCTTCCCTGGCAGCCGGCGCTGCGCAACGGGAAGGCACTGTCCGAGAAGTACGGTGAGCGCGTTGGCTACAGCTACTCGGAGGCGGAGGACGGTGGAATCTTCTGGTCGAACGATCCGGCCATGCCCATCGCCCGGATGGTGCGCGAGCTGGATCTGGAGGGAGAGGGAGCTGCCGTAGACAGGAGTCGCAAGCTGCAGGATCTGGTCAGGGGAGGACAGCCGAGCGAGCTCTGACCGCATCGGGGCGAGGAGGGTCGATGCGAGAGTGAGCGCCGTTTTACCGACATGACAACAAGGAGAAGTGGCATGACTCGCATTCCTATTACCATGTGCCATGGTCTCAGTTCAAAGGGAGAGTTTCCACTGACCGAGGAGCATCTGGACCGACTGGTTGGTGTCGCTCACGAACTGAGTTTCAGGTCCGTCAACTACGACCAATTGGCGGCGTGGCGGACGGAGGGCGTCCCCCTGCCGGAGCGACCGATTATGTTCGACTTCGACCATCCCGCCAAGTCCATGCGCGAGGGCGTGCAGGAGGTGCTGGGCAGCTACGGCTACAGCGGGAATCTGTTCATCAATACCGGTTGGATGGATCCCGACAACGAGGGCTACGGCGTCACCAGCATGACCTGGGAGGAGGTGGGCGAGCTGATGGAGCTGGGGTGGCACATCGGCGCCCACACCGTCACTCACCCCAATCTGTCCGCTCTGGCGGTGGAGGATCCGGACGGCGAGAAGCTGCGCTGGGAGCTGGTGACCTGCGACGCGACGTTGAGTGAGCGCCTCGGTATTACCGCCCGAGATTTCGCTTTCACCGGCACGAGCTGGAGCAGTGTGGCCGAGAAACTGGTGATGGAGCGCTACCGCTTCGGTCGGCTGTGGATCGTGGGCGCGCACTACCAGGCGGACGGCGCCGAAATCCGTTACGCCGATCTGGTGGGGGTTGCTGGAGAGGATGAGGCGGACGGCGGGCCGCCGATGAGCGCTCGCTACATCACCGCGGACAGCCCTCCCTACCGGCTCCCTTCCATGGAGATTCAGAACAAGCTGATGTACAGCCCCGAGTCGTTTCGAGCCTATCTGGAGGGTGCCCTGAAGAAAGAGGGATCGTGAAGACGGAGGTGGTTTCGCGGCAGGCGTTCGATGGCGTTTCGTGCTTCACTTGCCCGCCAGCCACTCGAGGCATCCGAGGAACGCGCGTCGCTCGGGTCCCGCCAGGGGGCTGGTGTAGCCGTAATAGGAACCGGTAAACACCGCCCGCCCCGCGCCGATTTCACCCGCCACGTAGACCGGGTCGCCGACCAGGTTCTCGACGATCACCCGCCCGCGCTCGCCGGCTCGGAAGATCATGTGGTCGCGGAATTCGGTGGCGAAGCGCACGTCCTCCTGCAGGCCTGCGAGGGCGGGATGTCCCAGGACCACGCGCAGGTCGGTTTCGACCACATGGCGGACGGCTTCGACTCGCTGTCTGGGGTTGTCGCGAACGGCGATCTCGGGTAGCGGGCTGGCCATGAACCATCCGGTGTCGTGGGCGATCATCAACCCCCCACCGTCCATGACAAATCGGCGCAGCGCCTGTACCCAGGCGTGGTTGAAATCGAGCTCGACGTTGAAGTTCTGCAAGACCACCACGTCGAGCTGGCCCAGGTAGTTCTGAGAGAGTCCGTGCAACTCGTGGATCTCGAAGGTGCCCATCTCCTGGATGAGCGCGGCCATTCTCGGTTTCAAACCGAAAAGGCCGATCTGCGCCAGTTCCGTCTTCGATTCAATCTGCTGGACGTTCCACGGGTCCGGGGTCCGTCGCGGCTCGTGCTGGACCTCGAAACGGCCCTCTGAGATGGCGCTGTTGGCCCAGGTAAACCAGTGGAAGTAGTCGCCATGGTCGGTCTGGTAATCCGGCCCTTCGTAAAACACCCAGTACCCATCGGTGACTTCTGATGCCATAACGGCGTTTTTGCCGGAGAACTCTGGGTCGGCACCCCTGACCACCGGGTCGATTCCGCCCAGGTAGAGGAAGGGTTTGACATCGACCCGCAGCGGTCGCGGCTCGAGGCGGCGGCGGTTGGCGATCAGGGCCTCGTCGTGTGGCAGCAGTCCGGCCGGCCGGCCATAGGTGGTGGCATCTGCCAGGATCAGCGGCGCGCGCGAGCTGGTCCACTCGGGCCACACCGCCTTCTCGATGAAGAACGTCCCCGGCGCCGGGTACACGCAGAACTGAAACGCCGGGTTGATCTCGTCCACGTCCTGGCGCAGTTGCCGACAGCGCTGGCGCCACTCATCGACCTGGAAGGCACTGAAGGCCTCGTCGTGCCCGTTGTTCTCGAGCCAGCGTCGGCGCTCCTGGAGCGGGAGGTCCGGTATGTCGAGGTCGCGAACTCGGGCGAACTGGCCCAGGATGGTCGCGTCGTAGGACAGCGCGTAGGCGTTGCTCTGGCCGCCAGGCGCGTAGTTCTCGAAATCGAGGAAGACACCCATAAGGGCGGGCTCATCCGCGCTGATACGCGCGTAGCCCAGGATCCGCGTCGTCATCCAGGCCCACAGCTCGTCGGCGTTGGGGCTGTACAGATCCTGTTGGGTGCCGTCCGCCCACACCAGGCGTTTGCCGCTGTCGGCGGGCTCGTCCTCGGGCACCAGCAGGGTACCCCGCATCCAGGGCATGTGGCGCATGCCGTTTTCCCCGGCCAGCCCGGCGATGCGGCGGACCTCGGCCAGGTCGTCGTTGCCCCGGCGCGGAGAGAGGACATTGAAGCCGGCGGCGGCAATTTCGCGGACGTGCTCCGCGGTCATGACCCAGTCGTTGGAGGCCATGAGCACCTTGTCGACGAGCACGCGCAGCTTGGGATTCTGGTCGAACCCCGCGGTCTGTGCATCCGCGGTCTGGGCGGCTGCAGGGAGACAGAAGAGAAGTCCGGCGACGCCTAACAGGGCTGCGCAGACGGCGGCCCTTGCCCAGTCCCAGCTCATGGTATTGTGTTCCTCGGTCATCGGAAAACCTCAGTGGAGGTCAGCAATAGCGTCTGACGGCGTCGTCATGATCCCGGGTGGGCGCGGCAGTGATACGGTGCGGCGCACGACCTACAACCTGGTGTTGACGACGTTGTTGTAGATGGAGCCAAAGGTGTAGCTCAATCCGATCCTGCCGTCAACCGTGTAGTCGGTGGCGAGTTGGCGTCGTTGAAGGAGGATCTCTTCCAGCGTGGCGTTCCCTCGGGGCAGGCTGAGCTGATCGTTTATGCGTTCTACCCCGCCGCTGAAATACAGCGACAGCCCGCGGAACAGTCTCACCGACAGTCTGCTGAAGAGCTCCACCCGATAGCGGTTGATATCGTGGAAGTAGTGAGAGCCCTCCAGGCTGGCGCGCACTGATCCCCACGGTTGATTGAGTCGCAGGTCGATATCGAGTGATTGGTCGAAGCGGGTCTCGGAGGTCTCGCCGAGGATGGTCTCTCCGACGTAATCGACGGAGCGCTGACCGACTCGGTAAGCGAAGGTCAGAGAACGGCGTTGGTTTTCCTGGTAATCCCACAGACTGTATTCCAGCGCCGGGGCCAGACGCAGGCCGAGATCGGTATTGTCGTAGGTCTCGGAGTAGACACGGCCCGATATGCCGACCGACCAATGGGGCCCCAGGCTCCGGGCCATCATGCCCCAGACGCGCCACTCATGGGAGGTGCTCTTGGTTTTCTTGCCGTCATTCTCGAAAAGATCCTCGTCGTATTCCGCCGCCGCCCCAGTGCGGATACGCCACACCTCGGTTACTCGATCCGCCGACAGGGAGCCATCTATGGAGATCTCGGTGCGGCTGGCCTCCTTCTCGATGTCGCCACTCCCCTCTATTTCGAAGACCCAGCTGTCCCAGCTATCGTCAACAGGGAACGCGGCAGCCGCCTCCAGATCGTCGTCGAAGGAGACTGTCAGCCTGGTGAGGAGCGGCGTCTCCAGATAGGGGAGCAGGCCGATGGTGAGGATGCCGGTAAGCCCCTCTCTCTCTTCGTCATCGGTGTAGTCGGGAGGGGAGACGTAACTCAGAGTTTGATCGGTGCCGGCGTTCTGCCTAAGGCCGATAAAGTTGAGGTCGTAATTTCGCCCGCCGCTGCCGGTGCGCTGGTCGGTGATGAGGATGTGGACGACAGCGTCCTCCCGATCGCGGACCCAATTGACGAAGGGGATTTCACCGCGGATGTAGGAAAAATCGCAGCGTCTGCAATCGAGAAAAGCGTTCGGCGCGTCCTTGGGGGTGTCTGCGGTCGCGGCGGGATGGGGGCCGCCGGCGGTCAGCAGCAGGGCGGTGAACAGCAGCAGGAGTGGCTTTGGTCTTTGGTGGATCTGACAGCGGACACTCAATGGGCGATTGTGCTTTTTCGGCGAAAGATGGGATTTCAATGAGAGATGAATGGATGGAATGCAAATGACCGAAACCAGCACGAACCGCACCCATCGCGGCAGCAAAAGAAGAATACCGTCCCTTGAAATATAGGGCAGAATCCGGTCGGCGCTGCCGCGAAGTTCGGAGTATTTTGCCGGACACAAGCTTTTTTGTCCCTTGGTGTGGGCGTGGAAAGTTCGTACCGTAACCCGGATTCGCAACGCCAGTCTTGACCACGTGGGGGAGTGCCTGATGGCCGCGACAGAGAAGAAGGGGAGGCTGCTGCCGACCGTCACCGAAGTAAATGTGGCAGCCACCATGCGCGATGGCATCGTGCTGAGAGCGGATGTGTATCATCCAACCCAGGATGGGCGCTACCCCGTGCTGCTGTGCCGCACGCCCTACGACAAGACGAGAGAGGGGTATGTCGAGGCGGGTCAGCGGATGGCTGAGCGCGGATACACCGTCGTCGTGCAGGACGTGCGCGGACGACACGCCTCCGAGGGGGAGTTTCGTCCCGGACTCTACAGCGCCGAACACGACGACGCCGAAGACGGTTACGACGCGGTGGAATGGGCGGCTCAGCTGCCCTCCTCCACGGGTGCGGTGGGCACCTTCGGCGGCTCGTACGACGGATGGACGCAATGGGAGCTGGCACACGCGCGCCCGCCGCATCTGAAGGCGATGATTTCAAGCGCGATAGCCGCCAATCTGTTGGACCGGGAGCTGGGAGGCGTGCTGCGGCTGGGCCGGGTCCTGGAGTGGACGATCAACGGTCTGAGTCTGGATGCGGGCCGGCGCCGGGGCGTCCCTTTCCTGCCCGTATCAGGGGAGGAAGCGCGGCGCCTATGGGTGGAACGCGATCGGCACAAATGGCTGTGGCATCCTGCCCCTGCGGGAGATTCCGGACCAGATCATGCCCGGCATGGGCAAACACTGGCGCCGGTGGCTGGACGATCACGCCACCGACCACTTCCGCTTCCTGGAAAAGCACCGGGAGATCGATGTGCCCGCCCTCACGATCACCGGCTGGTACGACCAGCAGATCGGCACCATCAAGCATTTTACGGGCATGGTGAAAAACGGCAGGAGCGCGCGCGCCCGACAGAGCCAGCGGCTCATCATCGGCCCCTGGACGCACACGCTGACGGGTCTGGGGCGAAAGGTGGGACAGGTGGACTTTGGAGCTCTGGCACAGCGAGATTACTACGAAATCGCCGACCGGTGGTTCACCCGCTGGCTCAAAGATGCGCCAAACGACGACCCAAACGACGACGACGAGCGGCCGCCGATCGAGGTCTTCGTCATGGGCTCCAATCGATGGCGGCATGAGCGCGAGTGGCCCCTTGCCGGAACGCGGTACACCGACTTCTTCCTGCGTAGCGGAGGAGGCGCCAATACGGCGTCGGGCGACGGCGGGCTCAGCAGAGAGGCGCCTGGCGAGGAGCCGGCCGATGAATACCGCTACGATCCGCGCGACCCGGTGATGACGCTGTACTCGGCACAGGGACAGCAAGAGCCCCACGACCAGCGACCTCTGGACGGGCCGCCGGGACGTGCTGGTCTACGCGACGCCCGTGCTCGAAGAGGCCCTGGAGGTGATCGGTCCCGTTGTCGTGGAGCTGTGGGCGGTGTCATCGGCGCGAGATACGGACTTCACGGCCAAGCTGATCGACGTATGGCCCAACGGCTTCGTCCAGGAACTGTGCCATGGAATCGTCAGGGCGAGGTACCGCGAGTCGTACGAGGCCCCCACTCTCATCGAACCGGGGAAGGCTTACCGATACCGGATCCAGGTCAACCCTACGGGAAATCTGTTCTTGCCGGGACACCGCATCCGACTCGACATCAGCAGCAGCGACTTTCCCAACTTCGACCGCAATCACAACACCGGAGGCGCAGATTACGCCGAGGCGGTACTGAACAGCGCGCACCAGCAAATCCTCCACGACAGCGTCCATCCGTCGCGTCTGATCCTTCCTGTGATCGGATAAGCTCCATGCTGGTGATCACTCCTCCTTCTCCGCCTTCTTGATCTTCTCCCAGACGCGGTCCATCTCCTCCAGCGAGGCGGATTGCAACTCAACGCCGCGTTCGGCGAAAGTTATCTCCACTCGTCTGAAGCGCCGCTCGAATTTGCTCACGGCTCCCCGCAACGCATCCTCCGGGGTCAGTTTCAGGAAGCGCGCGGCATTTACGAGGGCAAAGAGGAGATCGCCGAACTCCTCCTCCAGCTCGGCCGAAGCTGGTCCTGCCTCTTCCGAACCCAGTTGCCGTGACCGCATCGCCTGTTCGAATTCACTCAGCTCCTCCCTCACCTTGCCAAGCGGCCCGGAGATGTCTTCCCAATCGAAGCCCACCCGGGAGGCTTTCTCCTGAATCCGCTGGGCGCGCAAGAGGGCGGGGAAATCAGCCGGAACACCATCGAGGGCGGAGGGAGTCCGACCTCCCGCGCTTCTCTCGGCGCGCTTTATGCGCTCCCAATTCGTCACTACGTGATCGGCGTCGTCGACCTCGACATCCGAAAAAACGTGCGGGTGCCGGCGGATCAACTTGTCGACGATGGCGCGGCAGATGTCGTCGACCGTGAAGCGGCCGGTTTCACCAGCGATCTGGGCGTGGAAGACAACCTGCAGGAGAACGTCCCCCAGCTCCGAGCACAAGGCCTCGTCATCCCCCGCGTCAATGGCCTCGAGCGTCTCGTAGGCTTCCTCGAGCAAATAGCGCTTCAGTGTCTTGTGGCTCTGCTCACGGTCCCACGGACAGCCGCCATCAGCGCGCAGTCGCGCCATGATGTCGACCAGCTCCTCAAAGTTTCCACCAGCAGCGCCCACTATTCCTTCTCCTCCTCCTGGGTCAGCCGGGAGAGCTCTGTGTACTTCAGATTTCTCCCGCGGGCCTTCTCAACCGGATAGCGCTCGCCCGAGATGGCGAGTTTCTCCTTCAGCAGCTGACTGGCGTCGAGGCCCATGTTAGCGCACATGAGCAGGACGAAATAGAGCACATCGGCCAGCTCGTGACCCACGGTTCTGGCGAATTCCTCGTCGTCGAGCAGCGCGGCGATCTCTTCGTTGCTGCGAAACCGAAAGTGCTCGAGCACTTCGCCCGCCTCAATGGACAGTCCGATCGCCAGATCTTTTGGGAAGTGATACTGGTCCCAATCGCGCTCGTTGACGAATCGTCGTACCCATGTCTTGAGTTGTGCCACTGTGGTGGCGCCATCGTGCAAGCCAGCATCCACTTCCGTCTTCTCCAGGGCTGTCAAGATCTCGGAGCGGGTCTGCAGGCAGTGCTCCCCTTGCAGAAACGCTGCGATCGTTTGACCAGTGTATCCAATCTCGCGAAATGCATCCAATCCGGAAAATGCATCCAATCCGGTGGAGGAGTAGGTGGCTCGAAGTCGCGCTCGTGTACCGGAGCTGATGCCGCTGTCGGGGCATGAGTCGGTGAAAACTGGGAACTTCAGGACGATTCGAGCATTTACTGTATGTCAAGGGAGAATATGGGCACCGTGCCCGCGCCGAAAGGAGCAGCCATTATGCCTAAAATCCACCGCAAGGTCAAGCCGAACCATGTCGGCAGCCGGAGAGTGCAACAGGGAGTCCAGCAGGGCGTGCAACAAAGCGACGCTGCCCTGGCCACGTATCTGAAGGATATTTCCGACTCAACACCGCTGTCGTCAGGCGATGAGGCGGCTCTGGCCCGCCGAATTCACCGAGGAGACCCAGGGGCGCGAAACGAGTTGGTGGAAGCCAACCTTCGATTCGTCGTCTCCGTGGCCAAGGAGTATCAGAAAAGGGGTCTGTCCCTGACAGAGCTGATAAGCGCGGGCAATGTGGGCCTGATCACGGCGGCCGAGCGATTTGACGAATCCAGGGGATTCAAATTCATCTCCTACGCGGTTTGGTGGATCCGTCAGTCCATGCTCCAGGCGCTCATGGAACAGTCTACCGTCAGGATGCCGGTGAATCGCCAGGACATGCTGGCCAAGATTTCCAGAACCCTCGAGTCCCTGCGTATGGACGGCGCCCCACCGACGTTGGACAAGGTCGCCGCCGCTCTGGGGTTTACCCCGGAGGAAGTTGAGCAGACTCTGGTCGACGGTCAGCCCATCCGCTCGCTGGACGCCCCTTTCGACGATGGGGAGGATCGGTGCCTGATGGACTGTCTGCCAAATCAGGCGGCGATTTCTGCTGAAGACCAGATCCTGGAATTTTCCCGTCACGAGGACATCGAATCGTCTCTGCAGGGGCTGGCGGCTAGAGAGGCCGAGGTCCTGCGGCTGTACTTTGGCCTCGGACAGGATGTATCCCTGACCCTGGATCAGATCGGATTGCGCTACCAGCTGACGCGCGAACGCGTGCGCCAGATCAAGGAAATCGCCCTGAGCAAGCTGCGCCATCCTCGATTCTACGGACGGCTCAGGGCGTATGCCGAAAACTAGTGGAGCCCCCACCATCTGGTGAAGACTCAGAACGGCACAAGCCCGGTGGAACCTGGTGAGGCCCGCTGGAATCTGGTGAGGGCTGACGTCGTTTCGACCCAAGTAAAGCCCCGCTTTTCAGAAAGCCCCCGTCAGGATCCTGCAATACCCGCGCACGACGTCATCACAAGCTCTCGTGAAACATCCGTGAAGACCCCCTGACATTTCCTCCGCACATACCCAGGCGGTAAAAGAATTCACGCAGAGCGCCATCTCCCTCTTCCCTGGGACCGGGATGTCGGGAGCTGCCGCGCCGTCGGTACGGGGATTGCTTGCCTCCTGGTTCGAGACGAATCTCCGACCACGGGGTGGGAATCCTGTTCCGTACATATTTCCCAGCGGCATAATGTGCCACAACGGGCACATGCTGATGTTCTCGAGCATTCGTCCGGATCAGTTGGGGGATTTCTAACGGGCAGTACGGGTGCGCGGCGCCTCAGTTGAGGTCTGTTGTCAGGTTTTTTTTGAGATTGAACCAAGGTTGGCATGAAGGGTTTTTCCGTCGATGCCGATAGACTAAGTACCGCTCTTTGTACATGTCGGCGGCACCGCGAAAGGATCGAGCAAGGAGTCTGAATATGGCTACTGTGACAAGAGTACGAGTGAGCAAAGGTCAGTTAATGATGCGCGTCGGCGCCCTGCTGTTCGTAGCTACGGGCCTCTTCCTCGGCGCCCTCCTGGCCGCTCTCGCCGGCGTACCGGGCTAGTCACCCGCATAACCGCGCCGTCCGCTGCTGGCTCAGCGGTTGCTGATTCCGCTGTTTCAGCGGCTTTGCACGTACTGGACTGAGCGCTCTAGGGGTGCTCTTTCAGGAGCTCTGCACCCTCCCAAATCTCTTCTTGACCTTCCCGCCAGGTCGCTATATATTGCGTTCCTCAGGGCGCCCGCAAGGCCGCCCTTCGCCGTAATTTCGAGTCAGGATTTCCTGTGGCCGCACGAAAGCCGACTAGTGCTGTTCGGCGTTTTTGCGTTACACAGTAACACGTGAGCACCTCCTCCATGGGCAAAATAATCGCCATCGCTAATCAGAAGGGCGGCGTCGGTAAGACCACGACGGCGGTTAATCTCTCCGCTTGCCTTGCTACCGACGAGCGCAGAACCCTCCTTGTAGATATGGATCCGCAGGCCAATGCCACCAGCGGCTTTGAGGCTGGCGTGGAGAGTCTCGATGGCTCCGTATACGAGGTTCTGCTGGGGCACGCGCCTCTGGCAGGCGTTACTTGCTCAGTGGCAATTCCGCTTCTGGACCTGGCCCCGTCCCACATCAGCTTAGCCGGTGCGGAAGTGGAGATGGCGGCTATTCTGGGCCGAGAACGAAGGCTGGCCGAGGCGCTGGAGCAGGTGAGAGACGACTACGAGTTTATCGTCGTGGACTGCCCGCCCTCTCTGGGGCTGTTGACGGTGAACGCGCTGACGGCAGCCGACTCGGTGCTGATCCCGGTGCAATGCGAGTATTACGCACTGGAGGGTCTGAGCAAGCTCCTCAACTCCATCCAGCTCGTGCAGCGCTATCTGAATCCGTCGCTGGCGGTGGAGGGTGTGCTTCTGACGATGTACGACGAGCGTTTGCAGCTGTCCAAGCGAGTCGCCGCGGAGGTCAAGTCATACTTCGGCGACAAGGTGTACAACAGCGTCATCAAGCGCAATGTCAGCCTGGCAGCGGCTCCCAGCTTCGGAAAACCCGTCATCCTGTTTGAGCCGCGTTCCACCGGCGCTGAGAACTACCGCCTCCTGGCGGGAGAAGTCGGCCGCGCGTATCAACCCTCCTTTGCCTGACCCACGAGTGGATCATGATCGTCGATACCCATTGCCATGCGGGAGTACACAAATACGAGCCGGTTGATTTCCTGCTCTTCCACATGGAGAAGGCCCGAGTCGACAAGGCCGTGCTCATCCAGTACGGGGGCAATACCGACAACACCTACCTGGTCGAGTGCCTGAGAAAACATCCGGGCCGCCTGGCCGCGGCGATGATCGTGGCCGAGGCCGACGACGGCACTGCCATGTCGCAATGGCACGCCCAGGGAATCCAAGGGATTCGCCTCAGCGCGAATTCCAGAGCCAGGACCGCCGATCCTCTCGCCCAGTGGCGCACCGCGGCCGACCTGGACCTGGTGGTGAGCGCACCAAGCCAGCCACAGACACTGCTCAGTGACCACTTTCGAGAGGTGTTGGCAACCTTTGGGGATCTGCGCATCGTCGTCGAGCACCTTGGCGGGGTCGGCAGAGAGGCGGACCCGCCGTATGGCGAGTTTGCGGAGCTGGTGAAGATGCTGGCAAGTCACCCGAATCTCACCATGAAGCTGCCCGGCTTCGGCGAATTCTGTCACTTGCCACACCCTTTCGAGAATGTTCCGCCGTTGGCGCGCATGGCGCTGGACGCCTTCGGCCCTGAGCGCCTCATGTGGGGCAGCGATTATCCGCCCGTCAGCTCACGAGAGGGATACGACAATTCGCTCCGGGTCCCCATGGAGTATTTCTCAGATCTCAGCGATGGCGACCGCGAGTGGATCTTCGGACGCTCAGCCCTGGAGACCTGGGACTTCCCCGAATAGCGGCGCCAGGAGCACTCATCTGTCGGTCTGGGTGGGTGGAAGCCGCCGCGTTATTGCCGCTGAATCAGCAGTGATTTTAGGATCCTCTCCTCTCCCGGCAACTCGAAATCCCAGTCAGGTGGGGGTGGTGGCCGGAAGCGGAACTTTCCCGGTAGGGCGCCTCTCAGAATCTGGTCGAAGCGGGACTTGCTCCAGCCTTCGTAATTGGTACTGACCAGGAGGTTGCCACCCGGAGCCAGTATGGCCATGGCCTCGCGCAGGACCCCTGTCAGATCGCGCTCCAACTTGAATACGCCTTCCCGACCACGGGAGAAGGATGGCGGATCGCAAATGACGAGGTCGAAGGTTCTGCCGCGCTTCCGACAGCCGGCCAGGAAGCCGCGGGCATCTACCGCGCGAAACTCGAGGTTGGGCGCGTCCAGTCCGTTCAAGGCGAAATTTTCTCTCGACCAGGCCAGTGTCCGCCGACTCATATCCACGTTGACGACCTCTGTCGCTCCGCCAGCTGCGGCACACAGACCGAAGCCTCCGGTGTAGGAGAACAGGTTCAACACCCGGAGCCCATCCGCGTTCGCCTTCACCCAGGCCCGGTTACTTCTCTGATCGAGGAAGAGTCCAGGAGACAAGCCTCGATCGCTCCTGAGCAGATAGCGCAGCCCGTTTTCAGCACCCGTCCAGCTCTCGAGGTCACTTGATTGCCACTGGCGACGCGCTTGAGGGTCGCCGCCGCGGTCGGCCATGTACTGGACCTTCCAGTGGCGGGCCCCGGCCCCGTCGCTGACGTCGGCCACGTCGGCCAGGTCGTCGTCGTCAGGCGGTCGCTGGCGAAACCAATAGAACCAGCACACCTCACCCAACAGATCGCACTTCACCCCTTCGCCGTCCGAGTGTATGATGCGGAAAGTGGTCTCCTCGCCGCTGGGCAGTAATCCCTGTCGACGGTCCAGGGCGGTGAGCCAGGCGTTCAGGCTGCCGCGTCCGGGCTTTCCCAGCCGGCTGATGACTGAGGGCGTGGGGACGCGGTGGCGGATGGCGCCTTCGACCTTCGACTCGAAGCGGATCTCAGCGCAGTGCAACATGAGTCTGGGGAAGGCGGAGCCGCCGTTGGCGCTGTCGCCCAGCAGGGGGATGCCCAGTCTCGTTGCATGGCGGCGGAGTGACTGTGCATCGTCGGCGGTCTGCACTTCCATTACTGTGTATGGACCGGTATGGCCACTATCGCGGTGTCGCCGGAAGACGATGCCGGCGCCGGCATGGACAGTAGTGGCGTAGTGCAGCGGGACCTCGCGATCGGAGATGTCTGCCGACATCGAGTCGCCGCCGGGCACAGGCCGGTCGGTGACCGCCAGGTACAGGCGCTCTACCCCGCGCTCGTGGAGGAGCGCTTTCAGCTCCCTGTCCGACCGGTTCGTGCGGGCGAAAACCACCGCTCCAGAAACAGCCGCGTCGAGATTGACGGGTGCGCGTAGCGACTCCCCCGTCTGCCGTGACAGGTACTCACACATCCCCTCTGTCTCGCCGTCGGGACTGGAGGTGTACGCGCCTGCCGGTTTGTTCGCTAACAGATAGGACATGGGCTCTGCATGACGATTCGGGCTCAGGCGCCCCGAATGCCGCACTTTCTCAGACGGTCGAAGAGAGTGGAGCGCTTCACATCGAGCATTCTCGCGGCGGCCGACAGGTTTCCTCCGCAGAGGGTCATGGCCTCCTCCAACCTGTGGCGATCGAGATCCCGCAATCTCCGCCGGGACGGCGGGGGGAGGTGGCGGCCATGGGCGGCGAAGTGCTCCATGCCGAGAGTTGTTCCATCGCAGAACAGGACCGCCTGCTTCACGGCAGCGCTGAGTTCGCGCACGTTGTTGACGGACCATTCCCGGTCGCGGAGCCAGGTCGCGGCTTCATCAGACAATCGACAAGCGGGCTTGCCGAATTCGATGCAGTAGCTGTTGAGGAAATGCCGGGTCAGTGGCAGGATGTCCTCCCGTCTCTGGCGCAAGGGGGGCACGGTGACGACGAAATCCGCCAAACGATAGTAGAGGTCGGTGCGGAAGGATCCATCGCTCATGCCCTGCATCAGATCCTGGTTCGTGGCCGCTACAATCCTCACGTCTATCGGTTCTTCGCCGCTGCCGCCCAGGCATCGCACGGCCTTCTCCTGCAGGACGCGCAGGAGCTTGGGCTGCTGGGAGAGCGGTAGATCGCCGACCTCGTCCAGGAAAAGGGTGCCTCCATCGGCCTGCTTGAACACCCCGGCTCTGGCCGCGTCAGCCCCGGTGAAAGCGCCCTTGCAGTGTCCGAAAAGATCGGCCTCGAGCAGTTGTTCCGGTACGGCGGCGCAATTCAAGGCGATGAATGGGCGCTCTCGCCGCAGGGGATCGTCGTAGTGAATGGCGCGGGCGACGGCCTCCTTGCCGGTGCCGCTCTCTCCCAGAATGAGGACGTTGACCGACAGACCGAGCACGCGCTGGATGCGGTCTCGCACTTCGGCAAGTCCTCCGTCCCAACCAATGACATCGGCATTCGATGTTCCGCGTTTTATTGGCATCTTTCGCAAATCCGGCGTTTCCCGCGCACCTGCGGAGACTTCAACCACAGCTGATACGCGATTGAGCTAATGAAGATCTCGCGACCTCCAGGGGACGAGATCGGGGATTCTATGCGACTACATCAAGTATGCCCACGACACTCGTCGGACTCAAGGCCGAAATCTTCCGTTTTTGTGCACTTCTTCCGCTTTCGCATACCCAATTCAATCCCGCAAACGACGCAGTGGCGGGCGATTTTTCGATGGGGCGCGGTACCGGTCGGTGTCGTTTCCGGTACCGGAAGTTCAAGCGATCGAGATCGAACCCCGCTCGCCGAGTCGCGACTGCATCGAGGCGGAATTCGATAACTGCGAGTATCCTCTCCCAGATACATCCATTTCAGTCCGCGGCGCGGCGGGGCGCGATCCTGCGTCGGTACGGATATTGCCGCGAACTAAGCAGGACCGCCACAACTCACAGCGTTCGGAGGCGACGATGTACGAAACTTCCAGCACCGCGGATCTGCCCGTCCACCACCCCGATTCAGAGATCACGTATGCGCAAGAGGACAGGCGCAAACGCGTGAAGGGCCACCTGTTGGTCTCCAAGAACCCGCGCATGCGGGACGTGTTGGCACGATTGGACCGCATCGCCGCGTCAGATGCGACGGTGCTGGTGCAGGGGGAATCGGGAACGGGAAAGGAGGTGATCGCAGGGACTATTCACAATTGCAGTCACCGCGGTTCGGGGTCGTTTGTCAGCATCAACTGCGGTGCGCTGCACGATGGCGTACTGGAGAGCGAGCTCTTCGGGCACGAGAAAGGCGCCTTCACCGGAGCGTTTCGACAGCGTGCCGGGAAGTTCGAGCTCGCCCACGGCGGTACTCTGTTTCTAGACGAGATCGGTTCGGCCGACGGGAAGGTCCAACGTCGCCTCCTCCGCGTCCTGCAGGAGCATAGTTTCGAGCGGCTTGGCGGCACCCGGACGCTGACCGTGGACGTAAGGGTGATTGCAGCCACGAATGCAAATCTGAAGACGGAGGTGAAGGAGGGCCGCTTCCGAGAAGATCTGTATTACCGTCTGCAGGTACTTCCCCTCGATCTGCCCCCTCTGCGGGAGCGCCCTGAGGATATTCCCCTCTTCATCGATCACTTTCTGGAGGGGGCCGCTCTGAGCAACGGGCGTCAGGGGATCGGAATTCTACCCTCGGCCGCCGCCCTGCTCGCGGCCTACCCGTGGCCCGGTAACATCAGGCAACTGGAGAACGTACTGATACAGATGGTCGTCATGGCGGGAAGCGGGCCACTGTCGGAGGTGGACGTACCGGACGAAATACAGGACTGGCGCGACGACGAGGTGCTGGCCGAGTCGACCGTTCACTCCTACTGGGAGGCGAGAGAGCGGTTCGATCGCAGTTTCCTGTGCAAGGCGCTGCGGCGCCACAACGGTGTTATCGCCCACGTTGCCGAAGCTATAGGCGTGTCGAGAAAGCATCTGTATGTGCGCATGGATCAGCTGGCCATCGACTACAGCAAATTCAGGCCGGCGCCCTATTCGACTCACCAGAGTCTACGGTGAATCACTGATGCGGCCTAGCGGCCGCATCAAGCACCGGTGATTCTCAATCACGCCGGCTCCGTACGCGACTCTGTACGGTGAGTTGTGCCGGCGTACTACGATGCTCACCAAGATTCACGGTGAAGCACATGAGCGAGCAGCCCGTTGACCAGGACGCATCTCGCCAGCAAAGCGACTTTACCAACGAACTGCTATAAATGCTACAGATCCGCGACGCTGCGGAATTTCTGCATCTGCTGTTGCAGGTAGTCGTACTGGTCGCCATCCTCCGGCTCCAGTTCGATGGCCAACGCCATGATGGCCATGGCGCGGCGATGCCGGCCCAGGAGGTGCAGCACCTCGGCGTAGGTGTCTAGGTAGACGACGTTGTCGGCGTCTGACTTGACGGCCTGGCGCGAGAGGTCCTCCGCTCTATCGAGCTCGATGCCCTCCTCGGCGTAGGCCCAGGCCAGATTATTGAGGATCAGGGGCAGCGTCGAGTCTTCATCGGCGAGAGCTCGCTCATAATAGATGATAGCCTGTTTGCGGTTGCCCGCATCGTAGTAGGTTCGGGCAATACGGACGGCGGCGGCGACGGTGTTGCGCGCCTTGGACAGGGCGCGGGCCAGGATCTCATCAGCCGCGGCGGATTCTCCCTGGAGCAGGTAGCATTCGCCCAGTGCCAGAGCCAGTAGCAGACTGTCCCTGTCGAACTCGATTGCCTGTTCCAGGATCCGCGCGGCGTCGCCAAAACGCTCCAGATACATATAAGTCCGCCCCAGTTGCACCCGGGCAAACAGACGAGGCTCCCGCTCCACTGACGAGTCGGCCTCGGCCACGGCTGCTTCCAGCAAGGGCAACGCCTGGTCGTTTTCGTCCAGGCGCAAGAGGGCCCATCCCAGGCTCGCGCGCAAGTGCCAGTTGTCGGGCAATTCATCCAGGAGAGATCGGAAGGTGTCGCGCGCCAGATCGATGCGGTCCTCCTGTATGCAGATATCGCGCAGCGTTGCATACAGGCTTGGGTTTTCCGGATCAGTGAGGATGGCCGTGCGCAGCGAGGCGACGGAATCATCCAGGCGCGCCAGGCCCAGTTGCGCCAGCGCGGCGATAACGAGGGGGGTGGAGTCGTCGCGGTCCTGGCGAGCCGCCCGCTGCGCTTCGCGCAAGGCTTGCGAGTAGAGCTTCTGCTCCAGGAAGTGGAAGGCCAGTTGCCCGTGGTCCACCGCGTCTATGCCGCAGTGGTTCTCGATGACGAATATCCCCAGTAGGGCGCAGCAGGAGATGCTGCTGGCGGAGAGGCGTGAACTTCTCATGATAGTGTCAGAAGTCGTGGCGGTGGGTGTACATGTGGAGGAGAAGGCCCAGAGCGACACAGTTCGTCACCAGGGATGAGCCGCCGTAGCTGAGAAAGGGGAGGGGGAGTCCGGTGACGGGCATGACACCGATGGTCATGCCCACGTTGACGAATACGTGAAAGGTCAGCATAAACGCCAGACCAATGGCCAACAGGCTACCGAACCGGCTGTTGGCGGTGGCGCCTATGTTCAACGCTCGCCAGATGACCAGGAGGAAGAGGGCAAGCACGATTACGGCTCCGGCAAAACCCAGCTCCTCGCCGATGACGGAGAAGATGAAATCGGTGTGGGCCGCCGGTAGCCATTTGTATTTGGTCTGGGTGCCCTGGAGGAATCCCTTACCGGTAAGGCCCCCTGAGCCGATGGCGATCTTTGACTGAATGATATTCCAGCCGGCGCCCAGTGCGTCCCGCTCCGGGTCGAGGAAGGTGAGGATCCGGGCCTTCTGGTACGCCAACAGAAAATCGAGCCATAGATAGACCGATATGAGACCGGCCGATAGGTTGACCGCCAGCATGCCGAGGGTGACCCAGAGACGCGAAAGCAGCAGCTGAACCACCACGGAGCTGAGGATGATAAATATGGCGAAGACCACCGGGGCGTGGTCCTTCCATACGGGCTCGAAGGAAAACACGACGCTCAGCATGGGGGCGGTGATGAAGAAGATGTGATGGCCCCTCATGCCCGCCCAGTAGAGCATGGGCAGGAGAACTGCGCCGAAGGAGACCGCCGTTCCCAGATCGGGCTGTTTCACTACCAGACTCATCGGGATGACGGTGATGACGAGGGCTATCAGTACCGAGCGGACGGTCTTGACCCGACTGACACTGCAATCTCCAAGGTGCCGGGCCAGAGCCATGATGGTGGCGACCTTGGCGAATTCGGAGGGCTGCAACCTGAGACGGCTACCCGGGCCCAGGCTCAACCAGCGGGCGGGTTCCCCCGCCCCCCACACGAGTACCGCGACCAGGAGGAGAAGGCCAAGAGCATACAGCGGATAAGCGAGGTTGTAGAACAGCTTGTCGGGGACGTAGATCATGGCCCCGGCAACGAGCAGGGCGATGACTCCATAGGCGGCCTGATTCTGCCATAGGTCGGACTCGCTGGCAGCACTGTAGATCACGGTGACACCGAGAAGAACCAGGGCGCTCACCGCCACCAGCAGCAGCAGGTCAAATTCGCGGGCGAGTCTCACGTGCCCCCGCTCTCGGCGAGAGGGCCGGGCGCGGCGTCGTCCGCTGTACGAGATACGGGCCGCTTGCTGACGGGACGGCCGGCAAAGTAGGCCTCCAGCACCCGGCGTACTACAGGTGCGGCGACCGCACCGCCACCGCCACCACCTTCGACCACCGCGGCGACGGCGATCTCAGGGTCGTCGTAGGGCGCAAAGGCCACGAACCAGGCATCGTCGTTCGAATTGGGGACCTGAGCCGTGCCGCTTTTGCCGGCGATGTCGATGCCGGCGATGCGCACGCTGTGGCCGGTGCCATGTTCTCCGTACACGACCCGGTGCATGCCGCGCTTGACGATATCGAGGGTGGCGGGTGAGACGCCGTCAATCAGTCGCGGAAGAGGCGCAGGGCCGTAGAGGTGGGGGGTGACGAGAAAGCCGCCGTTACCGAGAGCGGCGACATACCGGGCCATCTGCAATGGCGTGGCGAGCATGTCGCCCTGGCCGATGACGAGGTTCATCAGGTGCCCTCCCCTCCAACCTCCCCTCTTCTCGTTATACCACTGCCTGGAAGGCAGGAGACCCGCCTTCTCCCCTGGGGCAAGGTGGATCCCGGTGACCTGGCCAAAGCCGAATTTCTCGGCGCTCTCCCGCCAGGCCTCGACGCCCAGTACCTGGGCCAGGTGGTTGAAGTAGATATTGCAAGAGGCCTCGGTGGCTTCGAGCAGATTGAGCTCGCCGTGCCCGTCCCGGTTGAAGCAGTGGAATACGGTGTCGCCCACGCGCAGCGAGCCGGCGCAGGCTTCAAAAGTGCTCAGGGTGTCGGTGAGTCCCGCCTCCAGAGCGGCTACGGCGGCGATCATCTTCAGGGTCGAGCCCGGCGGATAGAGACCCCTGATGGCTCGGTTCAACATCGGCTGGGACTCGCCGTTGACGAATCGTCGGCGCTCCTCCTGGGCCTGATAGGAGACGAAGACGTTGGGGTCGAAGCTCGGCTTGCTGACCATGGCGAGCACCGCACCGTTGCGCGCATCCAAGGCCACCACGCTGCCGGACAGCGTATCCGGCAAAGCGCTCTCGGCCGCTCTTTGCACGTTCAAATCGAGGGTAAGCTTGAGCTCTTGTCCGGGAACAGCCGGCCGCTCGCCTTTCGGCAAGGGAGATTCATCGCTGATGCGGCGCCCTAGAGCATCGACCTCGACATAGCTCAGACCGTCGTCGCCGCGAAGGTTTGCTTCCCACACCTTCTCGATTCCCGTCCTGCCGATGTAGTCGCCGGCGGCGTAGGGCTTGGCCCTGGGTATGGCCAGGTCGTCTTTCTGCATTTGCCCCATATAGCCAATGACATGCGCTGCCAGAGATCCCATGGGGTAGTCGCGCTGGGGTTCGATTTCGATTTGCAGGGGCCAGTCGGGGGAGAGACCCTCCTCGACGATGCAGACGGATCTGAAGTCCACGTCTCGCTTGAGTCGCACCGTGGGTGAGCGCTTCCGGGAGTAGGTGATGTTGTCGTCGATCGCCTTTTCCAGGGCACTGACGGCCTCGGCATTGCGCTTTCGGGTCGAGGAGATGAGGAATATCGTGTAGGATGCCCGATTGCGGGCCAAGACCTCCCCGTTGCGATCGACGATGCGTCCGCGTGGCGCCCTCACCGTCTTGTGGGTGATGCGGTTTTCCTCAGACTCCCGATGGTAGACGGCGAAGGTGGCGATCTGCAGGTGAAAAAGTCGCAGCAGGAGAATGCTGAACAGGATGGAGACCAGGATCAGCAGCCCTCGCAGTCGGCGGGTCCATTCCTCGTGAGTGACGGGGTCCATCCGCGAATTTTAGTCAGATGGTGAGGTAGCGTCGCCGCGCTTGCACGGCAGAGATCAGCACAGCGCCGATGACACCGGTATACAAGGCACGACCGATGCCGAAACGGAGCCAGTACAGCGGCACCTCCGTCATGCTGATACCGCTGTAGCCAACGTAGTAGACGAGGTCGTGAAGGAGTACGGCCGCACAGATCATGAGGACCTGCACCTGCACCGTATCGGCCCTGATGCCGGTGCGACTCACGCCGACGCCAAAACCGACGAGGGATTTGGCCAGGGCGTTGAGCCCCAGGTCATCCGGCGAACTGGTGTCCTGCAGAAAACCGACGATGAAGCCCAGCACCGTTGCCTGGGTGTGTCCAGAGGCGACGGCAACCAAGACCAGCGCCAGAAGGATCAGGTCAGGCTGGACGAGATACCACTCCAAGTGGTGCACCCACGTGGTCTGGAGCAGAAAGGCCAAACCGAGGTAGAGAATATGCCTGACGACGGTCAGCATGATCGATCTATTGTGCTGTCGCAGAAATACCTCACCATTCTTGGGCCGATCCATCCTGGCTCGCGGCGTTGCGCTCCCTCGGAGGGTCCAAAACCCTCCTCGGTCGCGCGCCTTGCGAACCAGGCGCCGGAGATCCTAGCGGATCTCTTACCCAAGAATTTGGCAAGTTATCTCTACGACAGCACACTAAGGAAACTTTTGCCACGATTGAATGACGATCGCCTTTTTTTCTTTATTCCTCGCTCTGGATCCTCAGGGTCATGCCGGTCAGCAAGGTGGAGGAGACGCTCATGTTGTTGGTTCGGGCTATCTCCTCAACATGGAGTCCAAACCTGCTGGCGATGCTGAAAAGCGTATCGCCTCTGACCACCTTGTAAACCTGAAAGTCGGCCTTCTGCCGACCGACGACGAGCTTCTGCCCAGCGAAGATGGTGTCGCCTTTCAGCTGGTTCCACTCGGTCAGCTCTTGCAGCGTCACCCCGAAGCGACGCGAAATTAGCGACAGAGACTCGCCACGCACGATTTGGTGAACAATGTCCTCCCCTCCTCCCTTCGCAAGCACGGGAGCGGGCCTCTGTTTGAGTGTGAGCAGGGGTCTGGACTTGACGCGGAGCACCTCCCCGGGTTTGATGAGGTCGCCGCGACGACCGTTCCATTTCTTGAGTTCGTCGACGGTGACGCTGTAGCTGCGGGCGATTCGACTCAGGGATTCGCCGCGCCGAACCGTGTGAGCGGTAGTTGAGCCCCTTCTCGATCCCTCTCCAACCGTCGGGATGTAGAGCTTTTGCCCTGGTCGGATGAGATTGGGGTTCGACAGGCTGTTGGCGTCCTTGATGATGCCAACACCAACTCCGAAGGCTGCGGCGATGGCGGAGATGTTGTCGCCGCGCTCGACCTCGTAGGTGATGATTTCCGGTTTTTCCGCAGCGGGCAGTCGATCGTAGCGGCGCTGGAAATCAGCTCCTTTTCCTCGAGGCACATTCAGGAAATAACGACGACCGGGGGGGGTGATCTTGTGGAGCAGCTCCGGATTCAGATCGCGGAGTGCAGACTGGCTTATGCGCAGACTCTTCGCCGCCGCCTTGAGGAAGACGTAGTCTTTCAGCTTCACGCGGTCGAACTGCAGCGGCGCGTCGAACTCCACGGGGTCGAAATCGAACTGGGCCGGGTCCTTTGAGATGATGGCGGCCGCCATGAACAGGGGAACGTAATTGCGCGTCTCTCGCGGCAGCTCGAGCTTCCAGAAGTCGCGGCTACCCGCTTTCTCAATAGCGCGGCTAACTCGGCCCAGTCCCGAGTTGTAGGCGGCGGCGGCCAGGCGCCAGTCGCCGAGCTTGGCGTAGAGGCCCTTCAGGTGCCGGGCCGCGGCGCGCGTCGATTTGACCGGATCGCGGCGCTCGTCTACCCAGTGATCGATGCGGAGCCCCTCGAGCCTCCCCGTATGGCGGATGAACTGCCAGAGGCCTGAGGCGCGCGCGCGCGAATAGGCCCGGGGGTTGAAGCCGCTCTCGATCATCGCCAGGTAGAGCAGATCAGCGGGCAGATTTTCATCACGTAGAATCTTGGCGATCAGATCCCGGTACCGGCCCGAGCGTCTGGTCCAGGCTGCGAAGGTTTCGTGGCCCCTGGTCTGAAAGAAGTGGATGCTGGCGGCCACGGCGGCGTTGGCGTCAATAGGCACGCTGCAGCGAGGGGTCAGCTGGTGGATCCTCACAATCTGGCTGGCATCGGGGGGGAGATCCTCGATTTTTTCCTCCGACATGCCGCGCAGCAGCAGCGACAGGGGACTGTCGGGGGAGAATCCCCCCAGGTGCGGCAGCAGCGTCAGATAGGCTTCCTCAACCGAGGTCTCGACTCGATGCAGCTCTCCCCGGGCCGTCAGCAGGGATTCCGCCAGAAATTCCTCCTGATGGCTGATGGATTCTCCCTCCGGTGCGTCCGGGGTCAGCGCTTCCAGGTAGGGGTTGTCCTGTAGAGAGGCAAGGATGTGAAAGGCGTGGTCCAGTTCCCCGCGGGCGCTCTCGTGCTGCCCGCCGGTGCGTTCATCGACGGCACGCAGCACGTGCCAGCGAGCCGTGAACAGGGCGCGGTCAAACTCGCGACCCAGGACCGGATCGACATAGAGAGAGTCAACGACCACAGGGAGAGATACGTGCGCTTTTCCGCCAGTCCATACAGGAGCACAGGCACCCATTTGCAGGGCGACAAGGAGGAGGAGAGCCTTGTGGGCAGCTTTCACATTTCCCCCTTGGGCACATCAATCAGCGACCGAACTTTGAGGGCTCCCCTGTATCCCCGCCTCCTGATCTGGTCAGTGGCCTCTTGAGCTTTGGCGCTACTGCGGTAGTTTCCCGCCTTCACCTTGTAATAGGGCTCCCTGAAATCGATGAAGATATCGGCGCGGTCCAGCCGGAGCCTGGCTTTCTGACGTAGCCGCTCCGCCTCGGGAAGGGAGAGGAACTGATCGATGAGCACACGCCAGCCATCGATGGAGACCAGCTCCGGTGGCGAATCCTCGATCGACTCCCAGGGGGGGTCTTCGGCGAGCAGGGGGTCGGCGGGAGCGTCAGCCAGGACCTGTGTTGCCGCTCGGCGGTGGTCGTTGATGACGAAAGCCTCGCGGTAGTCGCCTCTCAGGGCGGTGATCCGGTCGCGCAATCTCTCGGCAGCGCCAGGGGTGTCGAGCGCGCCGGCCCTGACGGCGAAGAGACCGCCCTCCGGTTCGAGCACAACGCGCAAGCCCAGAAGCATTTCCAGCTCTGCGGCGAGGGCGGCAGCGGCGGTCTCCTTGCTCAGGGCGATAACCTGCACCCGGTAGACGAGCACGTCCGTCGAGTCCACCGCAGAGGGCGCCGCCTGTGGCCGCCATTTCCCCTGATCCGCCGCAGCGAAAGCGGTCGAGTCGGCGTCGGCTGGAATGTCCCGGGCCGTTGCCGGGGGCACGGCAGGCGGCTTGAAGGCAGGCTGAATGAGCAACAGATCCTCCCGAACCAATCTGGGATCAAACTCCTCGACGATGAGTTGCGTCGCCCTTGTCTGGCGCTGCGCATATCCCGCGCCCTTCGTGGTATGGCTCTGGCTGGCGCATCCGCTACCAAGCGTGACAGCCGACATTATCATGCACGGCGTCAGGGCAACTCGCAGCCGCCGCAACCCCGACGTCATCCCGACTTCAGTCACGGTCTGTCTCCGCCAAGCCGGTGGAGGTCCACTGACGCAGCGTCGGCTCGAAGGGCGAAGTGGCGACGCCGAACTCCGTAATAATGCCCGATACCAGGCGGTTGGGCGTGACGTCGAAGGCGGGGTTGTAAATGCGTATCTCCCGCGGCGCGGTACGGGCACCCATGCCCTCGCTCACTTCCTCCGGCTTCCTCTCCTCGATGGGAATGGTGTCGCCTGAGGCCAGCTTCATGTCCACGGTGGAGGTCGGCGCCGCGACGTAAAAGGGAATGCCGTGCTCACGGGCGAGAATCGCCACCCCGTAGGTGCCGATCTTGTTGGCCACGTCCCCATTGGCGGCGATGCGATCGGCACCCACGATGACGCAGTCGACCTTCCCTGCCGCCATGACCGATGCCGCCATGTTATCGCAGATGACGGTCACGGGTACGCCGTGTTGCATGAGCTCCCACGCGGTCAGCCTCGACCCCTGAAGGAGGGGACGGGTTTCGTCGGCGAAGACCTCGATCCGCTTGCCTGTCTCGGTGGCCGCGTAGATTACCCCCAGGGCGGTGCCGTAGCCGGCCGTCGCGAGGCTGCCGGCGTTGCAGTGGGTGAGCACCCTGCTGCCGTCTTTGAGCAGGTCGGCGCCGTGCTGGCCGATGCGCTTACAGGTGACGACATCCTCTTCACACAGTCGATGTGCGGCGTCGCGGAGCAGCTCGTATAGTTCCTGGTTGGAGGTGTCTGAGTTGGCGTCGATCAGACGCTTCATCAGGTCGAGGGCCCAGAAGAGATTGACCGCAGTAGGTCGGGTGCGCGCCAGGCGTTCCACGGCGTCGCCAACTACCTGGCGGAAGGACGCCGGCTTTGCCCCCGTCTCCAACGCCCGCCAGGCACCGAGGGCGACACCGTAAGCGGCCGCCACGCCGATGGCCGGCGCGCCGCGGACCTTCAGCTCCTCAATGGCCACCGCCACCGTTTCCACGTCTCGACAAGCCACTTCTATGACTTCCATGGGAAGGCGCGTTTGATCGAGCAGAATCAAAGCCGGACCGTCGCGGTCGGGCGGCTCACTCCATCTGAGAGTTTCGAAGCTCATTTCAACGCCGTCTGCGGAGTCCACGAAGACGAGGCCGGGGAAGCGGGAGTGTCTGTCGCCGAAATCGGTGTGCACGGCGCGTCACCCCACAACCGTTCCAGCGAGTAATACTCCCGGGTCTCGGCGCGAAAGACGTGGACGACGATGTCGACGACATCGATGAGGACCCACTTTCGCTGTGCCATGCCCTCCACGTGCCAGGGGGGCCGCTTGATCCCTTTCAAGGCGGTCACAACTTCGGTGCTCAGAGACCTCACATGCAGGTCGGAGGTGCCGGTGCAAAGAACGAAGAAGTCGGACACGTCGCTCAAGCCCCGCAAGTCGATAACGAGAATGTCGATGCCCATCTTGCTTTGCAACGCCTCGACTATGGTCGTCAGCGCGGTGTCTTCTTCGAGAGGAGAGGGAGATTCGATAGGGTGCTCCTTATTCGAGGAGTTTCAGGCTCTTGTAGTCCCGGCCGACAATGATCTGTACTTGCTCCAGCCGATAGGTGTCGTCACTGATCTGCTGGATCCAGTTCGGTATCCCGAGCAAGGCAGCTACCTGACTGGCCTTCTCCGGATCGCCGCCGCGGTCGATAACGATGGACTGGAGAAAGCCGAAGCTGTCGGCATTGCCCTCGTGAATGACATCGAGACCCAGACCGCGAGCTTTTCGCGTCATCCGCGCCGCCACTTGTGACACGCCGCAACCGTTCAAGACGGACACGCGAATCCTCTCCGTCAGTCCCGGGGTCGCGGGGACGATCACGGGCATCTTCTGCTCGGCCCCGGCCCCGGGCCAGAGGCTTGCGACCAAAAGGATAGCTCCTGCCAGAATGGCCAGGAGCCAGAGTACTCTCTCCTGCACGCTGTTTCCGCACCCTTTGGGAGGAGTCGGTGGCAGATCGCATCTGGGGCAGGTCTCTAGCCGACAGGACCGAGTCCGGCGTACCCGGGCGAGCTAACTAAATCGACGAGACCCCTGGGAGACAACATGCCGGACGCCTATAAATGACGGCGAAACCGGTCAGAAAGGCAATGGAAAAGGGTTCGGGCACCGATCGTGCTGGCCGTCTTGCTGTCGGCGACGGTGGTTGCGGGAGAGGAGCGAAAAGTCGGCGCCCCCGTGCGAGGAGCAAGGGTGGGACAGAAATGCGGGAAAGAAGGTCGCCCGCGCCAGGCTAGCGGGCCCTGCTTATGCGGCTAACAGGCCCATGCTTATGCGGACGAACAGGTAGGTGGCACTGATTGCGGTGAGAAGACGTGCGAACCTCTCCGCTGTATCATATGACGGCCCCTCAGCCCCAGATTTCGGTTGACTGGCATTCGGTTGACTGGCATTCGGTTGACTGGCATTCGGTTGACTGGCATTCGGTTGATTGGCAATCGACTGCATGACCATTGATTGATCTGGCATGAGTTCGGACCGGGCTGAGGGTAACTGCTATACAAATAACCGCTGCACATATGTATAATAGGGACCAAAATTACAGGTGTCAAGCGATTTTCTGGCTGATGTAGCCAGCGGGCGGAATGCCCATATAGAGAGATGGCGAGCGGCTGTGCCCCATCATCTTGCGGTTAACAGCTGTTGATAAAGTCCATTCGAACTGGGCCTGGAGGCCGATGTCGGGATTGGGCGAATTGGGCAACGCGTCAGAACAACATTCCCGAATACTTGATCGTCATGATGTAGTCTTGAGTGCCCTTGCGACGGGCCCTGGGGCGGGAGTCGAAGACGTCCCAACCGAATCCCAGGAGGAACCGATCTTTGTAGAGGGAAACCGACAACCCCAGGGAAACGGCAATAGATCCGTTGGTGGAGAGGGCCTCAAGCACGTTGCCGATGGCGGTGAAATGAATACCGGACACAGACGGATTGCGGGAATCGTGCCAGCCAAAGAAGGCAATACCTGGAAGGGCGATAAGTCTCTCGGTTTCGCCCTTCACTTTCTTCCCATTTTTGTCGGTGTACTCCCTGCTCGGTCGGATGGTGAGAAAGGAGAGCAGTGGCTTGGCCTCAAATTCCCATTTCCACCCACCCGCTTCGAAGATCTGGCTGATTGATTGAGGTGGGGCCCCCGGGTAGCTGTGCGTGGTCACGCGGAGTCGAACTCTGGCCGTGGACGCCTCGAGCATGCGCAGATGGAGATCATCCACGGTCACGGAGCCCCTGTCGTCGTCGTAGACCTGGACCTCGACCTGTTGCGTCCCTCCTTTGGGCTCGTAGTCCTCATCCAATTGGACCCACTCGACCAGAATCTTGCGGCCCACAAGAGCTGGTCGGAGGGAGTCGGGTAGATCGAAGGAGAGGTCGATTCTGGTGCCGTCGGTCAGGACTATGGGCTGATTGTTCCAGTCCACCCGCAGGGGAGTGGGAGAGGCATTCCTGGCGGTGGAGATAGAGGCAATTCTGGCCAGATCTACGAACTCGAGCGCACCCCGCCCCTTTACCTTGATGGGATGGGCTTTGTCGCGCAGATCGTTGCTGACCAGCAGGATCTGGCTGAAGCGATCCCCGAGGGATTCGGGCGAAAAGTAGACCTGGAGCCGAGTCGACTCCCCCTGAGCCAGGGAAAAGGCCGCGGGCTCGACTCGAGCCTCGCGGCCGAGGGGGCTGGCCTCTACCTGAAGCGGAGCGTCTCCCGAATTCGTTGCCACCAGAGTGCGAACCTCTGTTTTACCCAGGACCACCCAGCCGAAATCCAGGGGACCCGTGGGGTGAAGCTCGATTTCGGCAAACACCCCCGTACCGCTGAGGAGGACATCGAGGGTTTCGGCGCCCTCTTCCCAGAAGCCTTCCACGTGGAGCGCCGCGCTGCGCAGACCCCGCGCTGACGGCGCAAAGGTGATGCTCACCGGCAACGAGCGTCGGCTGTCGGCGGGAAGCAGGAATTCGTCGTCCAGGGAGACCAGGGCGATGGGGGTGAAATCGTCGCTAGTGGAACTGATTCTGGTTACCGTGAAGTCGGAGTTACCGGTATTCTCGAGCTCGAGGATGGAAGTGGTGGACTCTCCCACGGGGACGCGATCGAAACTTTTGGTTGCGGGGCTCAGCTGCAGGAACTTTCCGGTGCCTACCAGCTGATAGCGAGATTCACCTGCCGGCGTCGCGACCACGAGGGTGGCGGTCCGATAGCCCACCTCCTTGGGGCTGAAGTGCAAGCCTACCTTGCTGCTTTTTCCCGGTTGAAGCAGCACCGAGGTCGCCTCCAGGTCGAAATCGCCTGAGGGCTCCGCCGCCCATTCAAGCTCGACGGTGAAAGCGCTGCCGCCGCGATTCCACAGCACCAGGTGGTCGAGGTTGGATTTGCCGATGGCGACACTGCCGAAGTCGATGGTGTCGTCGTTCAGGATCTCCACGAGGGCGGGACTGATTACAGCCCTGCCACGGAGGGGTATCTCCACCGTGGCGGATTTCGGGTCGTTGCTGGAAAATCGGAGCGCCCCCGTGGCCGCTCCCCCCACCGCGGCTTCGAAGCGGATGGGGACGGAGTGGCGCTGGCCTGGCGATATCAGGGCCGTGTCGGCGCCGGTGAACGCGAACGCCTCCCCCTCGGTCTGGATGGACTTCAGTCGCAGGTCGGATATTCCCCTGTTGACGACGATTACCGGCAGGATGCGGGCCTCACCCACTTCTATATGCTCAAAATCCAGACCTACTTCCGGGAGAGGGGAGACCGCCAGCGTCGGCGCCAGCCCCGTCCCCCGCAACGGCAACCGCACGCGGGGAGGGTCCAGGTCGGGGGAGACGATGACGAGAGCGTCGTCGAAACTGCCGCCTTTGACAGGAGAGAAGGCGATCTTAACCGAGATCCGCTCACCGGGCGCCAGACGTTCGAGGTCGACTGCGCTCAGTGAGAAGGGCCCAGTGCCGGCCTCGAGGTGAATGCCGTCCACGGCGAGCTCGACGGCACTGGAGTTCGACAGCACTACAGCTACCTGCCTGGCGTCGCCAATGTCCAGGACTCCGAGCTCGAGGAGCTCGCCGACGGGGGGATCGAGATCGAGGCGGGGACGCTCGACGCGAGCTGCGACCGCGAAGCTGAGCTTGCGCGAGCCGAAGAGTTTTTTCAGCTCGTAGCTGATCTGCCCCTCGTATTGACCTGTCTGACGGGCAGAGAAGCGGACCGTCACTTGGCGATCCGCCCCGGGGAGGATGCGAAGCGTATCGGGCGTTACGGCGAAAGGACTGCTGTCCTCCACGGACAGGAGTACCGTCTGCTCGTCGGTCCCGCCATTGTGTATGGAAAAACTGCTGGTGAGGACGCCACCGGGCTTGCTGATTCCCAGATCGAGGTGCTCAGGTCGAAGCTGGAGTTCTTGAGCGCTTGAAGGCGGGACATCAGCGACCAGCGAGAACAGCAGTGAAGACAGCAGCGACAGGCCAAAGCATGTCGGGGACGAAAAGAAAGCGGGGGATCGAAAACAAGATGGGAGTAGCGTGCGCCAGCGCATAGCGATGGGATCTCATAGAAAGAGCGACCAACTCACCAGAATGCCGAAATTAACTGTGTCGAAGTTCCACGTCCATATGGAAGTGGAAAACTTCCTCTCGGGCAATCCTCACGTGAATTCAGGTCGCTCTTGTGCTCTGCAAGATAGAAGAAGTGAAGGCACGTGTCAAGACGAAATTCACTTGGGGCGAACGCCTGGATCAGCCTTTCATAATCTGGGTCAGGCCGCGCACCAGTCGGTCCATGCCGGCCTCGACGGTGTGGGGCTCGAGGGCGCCGTAGGCGATGCGGAGGTGGCAGCTGTCGGTGAGACCGAAGCCCGATCCCGGAATGACGGCAACGCCGAATTCGGTTACCAGACGCTCCACGACCTCCATGGATCCGCGTTCGGTATCAAGGCGGGCCAGCAGGTAGAAGGCGCCGTCGGCACGGGGGACGATGCAGCCGGGGGAGAGCGCTCCGAGCCGATCCAGACACATCTGACGGACCCGCGCCATTTCCTCCACGAAAGGGATGCAGTACTGGCGTCCCGCCTCGAGGGCCCCGAGGGCGGCCAGCTGGGAGATGACGGGCGGGCAGATGAGTATGGTGTCCTGACTTTTTTCCAGAGCGCTGAGCAGCTCGCGGGGGGCGACCATGTAGCCGACGCGCCAGCTGGCCAGACCGTAGGCCTTGGAGAACGAAAACAGTGAAATAGTGTGATCGCTGCTGTCGTCGAGTGAGCCTGGCGAGAAGTGCTCACTGTCGCCATAGGTGAAATACTCGTAGGCCTCGTCGGAGATGTGGTACAGGCCACGGCGCCGGCAGAGCTCGTTGACGGCCCTCAGGTCCTCTGCCCGGTACACGACTCCGGCGGGGTTGTTGGGGGAGATGGTGACCACGGCACGAGTCCGATCGGTGAGGACGGATTCGATCACCTCCAGCTGAAGCTGGTAGCTGGCGTCGGTGGCGGCCAGCACCGGCCGGCAGCTGGCCATGCAGATGGCCATTTCGTGGTTGAAGTAGAACGGGGCCATGATGACCACTTCGTCGCCTGGATCGCAGCTGGCCAGCAGGGCGTGGTAGAAGGCCATGTTGCTGCCGGCGGTGACCATGAGCACCCGGTCGTCGCCAAGGAGGATGCGGTTTTCGGACAAGAGCTTTGTCCTCAGCGCCTCCTGCAACGGAGGGAGACCGGCGGCCGCCTGATAGTGATGTTCGGAGACCGAGTGGCCGAACTTCGCCACCGCCTCGAAGGAGCTCGCGGGAGGACCGTAGTGGACGACGCCCTGGCCGAGAGAGATGGTGCCCGGGTTGGCGCGGATCAGGGCCGCCACATCGGCAATGACGGGGCGCTGAACCGACTGCATGCGGCGAGATTCTGACATCGAGATAGGGGACGGAGACGCGGGTGGCGTGATCAGGTGATTCGACGATTCCGGGGTTTGAGCGGGAGACCGCCATGGTCAGCTGCCTCACGCACGCGCCAGGGCCTCCACCAGCAGGGCGTAAATGCGGTCGATTTCGGCCCGCGTAGGAGAATCGAGCTGGTAGCTGAGGGGACCGCGGTGAACCTCGTTTGGAAAAAGACCTTGCCGGTGCAGGAGGTAGCGCTCAGTTACGATGAAACCATCCAACCCTCCCTGAAGCTGGAGAGTGCACATGGCGCATATCGGCTGATAGACTTCGTAGGCTCGTCGGTCGTCACCTTTTTCAAGAGCGTCCCACAGGGCCACCAACCCATCCAGCATCTCGACGCCGGGGATGGTCCCGGTGACGCCGCGACGGTAGGAGTCGATGAGGAGCACCCCGCCGCTGCCCTCGAAGATAGCGGCTTTGCCACCGGTCATTTCGCGAAGGGCGGAGATGACCGGTCCCAACGGGGTAGCCTCTGGCTTGTAGAGGATGCGGTTGCCGAACTCCTCGAACAAGCCGGCCTGAAACTCCACGCTCATCGCCGTGCCTACATAGGAGCTGGCGTCCTGAATGAAGACCGGCAGCGAGACCGCCTCGAGGATGCCGGTGAAATAGGCGCGGAGCTGATCCTCGGCAAGGGCCTGGGACAGAGGGGGGATGGCCATCAACGCGGCGGCGCCCGCATCTTCGGCGGCGCGGGCAAAGGCGGCTGCCTGCAAGGTGCTCTCAGCGCCGACACTGATGGTGACGGGGCCGCGACCGCCGGCGAACTCGACAAGTTGTCGCGACAGCCGTATGCGCTCATCGGTGGTCAGGCGTAGGAGATCGGAGACCAGGGCGAGGCAGAGACCGTCAGCGCCTGTCTCGAAGATATAATCGACCTCCTTGCGCAAGGTGTCGCAATCGATACTCAGGTCGTCCTGGTAGGGCATGTGCACCACGGGAAGAATTCCGCGGATGCTGCCGGCGCTGGTTTCGGTCATGAGTGACCGCCTCTTCTGGCCTCTATCCTGGCCCCAATCCTGACGACGTCGTGGAGATAGGCCTCCAGCTCCGGGGTGGCAGCGGCCATATAGTGTCCGAATTTGCGCCGCTGGCGGTAAACGGGCGAGCGGCCGCCCTTGAGGAAGCAACGGGCGCCGGCTTCCTCGGCGATGAGTGACGGGGGGCCGACGTCGTATATCTCGACCTGCCGGGTGAGGTAGGCGCACAAGTCACCTTCGGCCAGCAAGGTGAGCACTAGGGCGGCGCCGATGGGGGATTCTCTCGGATCCAGCCGCGGGCGGGCGGGCTCCTGATAGATCCTGGCCTTGGTGGAGATGAAGGCGGCGTTGGTGCGCGGCGTCTTTGGCAGCCGCAGGCGGCGAGGGCGTCGACGGCCCACCTGCACATAGGCGCCCTGGCCTCGAATGGCCGAGAAGATCTTGTTTTCGTCAGGGCGCGCTACGATGGCGGCCTGCATGACGCCATCGTGGGCGAGGCCGACGCAGATGTGGTAGGATGCATCGCCGCGCTGGTAGTGGAAGGTGCCGTCTATGGGGTCCAGGATTACGGCGTAAGCGGCGTCGCGGTTGCCGCGAAATCGCCGTTTCAGAGGGGTGTCTTCCTCGGCGATGAGGCGGACTTGAGGGAAATACTGCAACACGACCGTGAGAATGATGTCCTGCAGGGCGGTGTCCAGAGCGGTCAGCACGCCGGAGGCCAGCTGTGCCCGCGAGCCTCTGAGGGTGGTGTCGGCCGCTTTCCCTAGGTCGGCGACGTTGCCGTAGAAGATGAGCGAGGCCTCGGCGCACTGGCGCACCACGGGCAACAGGGCGTCGAGGAAACGCTGAGGGTCGATTTTCGCGGTCACGTCGGTTCTTTTCAGCCCGCTGCCTCCTGATAGCCTTCCTTGGCCCTCTTGAGGGCGGCGACGACGCGGTCCGGTGACATCGGCAACTCGGTGAGGCGCACACCGACGGCATTCTGGATGGCGTTGGCGACGGCTGCCATGGGCGGGACGATGGGCACCTCGCCGACGCCGCGGATGCCGTGGGGGCTACCGGGATTGGCCACCTCGACCAGGATGGTCTCGACCATGGGGAGGTCGAGGCTGGTGGGCATGCGGTAGTCGAGGAAGGTGGCGTTGGCCATGGTGCCATCGTCATTGTAGAAATATCCCTCATTGAGGGCCCAGCCGATTCCCTGCGCGACCCCGCCCTGTATCTGCCCCTCGACGTAACTGGGATGGACCGCCTTGCCCACATCCTGAACCGCGGTGTAGCGGAGGATGTCGACCTTGCCGGTCTCCTCGTCGACGGCGACGTCGACGATATGGGTGGCAAAGGCATTGCCGGGAGAAGAGCCGTTGATGGAGCCCTTACCGGCTATGGGTCCGCCGGTGCTGCCCTGCTGGGCGGCGACTTCCTCAAAAGTCGCCTTCTTCGACCCATCGGACTTGCAGACGAACCCGCCATCGGCGAACTCCACATCTCCCTCCTCTACCTCCAGCTGTTTGGCCGCCCTGGTGCACATCTCGGCCTTCAGATCCTCGGCCGCCAGATAGCAGGCATGCCCAGTGGCGTAGGTGACACGACTGCCCCCGGTGCCGTCGGTGTGGCCGATAGAGTCGGTGTCGACCACCATGGGGTTGACGTCGTTCACCGCCAGGCCAAGCGTCTCGGCCACGATCATCGCCATCGCCGCCCGGGAGCCACCGATGTCGACCGAGCCCTCCATCAGGTTGACGCTGCCATCGGCGTTGACACTGAGAGTGGCGCAGGACTGGCCGCCGCCATTGAACCAGAATCCGGAGGCCACTCCGCGTCCGGCGCCGGCGGGGATCGGGCTCTTATAGTGATCGGAGTTGGTGGCCGCGTCCGTGGTCTCCTCACAGCCAATTCTCTTGTACACCGAACCATCCGCCCGCCGCGTACCCTCTCGACAGGCGTTCTTGCGCCGCAGCTCGAGGGGGTCCATGCCAAGCTTCGCGGCGATCTCATCGATGACGGATTCGGCGGCGAAGGCGGCGTTGGGCGCTCCCGGCGCGCGGTAGGCGCTGGACTTGGGTTTGTTGACCACCACGTCGTAGGCGTCGATGGTGACATTGGGAATATTGTAGGGGCCGAGCATACAGGCGGCGCCCGCACCTACGGCCGACCCCGGGTACGCTCCGGCCTCGTAGGCCATATAGACCTCGGCAGCCACCATCGTCCCATCGTTGGTGACGCCCATCTTAACCCGCATGAAAGAGCCGGGACCGGGACCCGTGGCTTCGAAGACCTCGGTGCGAGTCATCACCATCTTGACGGGGTGTCCGGTTTTGAGAGACATCACCGCCGCCGCGGGCTCCATGTAGATGGGAAATTTCCCGCCAAATCCGCCGCCGATTTCGCAGGGAATGACCTTGATCTTGGAGATGGGCACCTGCAACACCTCGGCGACCTGGGAGCGAATATCAAAGGGCCCCTGAGTGCTGACCCAAACGGTGATAGTACCGTCTTTTTTCCACAGCACGGTAGTAGCGTGGGGCTCGATGTATCCCTGGTGCACGGTGGCGGTGTGGAATTCGCGCTCGACGACGACGTCGGCCTGGGAGAAGCCAGTCGCCAGGTCTCCCATCTTGGTCTGGTTGTGACTGGCGACATTGCTGGGTTTCCCCGTGTCCTCACCCAGCGAGCGGGTGGTGCGGCTCTCGTCCAGAAGGGGGGCGCCCGCCTCGATGGCGTCGCGCACATCGACGACGGCGGGCAACACCTCGTATTTGACCTCGATAAGAGCCAGCGCCTCCTCGGCGATGTGCGGGCTGGTGGCGGCGACGGCGGCCACCGCGTGACCTTTGTAGAGCACCTTGTCCGACGCCAGCGAATTCTGGGCGATCTCTCGAATATTGATCTGGGTCTCGCCGATATTGGACACCTTATCGACGGTTTCAACCAGATCATCGGCGGTGGCGACGGCGCGGACCCCCTCCAGCTCGAGGGCCCTGCTGGTGTCGATTGAGATGATACGAGCATGGGCGTGGGGCGACCGCAACATCTTGCCGTAGAGCAGATCTGACAGCCGCACGTCAGCTCCGTACACGGCTCGGCCCGTAACCTTGTCGACGCCATCGTGACGAATGGGCCGGGTGCCGATGACCTTGTACTTGCCGTCGCTGGTGTAGTCGGGATAGACGG
>Ga0066376_10000328_pt1 | contig 42798 bp, 25 predicted proteins | sample Knorr_S15_td_Bot_FD_77009 | JGI IMG/M metagenome (GOLD analysis project Ga0066376, IMG submission 77009) | Marine microbial communities from Southern Atlantic Ocean transect - Knorr_S15_td_Bottom_ad_5009_LV_A | ecosystem: Environmental > Aquatic > Marine > Oceanic | place: Southern Atlantic... | reverse complement strand
GTATCCGATTTGATTGCCCCCGAGCTGGAAGTCATAAATCCTGATCTTGTACCCAAGCGCTCGATTGTCATACTCAAATGTGCCGGAAGCATTTACTGAAATGACATTGTTGCTGGCATCATGGGAGAACCGGAGCACCTCGGGATTGACCATCTCGACGTCGCTGGCGAACTTCGACCAGGAAAATGCCGTCGACTCAAAAAACTCCATGAGATCTTTTCTGCTCATGTCTGTATCTCCCTCTGGTGGCGGCATGGGAGCAGCATTGTCCAGCAGGAGCGTGACTGAACTTTGTTGATCTCTACTCACCATCACTGCTGTCGCGGCGTATCCATCGGCAGCGGCCACAACTTCGAAAGATTGTTGGGGAGGAGTCGCCAGAGTGAACGATCCTGAGGCGTCGGTTTCTGTCATAATGGAAGTGTTCGCCACGAAAACGGTAACGCCTTCGAGCGCACTTCCCTCGGTGGCATCTGTGACGGTGCCCGAAATATTTTGCGAGGTCGCGGTTCGGCTGAACGAAAGGAGAACGAGTAGTATGATGATGGGACGGGCGAAACTCTTCATAACATCCATGGATTTAGCGGGTGATATCCTCAATAAACCGGTGTAATACCTAAAACTCAAGCCAGACTACGGCCAATAGACGATTATTTTGGTAGGAATCACCCCAGTCGAGGCAAAGGGTCAAACAGTGAACTCCACTTCAACTTCAGTTTTGTCATTTGACATATAACTCAGAAGGGCTCGGATGAAAAGAATGATGCCGAAGATTTCCATCCCCTCTTCAACTATGGTAGACATGTTGTAGGGAAGCGCATCTCCGTCCAATGGCTGGCCGACAAGCTCCATCCCGACGGCGCCTCCCACGTAGACTACCCCTGAAACAACGAAGTCCCGAAAGCTTGTTCGCGGAAGTGTCCGGAGAAAGGGAATAAAGTACACTCCCAAGAGCACCGAAATAATCAGGCCTCCCCATGCCCAGGACGGTTCAATGACTGAATTTAGACTCTCGTGTAATCCGGCCACCACAGACAGCCGCGTCACTATTTTTTCCGATCTAAAGGAATCTGGTACATGGAATCCTTCTGATTTTGGCTCGGTGTTGAAGAAATTAACGGGCTTTACGTCTTCAGGTGTCGCCAATCTATCAAAGTTAGTCAAGTAATGACAACGCACCGACCAAGGGATTGGCGAGATAATTGGCGGGTTTGATGACGGCAGTTTAGATTCCCTCCCTCTCATGCTCAATACACGCAATCCCACCAGATTCATGCGCTTCTTACGTTCGGCGATTATCGTCGGTGTTGTACTCTCATTTTTTACTGATGCCCAAGCTCAGTCGATCGATCCTGCCCTGTACGAGGGCCTCGAGTACCGGCTTGTCGGGCCGTATCGAGGGGGCCGCTCGGCCGCTGTAACCGGAGTCCCCGGTAAACCCTTGCTTTACTACATGGGGAGCACGGGCGGAGGTGTATGGCGCACCAAAGACGGTGGGCAGTCCTGGGAGAATCTCTCGGATGACTTTTTTGGCGGCTCCATAGGCGCTATCGCCGTTTCGGAGTGGGACAACAATGTCATCTACGTGGGTGGCGGAGAGAAAACAATCCGCGGTAACGTGTCTCACGGCTACGGCATGTGGAAGTCCATGGATGCCGGTAAAACATGGGAATCGATCGGGTTGACGGACTCGCGTCACATCTCGCGAATCCGAGTTCATCCACGCAATCCCGATCTGGTGTACGTCTCCGTCATGGGACATCTGTTCGGCCCGAACGAAGAACGCGGCGTCTTCCGATCCACTGATGGTGGGATGACCTGGGAAAACATTCTGTATGTGAGCGACAAATCCGGCGCCATGGATCTGGTGATGGATCCATCGAATGCGCGGGTGTTGTATGCGTCGATGTGGGAATTTTACCGCTCGCCGTACGAGATGTCGTCCGGTGGAGAGGATTCTGGGCTGTACAAATCCACTGACGGCGGAAACACCTGGGATGAACTCACCAATCAGGATAATGGCCTCCCGGGAGGGACCATTGGAATCAGCGGTGTCACCATTTCACCAGTGAATCCCGATCGGATATGGACCATCATTGAGCACGAAGAGGGCGGTGTATATCGAAGCGACGATGGGGGTGAATCGTGGAGTCGCATCAATACGGACCGGAATCTGCGTCAAAGAGCATGGTATTACTCTCGCATTTATGCGGGGACCGAAGACGAGGACGATGTTTGGGTACTGAACGTCAGTCTCTGGCACTCGAAAGATGGTGGTTCGGAGTATGAGCGCGTCCGTACTCCGCACGGTGATCATCACGATTTCTGGATTGCTCCCGGAGATGCCGACAGACTCATTGTAGGGGATGACGGAGGTGGGCAAGTATCCTTCGACGGTGGCGAAAACTGGTCGACCTATTCAAATCAGCCGACCGCTCAGTTCTACCGGGTCAACACCGACAACAGTTTTCCATACCGGATCTACGGCGGACAGCAGGACAACTCCACCGTGCGGATTGTGCACACATCCAACGGTAGAAGTGAACGGGACTGGGAGTCCACGGCTGGTGGAGAAAGCGCCTGGCTTGCAACCGATCCGGCGGACTCCGACATCGTCTATGGAGGATCATACGGCGGGTCCTTCTCCATCGTGAACCACCGCACCGGGCAGAGCCGTTCGATCAATGTGTGGCCCGATAATCCGATGGGGCATGGGGCGGAGGACTTCAAGTACCGCTTTCAGTGGAATTTCCCGATTATCACGTCGCGTCACGACCCAAAAGCCGTGATTGCCACCTCCCAACACGTACACCGGTCCACCAACCAGGGGCAGTCATGGGAATTGATCTCGCCGGACCTGACCCGAAACGATCCGTCGACACTTGGACCCTCGGGCGGGCCGATAACGAAGGACAATACCGCGGTCGAATACTACGCGACCATATTCACGCTCGCGGAAGGGGAGGAGCCGGGCGTAATCTGGACGGGTTCAGACGACGGACTCATCCATATTACCCGGGACGATGGGGAGACGTGGACGAACATCACTCCACCCGAGCGAATTTTCCCCGAGTGGATGATGGTCAATGACATGGTGGTCGATCCACACAATCCGGGTGGCTTGTATGTGGCAGGCACACGCTATAAATCGGATGATTTTGCCCCTTATCTGTACAAAACCAACGATTACGGGGCAACTTGGACGAAAATCACTGAGGGGATTCCGGATGACCACTTCACCCGTACGATCGAAGTCGACCCGGAGCGGTCTGGCTTGCTGTATGCTGGTGGCGAATCCGGACTGTACATTTCCTTCGACGACGGAGATTCCTGGCAATCCTTCCAACTGAATCTTCCGATCGTACCGGTCACCGATCTGAAGTGGAACGATCACGATTTGGTGGTGGCCACGCAGGGGCGCGCATTCTGGATTCTCGAGGACCTGATGTATCTGCACCATTTGTCTGCCGCGGATATCGAGGAGGACCACACTTTCTACAGTCCATATGTAGCCACCCTGGGAGCCGAAAGCTCCGTCCGCCTGCGATTCTGGTTCAAGGAAGACCAGGAGGACGAGGTAACCGTCCGGATTCTCGAACAGGATGGAACGATCATCTCCACGGACGATGAGATCGAAGCCAGCGCTGGTGTGAACCAGTACAACTGGAACATGAGATACGAAGATGCGGAGACCTTTGATGGTCTTATCATGTGGGCAGGCTCGGTGCGTGGCCCGCAGGCCGTGCCCGGACGATACCAGGCGAGGCTGATAGTCGGCGACGATTCTACTACGGTATCCTTTCGAATCGCGCCGGATCCCCGTTCGGAATCCCCACTTGCAGATCTTCAGGAGAAGTTCGCCTTCCAGATTGCAGTCCGCGACAAGCTTAGCGAAACCCACGAGGCTGTCAAGCAGATTCGATCGCTTCGGGAGCAGATCGAAGACGTCCTGGATCGCATCCCGGAAGACCATGCCGAAGCCGATACAATTAACGGCTTTGCCGAGCATATGCTTGACGGAATGAAGGAAGTAGAAGAAGCTCTCTACCAGACGAAGAACCAATCTGGTCAGGATCCTCTGAACTTCCCGATTCGGTTAAACAACAAGCTGGCTGCCGTCGGCGGGGTTGCGTCCCGCGGTCATTTCCGTCCGACGGATCAGGCCTATGGCGTGCGCGATGAGCTCGTGAAGCAAATTGACGAATGGCTCGCCAAGCTCGCGGACATCACCAGCTTCCAGATGACGGAATTTGAGGAAATGGTTCTGAATGTCCGGCTCCCAGTGATCAAGTTGGACAGTTAGTTGGTCTCACCGGTGTTGATTCTGGCTTCGGGAATCGCGTTTCGAAGCTCGAGAACTCCCTCTGGAGTGACGGCCGTCTGCCACAGGTAGACGGCCGTTAACGTTGGAACAGCGGCCAGGTGTTCAAGAGCGTCGTCGCTCATCCGAGTATCATACAGATTGACGTACTCGAGGAACTCGAGATCGGTGATCGAGGAGAGTCCGGCTCCATCAATCCCCGTACCCGACAGATCCAGGCGGGTCATGTGAGGGAGCTCACCCAGCACGGCGAGATCGGAATCTGACACGGTGGAGGCACTGAGGTCGAGCCAGGCGATATGCGGGCCAAGCGTCCCTAGCTCATCGCCAGAGAAGCACTTCGCGTTGGAACCGCATCGGACAGAAAGAAACGGCGAATCTGACGTGAGTGGATCAACTGAGGCTCCAGTCAGGCGTAGCGCAGCTACGGCATTGGAATCGGGCAAAGAAACGTCGAGCGCAAAGATTCCCCGCCGGATCTCGCTCAATCCGTAGGCTTCCAAAATTGTTACGATGTGTGGAGGAATCGCGACGTCTGCGATGAGCGCATCGAACGAAGCCCCTTCCGCAACCCACCATATCAGGAGTTCGACATCGGCATGGGAGAGGGGTCTCGCGTTGAGAGGTGGGGGCATCTGATCCTCATGTCCTTCCGGAAGAGAAATCCGTGTAATGAGCAGACTTTCCTCCGGGTGGCCTTCGACGATCAGCGGCTCGTCACCCTTGTGATTCGAAATCGATTCCCGGGAGTGGAGGCGGAGGCGGTTTCGATCGCGGTCCTCTCCGTGACAGCTGGTGCATTTCTGGGAAAAGATTGGGGCGATGATGCCATCATAGACGGAAGTCAATGTGGGAGTTGACAGTTCGAAGCGTTCATTCATCGGGTCAGGATGGCCTAGAATGTCGCGAGCAATCGCGGGAGCATACTCGGTTACGAAGCCTTCTCCATGTGTCATACTCCCACCCAGATCGCCGCCAACGACCAGAGCGAGCATCAAAATTCCCCATCCTCCGTGGACGAGAGCCGGTTTGGGCGATTTGAAATGAACATAAACCAGAACCGCACTCAGCAAGGTGACTGAATAACCAAGCATCTTGTGCAGGAAGAGCACATCGGGAGGATATCCACTCAACTGTCCCAGCCATGATCCCGCGGCTATCGCCTGCAATCCGCCCCACGATCCAACCACGAGGGCAATATTGATCATGTTGTCACCGTCCTTCAACCACCGAAGCGCCTTCAAAATGGTCAAAATGAGGCCAAACAAGAGGATTCCCATGGGTACGTGGACGTAAGCCGGGTGGAGGCGAGCGAAAAAACGTTGCCATTCCGAGGCTTCTGCGGTCGGGCTGATGGAGAGGAACAGGATGGTGAGGGCAATCGAAACGCCAATCAGGTTCCATTTTGCAAAGCGGGCAGAAATCATGGAGCGATATCTGATTATTAAGCGATTATTTCGTTGATCACGCGGCCACCAACATCGGTCAGCCGAAATCCTCGACCCTGATACGGAAACGTCAAGCGCTCGTGATCGAATCCGAGCTGGTGCAGAATGGTCGCCTGGAGGTCGTGAACATGAGTTCGACCGCTGACCGCCTGATAGCCTATCTCATCGGTCTCTCCGTGGGTGAATCCACGTTTGATTCCGCCGCCGGCCATCCACATCGTGAAGACGTCGCTGTGATGGTCACGTCCTACGAAGGCATTGTCTTCACCGCTCCGGTTTTCAAGCATGGGTGTCCTGCCGAACTCGCCCCCCCAGACGATGAGCGTTTCGTCGAGCAGGCCGCGTCGATCGAGATCCCTGATGAGAGCAGCAATCGGCTGATCGGTCTCTCGACATCGAGCCACAAATCCATGTCTTAATCCTTCTCTTTCCCCGTTTCCATGAGAGTCCCAACCCCAGTGAAAAAGTTGGACAAACCGGACTCCTCGCTCTACCAATCGTCGTGCCAGCAGGCAGTTGTTGGCGAAGGAAATTTCTCCAGGGGCTGTTCCATATTCCGCGTGCACATAGTCCGGCTCTGAAAGAATGTCCATAGCGTCGGGCACGGACATCTGCATCCGAAACGCCAACTCGTATTGCGCGATTCGCGTCAATATTTCAGGATCGCCCATCTCCTCGTGTTGCTGCCGGTTGATCTTAGTGATGGCATCAATACTGGCTTTTCGAAGATCTCTTGGCACACCTTCCGGGTCGGACAGGAAGAGTACCGGATCCCCTTCCGAACGACACTGTACTCCCTGATAAATCGTGGGCAGGAATCCACTGCCCCAGACCGATGCACCTGCGCTGGGTGTGGCAGCTCCGGATATCAACACCACGAAGCCCGGCAAGTCCTGGTTTTCTGTTCCAAGACCGTACACCGCCCACGACCCCATACTTGGGCGACCCAGGCGGGGACTTCCGGTGTACATCAGGAGTTGAGCAGGGGCATGATTGAACTCGTCCGTATGCATTGCCTTCAGAAACGAAATCTCGTCGGCCACACTGGCCAGGTGGGGAAGGCGATCAGAAATCCAGGCTCCAGAGTTTCCGTGCTGGCTGAACGTGGCCTGAGGTCCCAGCATTTTTGGAATTCCCTTTATGAATGAGAATCTTTTGCCTTCAAGAAGGGAGGGAGGAGTCAGTTCACCATCTAGCCTCGCCAGGAGTGGTTTGTAGTCGAACAGTTCCAACTGAGAGGGGGCACCTGCCATATGGAGGAAGATGACACGAGTGGCTTTCGGGACGAAATGTGGTGGTTTAGGCGAGAGCGGTCCGATTTGCGGCGAATTTCCAAATGGCGCTCCCATCGCCGCAGGGCCGAGAAGGGATGACAGCGCCGCGCCTCCCAGCCCCGCCGAGAAGGACTTCAGGAAGTGTCTGCGGGTCTGCAGATGGGCGAATCTGAGCCGAGCTTCGTCGTATATATTCATGCTCTCATTCTTTGGTCAGAAATTCGTCCAGATTCAAAATTACATTTGCGACCAGCGCCATGGAGGCGTCCTCAGCGAGCTCTGTCAGAACGTCAAGCTTCTCCTTGGAGGGCTCGCGAGCGAGCGCGAGGCGATAGCCGAGCGCAACCTGCTCCCTTTTTGAGGCGGCCTCGGGAAGCTCGTCTTCCATTCTAACGGCCAGCGCCTCGGCCGCCTCCCAGAAGCCCGGATCGTTCAGCGTCACCAACGCCTGCAGCGGTGTGTTCGTCAGGATGCGACGCGACAGGCAGACTTCTCGTGACGGAACGCCAAACGCCTCCATCGACGGATAAGGCCCGGTCCGGCGCCAATAGGTATAGAGTGCGCGTCGATATCTCTCTTCGTCCTCCGCAGCCTCCCAGTAGAGTCCGCTGTATGGATTTTTCCAGATGCCGTCGGGCTGAGGGGGCATTACAGACGGCCCCAATTGTTTGGCCGAAAGTAAACCGCTGACCGCTAGAGCTTGATCACGGATTTGCTCGGCATTCAGTCTGAAACGGGGGCCCCTTGAAAGCAATCTGTTTTCTGGATCAATATTCCGTTTATCGTCGGAGATATTTGAGGCCTGCCGATAGGTGGAAGAGAGGACAATCTCCCGCAGTATCCGCTTGACGCTCCAGGACAGATCATCCTGAAAATGAACAGCCAGCCAGTCCAGCAATTGAGGGTGAGTGGGTCGGATACCTACCGTACCGAAGTCACCGGTCGATTCGACGATACCCAGCCCGAATAATTGCTCCCAGAATCGGTTCACCGTCACACGCGCGGTGAGAGGATTTTCGGGTGAAACCAGCCAGCGGGCGAAGGCGAGCCTGTCCGCCCGGACGCTATCGGTCATCGCAGGTAATGACGCTGGTACGCCAGGCTCGACTAGCTCCAGTGGCGCAAGAAAACTACCGCGCTCAAACCGCCTGGTCGTGCGAAGCTCACCTTCGGGGAGCCGCCGCATTACGGGCGTGACGGTTGGAGAGAGAGAATCCATGGCCGCCGAGATATTGGATCTTTCCTCGCGCAACTCCGCTGTCGATTCGTGAGCTTCCGCGAATCGATCCCGCATGAACGCATTCTGATGTGCGGTCCGCTCATCATGGGGAATGCTGACGATCCGAATCACCTCATGCAGCGCGGTGGAATTTATGGCACTCGCCACCAGGGGATCGTCCAGGCTGGACTCCCATTCTGCTCGGATCTCCAACATCTCCTCTGTGGAGACGAATTCAGAGATTTCTATTTCCAGTTTGGCCCGATCACCCAATAGCGCTTCGCCGCGGTCCTGATGAGCGAGTTCAAATTCTCGAAGCACCGGTTCTTCGTTTCCCTGATCCCAGTCTGCAGTTTCGTTGAAAAGTGCGAAAGATGCGTAATAATCAGAATGAACAAAAGGATCGTATGGGTGGCCATGACATTGCACACACTTCATCGTCGTTCCCTGAAATACTTCCCACGTCGTGTTCACACGGTCGATGACGGCCGCCACCCGATGCTCCTCGTCATCGGTCCCTCCTTCGGTGTTTGTCATCGTATTTCGACTGAAAGCCGTGGCAATGAGCTGGCTCGAGGAGGGCTCATCGAGTAGATCACCGGCCAGCTGCTCGATGGTGAATTGATCGAATGGCATGTCCTCGTTGAATGCCTGAATCAACCAGTCTCGGTATCTCCATATCGAGCGGCCTGCATCGGCTTCATATCCCCTGGAATCTGCGTAACGGGCAAGGTCGAGCCAGAGAGCCGTCCATCGCTCCCCGAAAGATGGAGATGCGAGTAATTCATCGACCAGGTCCTCGTAATTGCCGGAAGCGCACATTTCGGAAGCACGATCCGCCGTCGTAGGAAGACCGATCAGGTCCAGGCTGACCCGTCGAGCCAGCACCGCGCACTCTGCCTCGTCCGCCGGTTCGAGCCCCTCGGTTCTCAGGCGTTCCAATACGAATGCATCGATGGGTGAGCGAATCCATTTGTCATCGAGCGAGGCCGCTGGTTTGACCGGAGCGACGTAAGCCCAATGTGGCTCCCACTTCGCACCCTGATCAATCCACTTACGCAGCTTTTGAATCTCCCCTTCAGAAAGCGGCGCCTCGTCCTTCGGCATCCGGTCGGAAGGATCGGCATGAGATACCTTTTTGATGAGCTCGCTCGCACTGGCGTCACCCGGAACCACCGCTGGCAGACCCGATTCGCCTCCCAGTAGCGCCCGATCCCGAAACTTCAGGTTCAATTGGGCATGGGCCTTCACGCCTCCATGGCAGAGCACGCACCGATCATTCAGGATTGGACGAATGTCCGCATTGAAGTCGACGTCAGGGCCACCGCAGCCCATAATCAGGACTGCGAGAATCAATATGCTTCGGTTACGAATCATTAACTGGAGAATCGGCACTGGCGCAGTAGATAGTCAAGGAAGCGGACGTAAAATGAAATCCATATACTGATAGTAAGAATTAAGCCCACCACGACCATGAATCGACGTCAATTTGCAAAACAATCGGCCGTTGTTGCCGCTGGAGCAACGATCATGCCGCGTGCCCTGCATATTATTTCAAAAAGGTCCTTGTCCGACCAGGTCATTGGCCACGGAGAATTCAAGTATCGCGTTGATATGGAATGGGGAAACCTGGATCCCATGGCACATCCTGTCAAGAATTGCCACGAGATGGTTCAGGATCGATCGGGTCGGCTCATCATGATCACGGATGAGGTCAAAAACAACATCCTGATCTACGACAAGAGTGGCAAGCTGCTCGACAGTTGGGGGACCTCGTTCCCGGATGGACACGGCCTGACCCTTTCTGACGAAGGGGATGCAGAATACCTATGGATCTGCGACAATGGATTCAAAGGCAATCCACAGGTTGTAAAAACCACGCTGGATGGACGCGAAGTTCTTCGCCTACCACACCCAAGAGACATTGGCGAGTACGGGGAAGATGACAACTTCTACCCCACAGAGACAGCTGTCGCCCCAAACGGAGACGTTTATGTGGCAGATGGTTATGGCTCCCAGTGGATTCTTCAGTTTTCACCCTCAGGTGAGTTCATCAGAAAATTTGGGGGAAAGGGTTTTGGGGATGCCCAGTTCTCAATCGCTCACGGTGTGTGCATCGATGAGAGGGGCGAAGGTGATCCAACACTCATCATCACCTCGAGGACCCACAATGCGTTCAAACGATTTTCGATGGACGGACAGTATCTGGAAACACTCTTCTTGCCCGGTGCTTTCGTATGCCGCGCCGTCATTGATGACGATATTCTTTATGCTGGAGTCTGCTGGTCGCGACTGCGGTACTTGAATCTGACCCCAAATTCGGGCTTCGTTACCATTCTGAATGGAGACAACGTGGTCGTGTCCAATCCAGGAGGGACGGCTCCCGAGTACCGGGATGGTAAACTGCAGCTAATGGTGCAGCAGGAATCGCTCTTTCATCACTGCCACGATGTCTGCATAGATGAAGACAAAAATATCTACGTTTGCCAGTGGAATGCTGAACAGACGTACCCCATCAGATTGGAGCGGGTGTAGGGGCGAACACCTACAACAAAGGAAGACCGTTCTGGCATATTGCCTGGAACCCGTATTATATGTTTACGGAGGGAGCATCCCTCCCCTGGTGCGTCGCACGCGGTTAAGTTGAAGAGACATGACAGAAGCAGGCACATCATTAAAGATGAAGAAAGAGCTCGGGCTTTTCGACGTGTATGCCCTGGCGACCGGGGCTACGCTCAGTTCGGGCTTTTTTCTTCTTCCGGGGCTGGCAGCGTCCTATGTCGGATCTGCCCTTCCTCTTGCCTATCTGATTGCGGCAGCATTTCTGCTACCGGGCTTGCTGGCCAAGGCCGAGTTGGCAACGGCAATGCCCCGTTCCGGCGGCGACTATTATTTTCTGGATCGGTCGATGGGCCCGTTGTGGGGGACCATGAGTGGGTTTGGAACGTGGGTCTCTCTGATCCTGAAGACTTCGTTCGCATTGGTCGGGCTCGGAGCCTACCTCGGCCTGTACTTTCCAGACCTTGACATCAAACCTGTGGCTGCCGGTCTTGCCATCTTGTTTAGTCTCGTCAATCTGATGGGTGCTAAAAAGTCCGGCCTGGCTCAGGCGTTTCTGGTGATCGGATTGCTGATTATTCTCGTGTGGTTCAGCGGAGTGGGTTTCATGAATATGAAAGCCGGGCAGTTTACTGAGATGTTTGCGACTCCTGGCGCCACTCTCATTTCTACCGCTGGACTGGTCATCGTGAGTTATATGGGATTGACCAAAGTGGCGAGCGTTGCGGGAGAAGTGAAAAATCCCGAGCGGAATTTGCCCCTTGGAATGCTCCTGGCCTATCTGACTGCGCTGGTTGTGTATCTGGGCGGTACGAGCATCATGATAGGCGTCGTGGGAGCCGACGTACTTGGCGCCGAGGGTGGGAGTCTTACACCGGTAGCACTGGTAGCTGACGCGATGGTTGGGCCGTGGGGCGGTGTTCTGATGACCATCGCTGCGCTCCTGGCATTCTCCTCGGTTGCGAACGCCGGCGTTTTGAGTTCATCGCGCTACCCAATGGCCATGAGCAAGGACAGAATACTTCCAGAATTTTTGAGTCGTCTCTCGAAAGGATCCTCTGCGCCGTTCAATGCGATTTTGTTGACGGCGGGTATCATTGTCCTCTTCGTCACCGTTCTCAACCCGATGAAAATAGCCAAACTGGCTTCCGCTTTTCAGTTGCTCATGTTCGCCATGAGCGCGACCGCAGTGATCGTTATGAGGGAAGCGCGACTTGCCTCGTACGACCCCGGCTTCAGAAGCCCATTATATCCCTGGCTGCACATTGTGGGCGTGATCGCTCCAATCTGGCTCATATTTCAGATGGGATCGCTTGAAGTGTTGTTCACCATAGGGTTGCTGGTGTTCGGTGCGATGTGGTATAAATACTATGCTTCTGATCGCGTGGAGCGAAGTGGCGCCATCTTTCACATATTTGAGCGCCTCGGTCGCGAAAGCACCGACGAATTGGATCGGGAGCTGCGTGAAATACTCAAAGAAAAAGGGCTCAGAGCGGAGGATCCATTCGACGACATTATCGCTCGCAGCTTCGTGATTGATCTCGACCAGGCCACCTCTTTTGAGGACGTTGTAGAACAGGCAGCTGCCTGGCTTTCGCACCGCGTACCCATGACAGCCCACAACATTTCCAAAAAATTCCTAGAAGGAACGCGCTTGGGCGCTACCCCCGTAACGCGCGGAGTAGCCCTGCCCCATTTGAGCGTGGAGGGCCTCAAGCATCCCGAAATGGTCCTCGTCCGATCGAAGGGGGGTGTCACCCTGAGTGCGCCAGATCTTGAACTGAGTCCAGATAATCCAGAGTCGATCGTTACCGCCATCTTCTTCCTCATAAGTCCAAAGGATGATCCAGGTCAGCACTTGAGAATTCTGGCACAGATTGCCCGTCGAGTGGATGGTGACTCGTTCGCGCAGGATTGGACCTCTGCTTCCGGAGAACGCGGGCTCAAAGAAGCCCTTCTGAAAGAAGAGCATTTCCTCTATCTCGTGGTCAGTGCAGAAGGTGGTACCAGCGAGCTGGTGGGCAGGTCTCTTCGTGAGATACATCTGCCACCGGGAAATCTGATTCCGGTGATTCGGCGGAAAGGAGAGAACATCATCCCGACAGGCGATACGGTTCTGGAAGAGGGAGATCGTCTTACCATTCTGGGAGATCCAGAACAGCTGAAAGAACTTCGCCAGAAATACAGCGATTAGGCCAGTCGTGTGCTCGCTAAGAGAGAATTCCCTTGACAACCCTCCCGGAAACATCGGTCAGACGATACCTTCGGCCCTGATGATGCACGGTGAATCTCTCGTGGTCGAATCCCATCAAGTGTAAAAGCGTCGCCTGGAAATCATGTACGTGCACAGGATTGCGTAGGACGTTGTATCCGAAATCGTCGGTATCCCCGTAGACAGTTCCGGCATTGATGCCCCCGCCTGCAACCCACACGGAGAAACATCGCGGGTGGTGGTCGCGGCCGTAATTCGTGGCCGTAAGCTTGCCCTGAGAGTAACTCGTCCGCCCAAATTCGCCACCCCAAATCACGAGTGTGTCGTCGAGGAGCCCACGTCTTTTCAGATCCTTGACCAATGCAGCGGAGGGCTGATCCGTGTCCTTCGTCATGATCTCGATGTCTTTCGGCAGATTTCCGTGCTGATCCCATCCTTGATGGTAGATCTGAATGAAACGGACATCCCGTTCCGCCAGACGACGGGCGAGAAGGCAGTTGGCTGCATACGTCCCGGGCGTGCGTGCATTTTCTCCGTAGAGTTCGAAGACCTCATCGGGTTCATCGCTGAGATCCATGGCATCCGGCACCGAAGCCTGCATTCGATACGCCATCTCATACTGGGCGATGCGAGAATCGATTTCGGGATCCATCGTCCGCTGATGCTCGGCAACGTGCATTTCTCGAAGCGTATCCAGCATGCGGCGGCGGCTGGGCCTCGACATGCCCTCCGGATTGTTCAGATACAGTACCGGGTCGACACCGCCTCGGAACTGTACGCCCTGGTGGAGCGATGGAAGGAAGCCATTACCCCACAATCTCGAATAAAGGGGCTGATCTCCGTTTCGGCTTCTTGACAGCAAGACGGTAAATGTTGGCAGATTTTCGTTAAGTGAACCCAGTCCGTAACTCATCCAAGATCCGAAGGAAGGACGGCCGGTTTGCTGGGAGCCCGTCTGAAAAAAGGTGATAGCTGGATCATGGTTGATCGCTTCCGTTTGCATCGTTCGAATGACGCATATGTCGTCCGCGATGCTGGCCGTGTGGGGGAGCAGATCTGAAAACCATGCCCCTCCCTTTCCGTGTTGACTGAATCCGAACTGAGATCCGGCCATAGGGAGGGATTTCTGATGGGCCGACATTCCGGTTAGTCGCTGGTTGCCTCGCACGGAGGAAGGCAGTTCTTGTCCGTTCATTCGCTGCAGGGCGGGCTTGTAGTCCAGCAGGTCGAGGTGCGAGGGTCCACCGCTCTGGAACAGATAGATCACGCGTTTGACTTTCGGCAGGAAGTGCGGACCGATCGGGTCAAGAACGGGCTGCGACGCTCCAAACGCATCCATCACACCCAGTGGATTCAGCATCGATGCCAGCGCGGCCGATCCGATACCCATGCTAGTCTTTGCGAGGAAGTGACGCCGGGTCGAGAGATATTTGATGTCGTCAAATTCGCACATGCCTTATCGAAGGATTATCGTGGCGTCGAAATTCATGATCGTGGAAGCCACGGTGGTAAGCGCAGCGACCTCTCCTGCCGGCAGTTGATCATTGCGCGCAAATTCTCCCGTCTCCAGCAGCTCCTCGGCCGCCGCGAGATTCGACGAATACGATTTACGCTCTTCATCAAGCAGGCCCGAAAGAAGGGTCAGTTCATCGACAGAGGGTTCGCGGCCGGTCAGCGCCCGAAATCCAAACGTAATTCTGGATGCATCTTTCTCACCACCCTCGATAAACATCCGCTCGGCGAGAATGCGCGCGGCTTCGACGAATTGAGGATCATTCATCAGCACGAGAGCCTGCAGTGGGGTGGATGTACTCTGGCGCCGAACGATACAGAGATTGCGCTCAGACGTGTCGAAGTTCATCATGGCAGGAGGGGGCGTCGTCCGCTTCCAGATGGTATACATACTGCGTCGATAAAGAGCATCCCCATGGTCTTGAATGTATTCGGTACCATTCCGGGTAGCTTGTTCTTTCCACAAGCCCGGAGGCTGGTAGGGCCTGACGGGCGTCCCGCCGATGTCATCAACCAACAATCCGCTCACCGCCAATGCGTTGTCTCGCATCATTTCAGCGGTAAGACGTCTACTCGGCCCCCGCGCGAGCAACACGTTTTCCGGGTCATCCTCCAATGCATCGGGCGATGCGATTGAACTCTGCCGATACGTAGCGCTCAACACAAATCGCTTCAGCATGGCCTTGGTGTCCCATCCTGAATCGCGGTATTGCAGCGCCAGGTAGTCCAGCAACTGGGGGTGGGAGGGCACCGTGCCCTGGGAGCCGAAATTATCGGATGTTGCTACGATTCCAGTTCCAAAAATCTGCTGCCACAATCGATTGACAGCCACGCGCGCCGTCGTCGGATTGGAGTCGTCGAAGAGCCACTGCGCCAATCCCAGACGATTTCGAGGAAGCTCATCCGAAAAGGGAAGAAGAGCGGATGGCGTACTTGGAGTCACCATTTGTCGGGGCTGATCATACGCCCCGCGAAATAGTAAATGGGTCTCACGCGGCTCGCGCAGATCACGCATCACCATGACCTCTGGCGCGTGTGTCAGAATATCGTTTTCTTCTCGCCGAAGCGAACGCAGGAGTGAGAATCTGGCCTTATAGAGCTCTGAGGTGGTCGTCACGAAATAGGGTCGTAGCCCATCGGATCCTACATCAAGACCGGCAAGCACATTGATTTCGGGTGTGGTCAACGCCCGATTGAATACCTTGAATTCGTCAACGGTAACGCCATCCAGCGTCTGCTGATTGTTGTCGGAAAATCCCAGGCGCAAGTCGCCGGGTCCAGCCCAGTTGGTCGAGTCATGGGTAAACGGATCGATGTTTACGGTAGTGCTCTGCTTGAGATTGTCCACTTCTACGGAGGCGGCCATGAGCTGTCCATCCAGGGAAAGTTTTATTCCCGCGGCGCGGCTGGAGCCATCATAGGCCATCACAATATGATGCCATTCCCCTGAGGTGATACTCTCTGTGGTGCGAATGGAGATCTGATTGTCGGGACCGACATGCACCATGCTGGCGGTCAGCGTGTGATCGGCATTCAGATGTGCGTGATAGCCCCGGTTTCCGTCAAAAAGGCCGCTCGTTTTAGAGATAAGGGGCCCAAACGTGTCTGGGTCATCTATTCTAAACCAAAGGCTCAGGCTGAAGGGGTCGATGCGGTCGAAATGATGCCGCTTGTCCCCCATGTCCAGATATCCGTCACCCACGAGCGTCATCGCTTTTCCGTGGACTCCCTCAACGATAGGTGGCAGATTATCCTTGTCGCCCTTGAAATATCCCGCGCTGTCGGGTTGAATGAGGTCTTGGAGGGTCAGAAGATCCTCTTTTTCCACGAACTCCTCGATGGGATAATGCGCGATCAAGCCTTGAGGCTCTACATCGGACGGCGAATTTGCCTGCCAATTCGAGAAGCCCTCTTCATACGATGGGTTTTCGGGCTCGATTCCCGGTTCCAGCTCGGCGATCATCTTGCGAATTTCCTCGAGGCGCTCATCTTCAATCTTCGTCGTGAGGATAACCGTCGGGCTGGCCTCGCCGGCGTACGGGATATTCCCTATCTCGTTGACGCTGTTGAAGAAGGCGTAGAGGCTGTAGTAGTCTTCCTGAGAAACGGGATCGTAGCGGTGATTGTGGCAGCGCGAGCATTCCACCGTGACCCCCAAAAAAGCCTTTCCAAACGTGTCGGTCCGGTTGGCGACATAGTCGTTGCGGTACTCCTCCAGAACGATGCCGCCCTCCTGACTCTGCAGGTGATTTCGGTTGAATCCTGTGGCGAGAATCTGATCACGCGTAGGATTCTCATACAGATCCCCGGCGAGTTGGTCGGTCACGAACTCGTCGTAGGGCTGATTGTCATTGTAGGCGCGGATGACCCAGTCCCGCCATGGCCACATATTTCGCCAGCCGTCGTCCTGATATCCATGACTGTCCGCATATCGGGCGATATCCAGCCACTGAACTGCCATCCGCTCGCCATACTGATCGGAAGCAAGAAGCCGGTCCACAACTGATTCGAACGCGTCAGGCGTATCGTCGGCCGCAAAATCATCCAGTTCCTGAATGCTCGGTGGTAGGCCTATCAGGTCAAACGTGACTCGCCTGAGCCAGGCTTCGCGCGCGGCGGGCGCGGACGAATCGAGGTTTTCCCGATTGAGCCTGGCCAGAACGAACTGATCGAGGGGATCGATGGACCAATCTTGCTCCCCATCTTCCGGGGTGTCCGGCACAGGGGGTTCGACAGGGGGCGTAAATGCCCAGTGGGTCTCATACTCCGCTCCCTGTTCAATCCAGCGGACGATAATCGCTTTTTCCTGCGCCGACAACGAGAGATTCGATTTGGGAGGCGGCATATGATACGCAGGATCCAGCGAGGTAATCCGGTGATACATCTCGCTGCCCGCGAGGTCGCCTCCTCGAACGGCCCGGCTCCGCGTACTCTCCAGAAGATCCGATCGCAGTCCATCTTGCGTATCAAAACGCAGGTCGGTCACACGGGACTCATCATTGGGACCATGACACGAAAAGCATCGATCCGATAGAATGGGCCGCACGTGGAGGCTGAAGCTGACGACCTCCGGAATGCTCGATTCCAACTCCACGATTTCCGCAGGTTTGTCCACCGCGCATCCAGCGAGGAGACCAATCAGGGCGATATGAATACAACGCCGAACCATCTAAAATCGCGATCCCCGAATCCATGTGTCTGAGCGCGCCCACGACTGATCGAAATCCGCCTGCACGTCGGCGTCGGTTTTGTCTTGGCCCTGGAGTGCTTCCAACAGTCCGTACAGCGACCAGCCGTTGTGAGGATGATCTTCCAGTGCGGCGCGGTACACTTCTTCGGCGCCGGCGAAGTCCCCGTTTTCCAGAAGCGCTGCGCCCAGCCAGTCACGGGCCGCAAAAGGGAGGGGCTCGGGTTCGTCGTAGATGAGCTGATCTTCGAGGGCGACGGCTGCTTCAAAGGCTACGATTGCGCCCGCGAGGTCTCCCTCTTCCCGAAGAACCTCTCCCAGAAGAATATTGCCTACATCTCCAAGCAGATGTTCAGCTGAGTGGCGCCGGAAGGCCGCGCTGGACGTGGTTGACGTCTGGATAATGGTCTCAGCGAGATCTTTTGCTTCGTCCGAATTGCCATCTCTGAGCGCGGCGTATCCCTTCGCGAAGTCCCACATTCCCTCTCGCACATCGTTGCCGGAACGGTCTGAGAGCATGGCGATGTCATCAAATCGGCCAAATCGAACGAGCGTGAGCGCGGTGTAGATGTTATTGCCCGTCAACTTCTCATAATCGCGCGCGGCCTGAATGGCTACGGCGCCCTGGCCGTCCATGGATGCGGCGAAGAGCAGCATATGCAAGTTGTGCGAGGGATAAATGGCGAATCCCTCGTTGATTTCGGCTTTTTGGTCCGAGTGCCAGGCTTGAATATTCGCGCGCACGGCGTCACCCCACCTGCCAATCACGTTCCACGTGTGGGAGGGCATGTGATTGATGTGGCTCGCTCCCGGGATGGCGTTTCCAAGGAATTCGGAGCACGCTTCGGCCTTTCTGGCTGACTGAGATGACTCTGTGGCGTGGATGTAGAGGTGACACGCGCCCGGGTGTTGAATGTCCTGGTCCAGTACTCTTTCCAACACCGCGTGGAGCCGGGCCACGTCGGGATCATTGATATCTCGCGTGCCGCGACGAGGCTCGAGCAAAAATAGCGCCTCCCCGTATAGGGTGACCGCATCGAGATCATTCGGGAAAGCTTCGGCTACACCTCGCATTGCGTTTGCGTAGGCCGAGTCCTGGACGGCCCGCGTGTCGGTGCTGAAGTCTTCCACGTATCGAACAGACATCGCTTCAATGAGAGCTCGTTCTACGCCCTCGACGCTGTCAATCCGATCCATCGCTTCCTGCATCTTTGCGTAAGCCCTCGGAGAGTCAGCAGCGCGCATGGGGCCATTCAAATAAGATCCCCACGCCCAGGCTTCGCCCCAGTAGCAAATTGCGCAATCAGGATCAGCCTTCTGCGCCTCTCGGAAGGACCGCGCAGCATCCACTTTCGTGAACGCATACATCATCTGGATGCCTTGATTGAAATACGTCTGCGCGCGTGCGTTGGAGGTAGAAATTGTCCGCGTGAACGGTCCCAGAGCTTTTTCATAGGTCGGAAACGGCTCGTCGAAGCCGTCCGGGTAAGAAACGCTCTGCGCCGTAACAGGGATGGCTACGGCGATACAGAATATCCACGCGAGAGAAATGCGCACGACCAATCGGGTGTAATGAATAGAGCCGGGTCTGACAGTATACTAAACGGCGACTGCGAGCCGCCACTCAACCATACGAATGATGAGCAGCAAAAGAAAAATTCTGACTGAGGTCAATTCGGTCGAATTCATGATGGGGAGCTTTCAGGTTCGCCAACCCCTTCCACACCAACGGATCAACAATATCGATCCGTTCATCCTGCTGCACCACGCTGGGCCAACACATTATGAGCCAGGTGGGCGGCCTCAGGATGAGGGTGTACCTCCTCATCCTCATCGCGGATTTGAACCTGTGACCTTCGTGTACAAAGGCGGTGTTCACCACCGGGATTCTCGCGGCAATGATTCGATTGTCGGCGAGGGCGGTGTGCAATGGATGACCGCCGGGATGGGGATCGTGCACAGCGAGCGTCCACCAAAAGAACTCGTTCAGAACGGCGGCGATCAGGAAATCATCCAGCTCTGGATAAACCTCCCTGCCAAGCACAAGATGGTACAGCCCCGTTACCAGGGACTCACGCGCGAAGACATTCCGACCGTCGAGCCGGACAATGGAGCCGTGATTCAGGTGGTTGCGGGCTCGCTGAATGGCGTGGAAGGACCCATCGAGACATGGACTTCGGTCACGGCCTTGAACGGGACATTCGCGGCCGGGTCATCGATAGACATCGACCTTCCAGACGAAGAAGGAGGGTTGATCTACGTACTGAACGGATCAATCACCGTCAACGGCACCGGCGTCACGGGCCACAACATGATTGAGCTCGGAACGACCGGTTCAGTCTCGATCGAAGCGAGCGAGGACTCTCGTGCGTTGATTCTAACGGGAGCTCCAATCGGCGAGCCTGTGGTTACGAGCGGCCCATTTGTGATGAACACCCACACCGAGATCCTGGAGGCCACCCGCGACGCCCAGATGGGAAAGATGGGCGTGCTGGTCGAGGATTTTGACTGAGTCAGTCTGAATCGCCCAGTTCTCTTCGGACATGATCGATGAAACCAGTGATGACTTCTATCCGATTGGTCGTCCTCTCTTTTGCGACGGACTCTTGGAGAAGAATTCTTCCCCCGTCGAGAACCCGATATTCCACTCCACCGATATTGACATAGGGTCCGGAAAAGAGTAATTCCGGTCGTTCAAATCCGTCCCGTTCGTCTGAATACGAAGCAGAATACCATGAGTCTCCCGATCGAAAGATTAGCTGGTTGGTATCTTCTCTCCATTCAGGCTCCTCGCCTCCGAATTCTCCTGAAACATTCCAACGTTTACCACCCGAAGCTGGAAATGGCTCAGCGAATACTTCCGACCCCCTCGAGCCAACAACTGTGTAGGTGATCATTGATTCATCAGGCGAAAACTTCGGACCCCAGGTGCTGTTGTCGGTTTCAAAAACAGTAGTAACCGAAGAATTCGACGTGTCCAAAACCTTGATTACTTGACTCGTGTCGGTCGCTTCACCAAATAGAAGGAAGCGTTCGTCTCTAGACCAATCGTATGGAATCGAATAATTTTCAGACTGAAAAATAATTTCAGGGGCTCTTGACGAATTGGCTTCCTGTCTCAAAATCCGAGATCCGTCTGGATCCGACTGAGAGAACGTGATGCGCGAACCGCTCGAATTCAAAATCGGTCTTTCTGATCTTATTTCGGAAAATAAAATGTCCGTCGTACCTCGCTCAACGTTGTACAACATGGTGCGCTCAGACCCATCGTATAAGTCTACAATGACTACTGATCCATCTCGTGTCGCATCCATACTTCCGTGATACGCGGCGTCAAACGACAGCTCATTTGTCGCGCCGTCCGGATTACGGATTACCAGCCGCGTGAGGCCAGCCGAAGCGCCTGCTGCATAAAACAAGGTGCCAGAATCCGTTATTTGAAAATGAGAAATACCGCTGAGTGATCCCGTTCTCACACCGGATCTGAAAATTCGACTATCGTCTACGTTACCCTCATCAGCCCACCCCAGATGCCCGGCCCGTAAATTCCCCAAGGCTGTGCTAACGACGATATCCGAATCGACAAGCTGCGCTGAGCCGCCCCTCTGTGAAACGACTCTTTCAGATCCGTTTGAGTCGAGATGAGTTAGAATATTTTCCCAACCGTTTCCAAGAAGGAGATCATTTTCTTCAAGTCCTTTGTTCAGGAAAACGTTTCGTTCACCCCGATACACCTCCTCCGGGCCTCCGGCTCCGTTCGGTCGAACGCGCCTCAAAACGGTCCCCTGAATATCGGCCCAATAAATCCAGTTGTCATTCGACCAGTAAACCGCATGTCCATCGGATTCAGAAGCAATTGGCACGGGCGTGCCCGATTCAAAAGGAACGACCCATATTTGCCCCTCTGCTTTGTAAACAATGTTGGAACCATCCGGAGAAAAGGCCGGTTGCGCGGCTCCTGCATCCCCCTCTTTCAAAACGAACTCGGAGGTTCCCAATTCGTGTGTTACGAGATAGTATCCACCCCGGGTTTCGGAGACATAAACCAAACGACGCCCATCCCTCGATACGTCAAACCCTTCTTTTTCTATTCCCAGGCCTGATGCGCCAAAAAAGGACATGGAAGGTGTGTTTGGGGATACCTACAAGGCGTATAAGAGCCAGGTCCCCATGCTGATTCCTACCGGTAAAACTGCCTCACCCATGACTGTTTCTGAGCCTGCAGCCGCGCCGCTTGAGGAACCAATGGCCGAAGAAGAAGCCCCACCCTACTGAGTCACGCCCAGATCTGATGGACAATTAGTTGGCGGGGGCGCCTCTTGCGCCCCCGCCAACGCCCTTTTGAACTTCTGGTGAGTCGGATTTTTACTGAACCCAACTCGCATTTGTCCGTAAACCATGTCAACCCACCACCCGGTCCGACACCACCGCCCATTCATGAGTTCACAGAGACGATATAGCCAGGACGAAATAGCGTCCATTTTCAGACAAGCGGCGAAAGATCAGGAGATTGCTAAAGATCAGCACTCGAAAAGTGATGGTTTGACGTTATCGGAGCTCAAAGAGATCGGAATGGAGACTGGTATTACGCCAGATCTTATCGAGCAAGCTGCGGAAGCGGTAAATAAGGCTGTACCGACAAAGGCACCGGCCCGATTGATGGGATTGCCCGTCAGCGCTTCCCATGAAATCGACCTTGCCGGACCTCTCTCGGATGAAAACTGGAATCGGTTGGTGGTGGACATGCGGGAGATGTTTCGCGCGCACGGAAAGCTTGAGCAGATAGGGCAGTTTCGTTCGTGGCGAAACGGAAATTTGCAGATTTCGGTTGAGCCAACAGAGGCCGGTCATCGAATTCGGATGCGTACTTTCAAGGGGAATGCGTCGGCAGGTCTTCTTGGAAGTCTTGCAGGTGGTGCTGTCGTCTTGCTGATCTTGTTGGCTCTCGTTTCGACGGGCGATTTGGACGCGGGAGGGACTAAAATGCTGATGTTGATGTCCATGCTGGGATTTGGTGCTTTTGGGATCAACTTCTTTCGACTCTCACAGTGGTCGAAGGAGCGAATGGGTCAGATGCAGGCGCTCGCGACTCGAGCAAGAGAAATGGCCGGTATCACCACCAACGCAGTGCAACTCGAATCGAATGCGGCTGGAGTGCTGGATATGGAGGAGGAAGAAAATCTCTCCGAAGAAGAGTCTACCGTTCAAGCACGGGGACGAAGCCGAAACTGATCACGAGAGGCATGAGCGAACGGACGTCTCCGGGCGGGGTCAGCCTGAATTCCCCGGGTATGCATTATTCGATCGGAATATCAAAGAAAGTGTCGGGATAGGGTTCTTCGATCAGCGTGTAGTGCCACCATTCGTTGACGTAGTTCTGGAATCCAGCGTCCACCATGATTGATTTCAGAATCATGCGGTTCTCCATCGCCTCCCCGGTGATGGCCGGATTCTCGGTGTGAGAGAGTTCGCCGAAAAAATCGTAGGGAGTCCCCATATCGAGCGGCACACCTTGATGCATAAGCGTCAGATCGGCTGTGCTTCCCCTGCTGTGCCCGGACTTCGCGGCGATGTAGCCCCGGTCAAACAGCTCTGACTTGGGCACTTCCGGATAGAAGGCGGCTTTGTTCAGTGTATCGGCCAGGTCTGCGCCCCATCTCACAAAGTGATCGACCGCGCTCTGGGGGCGATAGCCGTCGTAGACCAGAATCGAGTATCCCTGTGCGAGTGCGGCCTCTTGTGCAGAGGACAGCGCAGCTGCTGCCTTGTGGGTCAACATGACCTGAGCCACGTGGTAGCCGGTGATGGGTCTTCCCATGAAGTTGTCACTGCCAAAATATTTAACGTCCTGCCCGATGCTGTTGTCAACCTCAGACAATCGTACCAGGGGAGAGTCATTCATACAGCCAGCGAATAGAAGGGCGAAACAGGTCGCTAGAATTTTCATTGAGCGCGGGTATGCAGGGAGCCTTTGAAGAGCACCAATATACGCGGTCCCTATTTGAAGCTCCTGCCTACAACTGAATCACGTAGGTCATTTTGGCAACGCCGACCCGGCTGTTGAGCAGTCTGTTGCGGAAATCGAACTGGTCATCATCACCCGTGAAGTTGTAGTTGGTGTTGAATACCAGGAAGAGATCCGCCCCCGGTGAATGGATCCAGTCGATCCGGATATTGGCCTGGACGTTGCCGGAGAAGTTGTCGTACTGAATCAATGCCTTGGCAAACAGCTTCCGACTGTACGCCGCATTGATGTTCATCCCGAATGTTGTAGCGTTGAAGGAGCCGTTATCAACGGGGATGTCAAACTGGGTGTGAGAAATCGAGGCATCCAGATTCAGGTACTTTCCGGTTCGAAGCCCAATACCGACTCGTAGATTTGTCCGGTCACCACCGAAATAATCGGAAATTCCTGCGCTTCCATTCACCGAGAAAAATTTGCTGTTGTCGGTACGGAAACCAAGCGATCCTGAGTCAGAAACGTAGTCACCAGCCAGGATTTCAGCGTCAGCAAGGATGTGAAAGGAGTTTTCCAGCCGCTCAAAGTTCCGGTTCACCGACCAGCTGAACGAGTCATTTGCTCGCAAACGTATGCTTCCTCTAGCGCCGACATTGGACGACTGTTTTTCATTGTCCTGTCCATCGGTCAGTCCAACGCCCACGCTGATGGAATACGATCGGATGAGCTTGCCGCCTACCTGAGGCGAATACGAGGCGCTGGCATTATAGCTCTTCATGTCTCTTCGTCGGACAAATCCGAGGGCCGGATTGAAGCGTTTTCCGACATTGGAGTAGGACGAGCTGAATCGGTAGTCGGCCCGCCGTATCGACAGAGCCAATGATCCGGCTGCGTCTGACGCATCCGGCTCGCTGTCTTCGACGCGGGTGTACCAGCCAGACAATTCACTGTTACCCCAGAAACGGCGTTTTACGTCTGCGCCGAACGCTCGATTGTATCGCTGGCCCTGTTCAAGATTGGTAAAGATGGCACCGATGGTCGTTCGTCCAAAAACATCTGCTCGGACGCGGGCGACCGTGTTATTCGCCGCATCCAGTCCGAACTCTTCGTTCTTTCCAGTCTGAATGTTAAGCAGGCCTACCGAATACTTGTCAAACTGACTGACCAGACGAGCACCGGCTAGAATGTCGTTCGAGATGCCAATTCTGCGCGAGAAAAAAGTCTCCGTTCTTCGAGAATCACCGAATTCGAACAGCCCCTGTCGCTCGAGGAAGAATTCTCGCTTTTCGGGGAAAAATAGATTGAATCGGGTGAGGTCCAGCTGCACAACGTCTGACTCGACTTGCGCAAAGTCCGTGTTTACCGTCAGGTCGAGTGTGACATTCGGATTGACTGCCCATTTGATATCTATCCCGGCATCCTGCTGGGTATCCGATTCCGTTTCGGTCTCACCAATGCGAAATTCCTGGGCTCCGGCGATCACGTATGGCTTGATGAGCACGTTTCTGCCACGCTCCACATTTTTTACGCCCGTCATCGATGCGTACTGTGAGACCTGGAATATTCCTGCGCTGTAGCTACGAGGAATGAACGGCCACATGGATCGCTCACCATTGCGATTCAGGAAACGCATGATGGCCACTCCCATCGTGAGTTCGTCAGCGTTGTCGAAGCGAATGGTTTTAAATGGAATGGCCAGTTCGACATGCCATCCATCTTCGGCAATACGTCCTTCTGATTCGTAGATGCCGTCCCACTGCCAATCGCTGAACGACATGGCCTCATCTGAAATGATGGCGTCGTCCTGCGTACCCAGCACATTGGTTTCGAACAGGTACGCGTTGCGCTTGTCGTTGTACGTGTCGATCAGGAGCCAGAACATGTCGTCATTACCGTTTGGTCCTCCGCGTTCCAGATTTCGTGCACGTATCTGGTCAGGATCTGAGTCGTAGAAACTCAGTCCGAAGTAGAGATTGTTTTCGTCGTAGGCGATGCGAATGGCTGAAGGCTGACTTGGATCAGCGCCTTCATTCGGTGTCAGCTGGACGAAATCGGTGGCAGCGATCGTTTTGGTCCAAATAGCGTCGTCAATCACGCCATCTATTTGCGGTGCAGTCTCCGCATAGACTGCGGTGATGCTGTTTTCAGCACCAATCAAGATCCGTGGAGGCATCGACTGGGAAAATGCTGGAAGGGAACAGAAAAACAAAAGAAGACTGGTAACAGTGCGCATGGCGGGCTGGAATGATTGGACGGTGAATGCGATCAGGTCGGGCACTGGGTCGCCATTCCTAACGATGTCATTCTATATTGGATGCGAGTGCGTTCTGAGTCCAGGGGTGCCAAATCCGCCTACACAGCGCTCCGGCAGGTATGCCCGTACCACTTCTAACCCATCATTTGGATAGCTCGTCTACAAATTGGAGGTGGGTCGGACCAAGAAAGACCAAAGTCATCACATGCATACCAAGACAGGATGATTGAGCCCTATTCCGGCTCGCGGGCAGACTGAATCACCAGCTCATTCATCCGCTCGCGTGCGGCAGCTACCCGGGGCTGCAATCGATCAGCCGCATTCTCCCACCACATGATAAACTTCGCTTAGTGAAATATGGCCTGTTCTGTGTTTCCGAGTTCGTCGTGGATCTGCGCCACTTTTTCATGCGCGTGAGGCGCCCACTCGTGTCCGTGTGAAAGGCCTCCGTCTACCAAGGAAAAGAACGAAGCCAGGGCTTCTTCCTTTCTATCCAGCTCGTACAGTGCTATTCCGCGATAAAAACGCTCTGCAGCTGCAATGGTTGGCGGGCCTGCAAACGGCGCAGTGGACTACACGCGTTGCTCGATTTGTGCCTGGATGACTTCGAGGCTTTCGGCGCGCTCCGCTTTGACGAGCAGTATCAGAAGATCTCCATCTTTCGCCCTTTCGAAGGCCGCTCTCACCGCGTCCAGTTCGCCCTCGAACATGTCTGCCTCAATACCATGTTTTCTAAGCTCATTTGCGAGAATGAGAGGGACACCACCGGTGCCCAGTTCTCGTTCATAGCCCACACAGTCGCTGACCAGGATGTCTTTGATCCCGGCTTTCGCGGGGGCTGCGGCCATGTCCCGAATCTCTTTTTCGGTGCGATCGCCGGCCATGGAGAGTGTCATGATGCGCCGCGCGGCGCCAAGCTTGGCCGTCGTATCCAGGATGGCGTTCAGGCCGTGCACGTTGTGGGCATAGTCGAGCAGAACCCGAATGCCGCCTACGTCGAAGTAGTTGCTGCGCCCGGGGTTGGACTTGAAGTCACTCTCAAACGTTGTCAGTCCCTCTCGGATGGCATCTACGGGCACGCCCAGTCCCCGTGCGATGGCCGTTGCGGACAGTGCATTCGAAACGTTGTACGTGGCTATTCCACCGAGCGTAATCGGTATGTCGTCCACTTTGGCGATTTCCGTTATCGAACCGCTTTCCCAGTGGATGATCATTCCATCTTTCACGAAACAGGAGCTTTCGCCGAAGTCAACGATTGGCGGCCCGATGGAGAACCAGCAGACCCTCTGATCGGGGAACGACTTCGACGCTTCGACGAGGCCTGCATCATCGGCATTCAGTACCAAGAGTCCGCCATGATTGACGAGGCGCCTGACGATCAACTTCGCGGCGATCAGGTCTTCGACGGCGTTGATGCCGTACTGCCCCATGTGATCTTCAGCCACATTCAAAACGGCGGCGACATCGGCGCGCTGCACTCCGGTGCCTCGTCGGAGTAATCCGCCGCGAGCAGTTTCGAGAAAGGCGATCTCGACTCGGGGGTCGCGAAGCAGGGTGCGTGCTCCGCCTGGTCCGGAGTAGTCTCCTGTGTCGAGAATATCTTCATTGACACGAATCCAGTCGGTCGACGTGCTCCCGTAGGTTTTCCCCCAGCATGCAGCGATGTGGCAGAGCAGCCGCACATTGGTCGATTTACCGTTCGTCCCCGTCACAACGGCAACGGGTACATCGTGATAGGTCGACCAATTGAGCGAGGCCGCATCCGGAGTCTGCTCACGTGGCCAGGTTCCAGAACCCGTTCCCATTCCGAGCGACACGTCATCGTCATCCCAAAAGAAGGTCACTTGCTGCCGCGCGGCTTCTGCCTCAAGTAGGGTCAGAGCGGGCAGCCTTTCGTCATCGAGTTCTGTAAGCACCGCGGAAAGATCAGGATCGCCGACTGTGTCACCCGAAAAACGCTTCACCGCCCGCGTCCAGGCCAGTTCAGAAGCTTCGATGAGTCCGTAGAGCTGATCGACGGGCCCACCAACGAGCAGCCATGCTCCCTCTGCGCGGGGCAGGACCTCGAGTCCCATATCCGGAAGGCTCAGTGCTGATCGCAATGCGGTGATTTCTTCCTTCCACAGATCGACCACACCCGCATCTTCGAACGCTACATCGAGCAGCGCCCCTGGATGTGTCCAGACCAGATTGGGTCCGGTCAGTCGTCTGGAGTCAACGAGTTTCATCCGCTCCTAATCGTTTTCCTCTCTTGCCAATCGAACGCCGCGCTCGTCACGGACCAGCGTTGCCCCGCTATCCAGCACAAAATCTTCCATATCCGCTATCGGGGAGACTTCGGTGGATTCGGTCTTCGAAGACAGTACCGCGGTTTCTTCCGAATTGAACGTTATGATCTGCTTCCAACTTCGCGAGGTATCGTCACCGAATACCAGTACAAAATCATCGGGCTCGGCCATTCGAAGCGCGTGATCGATACACTCCTGCTCGTCCGGGATGACCTCAATGGCGTCGGCTGAAACACCGCCGGCTAGCAGTGCCGCCTGCATTCTGAGTGGCACCTCATCGAAGCCCCGTCCCCTTCGATCGTCGTCAGCTTTACATAAATAGTGATCGAAACGGGTGGCAGCCAATCTGGCAATCTCGTCGATGTCTTCGTCGCGGCGGTCACCCGGCGCGGCGAGGATAACGATCCGCCTTCCAGCAACAGTAAGTTGCTCAGCCGTTTTGCACATGGCCTCTACCGCAGCCGGATTATGCGCGTAGTCGAGAATCACCTTGAACGGGTGTTCGTCGAATACATTCATGCGCCCCGGCGCCTGGAAGAAGGAAGTATCGAATGTTCTGAGTCCGTGGCGAATGTCCTCAAGGGAGGCACCCAGACTGTAGGCCATGGCCGAGGCGCACATGGCATTCTGCACATTGTGGATAGCCTTTCCTTCCAGCGTAGCCGGAATCAGGTGTGTCCAGAGCAGCGGAATATGGGCTCCTCCGTCAAACAAGGTTATCATCTGGCCGTTGATGCCGAGCTCCAGAACCACGGCCAGCCCGCCTGCCCGGATATGCTCCCGCACGAGCTCATGGTTGGCATTGAGCGTGAAGTAGCAGATGCGTTCGGCGTCGGAGTAGTCGGCCATCTTCAGGCACAGATCGTCATCCGCGTTCAAGACAGCGACGTCCTGGGCTACTTCGACCACGATGCGTTTCAATTCGGCGAGCTGCTCGAGCGTGTCGATTCCGCGCATCCCGAGGTGATCCGCGGAGATATTTAGGCACGCCGCTACATTTGACTTACTGTATCCAAGACCGCGCTTTACGAGACCGCCACGTGCAGTTTCGAGCACGGCCATATCTACAGACGGATCTCGAAGAACGATTCGTGCAGCAACCGGACCCGTCATGTCTCCCTTGACACTCAGGTGCCCGTCTATATAGACTCCGTCGGTCGAGGTCATCCCGACCGTGTGCCCGGCACCCTTTAGGATGTGCGAAAGCATACGGCTGGTCGTCGTCTTTCCGTTCGTGCCCGTTATCCCCGCAATTGGAATTCGACGAGGGGTATCTGCCGGGAAAAGCATATCCATTACCGCACCTGCTACGTCGCGCGGTTTACCTTCGGAAGGGGCGACATGCATTCGGAAACCGGGCGCGGCATTAATTTCTACTATGCCGCCACCGACGTCCTTGTACGACTGGGAGATGTCGTCCGTCAAAAAGTCTACGCCTCCCACATCGAGTCCGACGGCCGAGACGGCCCGCACAGCCATGGCGCGATTATCCGGATGGACCTCATCGGTCAGATCAATGGCCGTGCCTCCAGTCGAAAGATTTGCCGTCGATCGAAGATGGAGTACCTCGTCCTTTGCGAGAACAGAGGATCGATCGTAACCCGCCGCTTTCATGTGCTGATCGGCTGCCTTATCGAATTCGAGCTGGGTGAGCACCTTTTCGTGCCCGATTCCCCTGCGAGGATCTTGATTGATAACGTCAACCAGCTCCTCAATAGAGCTCTTTCCGTCTCCCACAACGTGTCCCGGGACCCGCTTTGCTACAGCCACTAACTTGTTGTCCACCACAAGCATGCGGTGATCCATACCTGTAATGAAGCTCTCTACAAGTACGGCCCTGCTCGTGCCTTGAGCTTTTGCATGATCGAATGCATCGCGAACCTCCTCATCAGTGGTCAGATTGATCGATACTCCTCGGCCGTGGTTCGCGTTCAATGGTTTCAGGACGACGGGAAATCCAATTCGGTTGGCCTTGTGAACGGCTTGACGCTCGTTGTAGACCATCTCCTGTAGGGGTACAGGAAGCCCCAAATCGTTCAGCAAGCGGTGGGTGTCATCCTTGTCACAGGCAATTTCAACAGCGATATGCCGGGTTTCACTGGTTATGGTAGCCTGAATGCGCTTCTGAAATTTTCCGTGGCCGAACTGAACAAGGCTGTACTGGTTCAGGCGGATCCACGGGATTCCGCGCTCGACAGCGGCGTTCACGAGCGACTGCGTGCTGGGTCCAAATTCCTTTCGCTGGGCAAACCGGATGAAGGTGGTTTTTTCCTCTTCGAAATCGAAATCGGTCGTAGGCTTTTCATCGAGCTGCTCTTGAATTTCTGTCGGGAGCAGATGAAGCAGTAATTCGCGTCCGAGCCGGGAGGCTTCGAGCCCTACGTCCCGTTGTTTGTACTGGAATACCATGTTGTATTCCCCGGGATTGTCGGTCGAGCGCGTGCGTCCAAACGAGACTTCTGAACCCGCTTCATTCTGCAATTCGATAGCCACGTGCTCGAGCACATGACCCATCCACGTTCCTTCATCTTCGCGCAGACGGCGGACGAAGCCACCCGGCTCGCCATACGAACAACCGTGTTCGTGCAGACCTGGAAGGTGCTCCAGCAGAGAGTCGATGAACGCCTCTCCAATTTTGGCCGTGGGCCATTCCTCGAGTACGCCCAGGTCCAGGACGTGTCGGATCACGGGGAAGCGCGCGTAGAGGCTTGGTCCCACGAATACATTGGTGGATAGGATTTTCATGCCTGTTCTTCTGTTTCAAGTTCAGGATGGACAATAGCCCGCCGGGATTTGATGTCAAACTGTGCCCCGGATCCCAGAATGTGCAATCGGACATTCGTCAGGCTCACAACTTCTTTCTTTCTGATTTCTGCAATGGAGGAGTACTCCACTTCAGAAGGATCGACGACCGTGATGCCTCCCGTACCGACGACTTCAAAAACACCGTCCGGATTGATGAAGGCAGCCGTGTCTTCGTCGACACCGAGTCCACACGCGAACGGATTGTAAGCCAGCGCAGTCAGAAGCCGGCCGAGACGGTCGCGTTCTCGGAAATGTTGGTCGATCATCAGAGAGTTGGTCAGACCCAGTCCCGGAGACAGCACCACCTTATCTAGAGTCGGCGTGGGGCCCGAATCGCCCCCGGCAATCATGTGTTCCGGAAGGATGGCGGCTCCTGCGCTTGTCCCGGCGACATGCACTTCGTGCGCGTTGAGATGCCGGATCTTTTTAGCCATCAGGGTGCCCCCGAGAATGGTCGAGAGTCTAAGCTGATTGCCGCCCGTAATGAAGATTCCCGTAGCTTCATCAAGTCGGGCCAGATAGGAGGGACGTTCACAATCGGCCCGAGTTTTAAGCTGAAAGTAGTTCGCATGCCCGGCGCCCAGTTCGTCGAACACTTCCACATACATGGAGCCGGTGTCCACGAGGCGGGATGCAGTTGGGATGACGACGATATTGGCATCCGCGCCGCCGCAAAGCTTCACAAAACGCTCGAGAATGACCGGACTGACTTCTTTTTCCTCGGCGCCCCCGATTGGAATCAGGTATCCGCGCTGAGAATCTCCGGTGCTGAGTGCTGGACGCATGGTCATAAATTTTATTCGAACGTTCCTTTAATGAGGACTTTACTGTTTAAAAGGTGCCACGCCCCAAGGGCCATGACGGATGATGGTCGGTGCGAATCATCGAGGACAACCAGGTCGGCGTCCATGCCTTTCGCAATGCTTCCTTTGGTTGCCAGTTTCAGGATGCGAGCCACGTTCGCGGTGAATGGTAAGAGCGCCACTTCGAGGTCCATGCCCGACTCGACGAGCCTACTGAGTGTTTCAGGGAGGGAAGCAGCGCGAGCATAATCGAGCTCCGTGACATTTCCCTCAGCGTCAAAGACGGGCAGGCAGCCTCCGCCGTCTGAACTGATGGTTACCTGGTCCAGTGAGAAGCCTCCGTCCACGTATCGCAAGTATGCGTCTTCAGCCGAATAGGCGTCCTCACCCTCTTCGACGGGGAATGCGGTGATATCAATCGTACATCCCTCCGCAGTGAGCGAGCAGGCTTCGTCAAACAGGGTTTTGCGCCGGTTAACATGGGTGGGATAGAACACCCGCGCCGGCAGTTCCGTCTCTTGAATGGCGAGGAACAGGAATTCCAGGCCGCGCTGGCCATCTCCAACATGGAAGTGTACCACTCCCGCTTTACCGGTCATCAGGCCGGCCACATGCGCTTCGCTTGCAATCCGGACGATTTCCTGCACGGAAGGCTGGCTCGAACGGTGGTCGGAGATGGCCAGCTCGCCCACTCCAATCAACTCTTCGATATGCACGATATCGCTACGGACCGAACCGGTCAGCGTCGTGGGAGGCACATGATATCCTCCCGTATATCCGTACGCGCTCATCCCTTCGGCTCGGAGGGCCTTGATGCGCGCGATAAGCGATGAAGTGCTGCGGATGAGATCGTCGGTCCCGAGCAGCCCAACCACGGTCGTCACTCCTGCCTGCGTGAACTCACTCAGGCCTGGTGCCGGAACGGCTGTTTCGAGCCCGGCCTCTCCGCCACCTCCCGTCACATGGGCATGGGCATCTATAAACCCGGGAACGACGCGAGCGCCTTTCAGATCAACTTCTGAAACCTCAAGCAGAGCATCCATTTGTGGCCGCTCCGCACCCAGGTATACAATCTTTTCTCCGGCAACAACGATGTGCTGCAGTCCCAGAAAATGGGGTGCATATACCGAGGCATTTGAGAGAAGATGGAGCATGAACGGAGGTCAAAAGTGGGGGCACAATAATACCCCAAAAATACCCAAAAAATAGCCGAAAAACGCCGATTGAAGGCCTTCAACTATCAAGTTCACGCGGAAAGATGGTGGCTTCCGTGTGAAGCCTAAATCCACCCAAAGTTGTTTGGTACTGTTGACCGCCTACCAGTACCTTGGCGGTTCTTCCCAAATCTTCGTCAGATACATGACCGGCAAGCGAGTAGCTCATTTCGAACATTCAGGAAAAGCTGGGCCAGGGCGGCATGGGTGTTGTATACAAAGCACTCGATACAAAGCTGAACCGTCAGGTTGCCCTGAAATTTCTTCCGGCCTCCCTGAATGAAGACAAAACCGCCAAAGCACGATTCATCCAGGAAGCACAGGCTGCCTCAAGCCTCGATCATGCGAACATCTGTACGATCTTCGAGATTGGAGAAACGGACGAGGGGGAGTTGTTCATCGCGATGGCTTATTACAGTGGCCAGACCCTGAAGTACGGTTTGGATGGGTCGCCGCAATCGGTTGAGGACGTGTATTCGGTCGGGCGTCAGCTCAGCAAGGTGTTAAAGCGGGCTCATCGAGCGGGCATCACGCACCGTGACATCAAGCCTGCCAACATCATGGTGACGGAAGACCATGAAGTGAAGCTTCTCGATTTCGGGCTCGCGAAACTCGCAGATGGAATCGATTTGACCGTCGTCGGCTCAACCGTCGGCACTGCAGCTTACATGAGTCCAGAGCAGATGAAAGGCGCTGAGGTCGGGGCTGCTTCAGATGTCTGGTCGCTTGGCGCGGTTCTGTATGAGATGGCCACGGGGCATAAACCGTTTGTCGTCGACTATGACCAGGCGCTCATGTACGCCATTCTGAATGAGGATCCCAAACCTGCTCAGGAGCTCAATCCGGATCTTCCTGATCCTCTGGCCAGCATTATTGACGCTTGTCTTGACAAAAATCCCACAACCCGTCCTACGGTCGACGTCGTACGGGATGCAATGGGAGATGAATCCTCGAGCTCCCGAATGGTGGCCCCGGTTGCGGCCGTGTCTGGCACAATCCCCAGGAATTATATACTCGTAGCCGCAGCTGTCATCGTCCTCTCGCTGATCGGTGTCTATGCGAGCGGCATTTTCGGTGATAGCGCACCAGAGGAATCACCGGCCTCCTTCTCTCCCGCCCTCGCAGACTCAAAATCCATCGCCGTCCTTCCGTTTACGTATAGGGGAGGAGAATCCGAAGACACGGCGGTCTTTGCCGGTGGAATACACGATGATATTCTCTCGCAGTTGGCACGCATTGACGAACTGACTGTCATTTCCAGGACCTCCGTCTTACGGTTCGAAAACACGACCAAATCGATCGCTGAAATTGCCGGAGAATTGGGTGTACAGAATGTTCTGGAGGGGAGCGTCCAAAAGGCTGGCGATCGCGTCCGGGTAAATGTGTCGCTGATCAGTGCCGGAACGGGCGCTCAGCTCTGGTCCCAAACGTATGATGAGGTGCTGAACGTAGAGAACATTTTCGCCATTCAGACAAGCGTGGCGGAAGATATTGCTGAACAGCTGGAGGCTGAAATGACCAGCGCAGATCGAGAGCGGCTCAATCAGGATGCAAACATCAGTCAGGAGGCCTACGACCTGATGACGCGTGCGCGCTACCTCGGGTCGCGCGCCCAATCGAATGAAGAGACGCGTGAAGCAGCGGATCTCTTTCTGAGGGTCACCCAGTTGGAGCCTGAATATGCCTCCGCACACGCCGCTCTCTCGGGTACCTATACGAGTGGTATCAGGCGCGGAATCTGGACTGAAAGGGACAAGGCAGAGGCGGCGTCCTTTCACGCCGATCGGGCCATGGAGTTGGATCCAGAATTGAGCTGGGCGCACATGGCGATGGCGAATCAAGCCTGGCGCAAGCTGAATTTTGATGAAGCAGAGCGATATCTGTTAACTGCGATAGATCTGGATCCCGGAAATGAGTGGCCGTACTCATCGTATGCAAATTTCCTCTACCAGCTTGGCCGCTCTGAAGAGTCCTTGGAATACGCCCTGCAAGCATTGAAACTCGATCCCTTGTCGATTGGAATGAGGCAACGCTTGGCCGATCTGTATTTCTTTATCGGTGACTACGAGAATACCATTGCCGAATCCAGGAAAATTCTTCAGCTGGAGCCTGATGACGCATGGTCCTATTACAACATTGGATACGGGCTGGCCCTTCTGGGTCGCAAGACGGAAGCCATCGCCTCGCTTCAGAAAGCTCACGAGCTTCGTCCGGAAGACACAGACATCACGCTTGGTCTTGCGTGGGGTCACGCTAACGCGGGAGACGAGCTCGCCGCAGTATCGCTCATTATCGACATCGAAGATTCGGCGGCTAACATGAAAGAAAAGGCCATCATCTACGGCGTCCTGGGAGACCTGGATACGGCGTTTTCCCTCTTGGACAGAGCATATGAGATTGCGCCGTCCGCGCTTCTGATTATGATTGGAGATGACTCGGTGCCCGAAAAAATGCGCAATGACCGGCGTTTCAAAGATCTTGCTGAAAAGCTCGGCCTCGAATTGGCCAACTGATCACTACTGGCGGTGGGCGGTTTTTTCGTTGATCAATCAGGTTGAGATCCCTACGTTTACGCTTCCCGTTTTTCAATCATCTCTCCCCATCATGAGACGCATTTTCATTCTCACGGGCGTGCTGTTTTTTGTTTTGTCTGAATCCGTTTCCGCCCAGGATTTCGCCAGCCAATTCGACGACCTTTCCTTTAGATACGTCGGGCCTTCTCGTGGTGGCCGTGTCACGGCCGTAGCGGGACACAGGGCACAACCCCGGACCTTCTATATGGGTGCGACGGGTGGTGGCGTCTGGAAAACGACCGACGCTGGGGCCGAATGGAATAACGTCTCCGATGGCGCGTTTGATACCGGCTCGATTGGCTCGATCGACGTCGCGGACAGCGACCCGAATATCGTTTACGTTGGTACGGGCTCCGATGGAATCCGGAGTAACGTGATCATCGGGCGGGGACTCTACCGGAGTGTCGATGGCGGGGAGACCTGGGAAATGAAAGGATTGCGAGATATGGGTCAGCTGGGCTCGGTGGTCATTCACCCGACCAATCCGCAGGTCGTATATGTAGCCGCTCTGGGGAGTCCCTTCGGAGACAATCCAGAACGCGGGATTTATAAGACTATCAACGGCGGCGAGAGCTGGGAGCAGATTCTGTTTGTGTCCCAGAAAACCGGCGGTGTGGACATTGAGCTCAACCCTGCCGACCCCGATATCATTTATGCAGCCATGTGGCGGGCCGAACGCAAGCCGTGGACGATCATCAGCGGCGACGATGGTTCTGAAGACGGTGTCTACGTGTCACGCGACGGTGGGGCGACCTGGAACATGAAGACCCAGGGATTGCCCCAGGGACTGATCGGAAAGATCGATTTCGCGGTTTCGGCAGCGGATCCGAGCAGAGTCTATGCACTTGTCGAGACCACGCCTGAGGAAGAGGGCCTGTATCGGTCCAACGATGAGGGAGAGACGTGGCACCTGGTCTCCAACTTCCGACCCCTTATGGATCGACCATTCTATTACACTAACATCGATGCCGATCCAACGAACGCTGACGTTCTGTACGTCAATTGCACTGGCTTCTTCCGCTCGGAGGACGGGGGCGAAAACTGGGAACGCCGATCGACCCCCCATGGAGATAATCACGATATTTGGATCAATCCGGACGATCCCGATATCTGGATTCAATCAAACGACGGTGGTGCGAACGTGACCAGCGACGGGGGAGAGACCTGGTCCACCCAGAGAAATCAACCAACCGCCGAGCTCTATCAAGTCAATCTCGACGACAGGATCCCGTACTGGCTCTACGCGGGGCAGCAGGACAATTCGACTATTGCCGTTCCGAGCAACGCCACTGGAAACAGGGTCGGTGGACCCCAGGCCTATTGGGAGGCGATCGGTGGTTGTGAGACAGGGCCGGCCGTTCCCAAGCCCGGCGATTCCGACATCGTGTTCAGTAACTGCAAGGGACGATTCTACCAATTCAGCAGACGCACCTCCCAGTCGCGTAACTATTACGTGGGCGCGGCCAACATGTACGGCCGGAATCCTTCCGAGCTTGCGTATCGATTCCAGCGCGTCGTGCCCATCGAAGTATCTCCGCACAACCCTGACGTGGTCTATCACGGCTCCCAATTTGTCCATAAGACGATTGATGGCGGCGAAACCTGGGAGACCATAAGCCCCGACCTGACCGCATTCCGCGCCGAGCGCCAGGTCGTTTCGGGCTCCCCGATCACGCGGGATATCACGGGAGAAGAGCACTACTCGGTGCTGTATGTGATTGAAGAATCTCCCGTCGATGAAGGCGTCATCTGGACCGGTGCAAATGACGGGCCAGTCCATGTGACCAGGGACGGTGGAATGACCTGGACAGACGTGACACCGAAGGACATGCCGCCGGAAGGCCGCATCCAGCACATCGACCCATCTCCTCATGCGGCAGGTACAGCCTACGTTGCCGGCTATCGCTACCTGCTCAACGATTTCGAGCCATACGTATATAAAACGAGCGATTTTGGAGCTACATGGTCCCGATTGACCGATGGAAACAACGGGATTGCCATCGATACCCCCGTCCGTGTGGTTCGGGAGGACCCCCACAGGGCAGGCCTACTGTTCGCAGGGACCGAATACGGCTTTTATGCGTCATTGAACGATGGCGAGACGTGGAATCGATTCGACTCGGGGCTCCCGGCATCGCCCATTACGGATATCAAGATCTACAAGGGTGACATAGCTGTTTCAACGATGGGGCGCGGCTTCTGGGTAATGGACGACATCAGTTCGCTGCGCCAGTTCGCATCAGATTCGACAAATCAGTTTTTCGTACCCCGCGCGGTATATCGATCAAGGAGATCTTCACGATCGGGCGGTCCCTCCGATCCTCAGTATTCACGCCCCGGAGTGCGCCTGGACTATTTCCTGGCCGCGGACTTTGACGGAGACGTCACGTTGGAAATCCTCACCGGTGAAGAGGTGATAAGGCGCTATCACATTGAAGTCGAGGAAGAGGAGGAGCCGCAAGATCAGGGAATGCGTGCTCCACGCGGGCGCGGAACTGGCTCGTCCGCCCTCGGGACGGAAAAAGGACTCCATCGATTGGTATGGGACATGCGAGTCGACGGGCCAGACGGAGATAATGGAGAACCGACGCGGGGACCACTCGCACCTCCTGGGAATTATTTTGCCCGACTCACGGTTGGAGACTGGACGGCCCGGCATCCGGTCGAGCTGCTCATTGATCCTCATGTAGCAGCCGAGGGGATCACCCAGGAAGACCTTGATGCCCAATTCGAATTCAACACCAGGGTGATGGGGCTCTCTCGCCAGGCCAGCGATCTGCTCTCGCAGATCGACGAGCTACTGGACGGAGCACCCGAGGAAGTGGAAACCACACCGACGGGGAGAAGGGATCGAAAACGTCGACGAGCGGAATCTGAGAATAACCCGGTAGCCGATCTGAACGCCATTCGATCCGAACTGGCGACAGATAATTCCGACAGCTATCCACCGCCGATGCTCATCAGCCAGATCAGGTACCTCTCGGGGATGACCTCATCCGCCGACCAGCGTCCTGGAAACTATGCGTACAGTCGATATGACGAGTTGCGAACCTGGCTCCTGGGATTGACTGAAGGGGTGGATACAGCCGGGGAGATTTTGGAAAAACTCCAGGTGGAAGAAGAATGAGCTGGATCGATACTGTCCCCTACGAGGAGGCCGAGGGCAAATTGAAGAGGCTCTATGAGCGCGTTAAGGGCCCGGACGACAACGTGGACAACATCATGATGGCGCACAGTCTGCGTCCTCACACGATGGAAGGCCACATGGTCCTGTACAAAAATGTGCTGCACCACTCCGCTAATGAGGTTCCGAAGTGGTTTCTCGAGTGTCTGGGCGTTTACGTGAGCCAACTCAATCGCTGCAGGTACTGTGTGGAGCACCATTTTGAAGGCCTCTCGCGCCTTTTGGACGACGAATCGCGCTCAGCGGCGATTCTCGAAGCTCTGGAATCAGAACGGTTCGAGGGCGCTTTCACGGAAAAAGAGGAGGCTGCTTTTCACTATGCCCGCATAGTGACCCTCGTGCCGCACGCGATGCAGGTGGGAGACTTCGGACAGATGACAGATTTGGGATGGTCGGATGGTGAGATCTTGGAGATAAATCAGGTTGTGGCCTACTTCAATTACGCAAACCGAATGGTCCTGGGTCTTGGGATCACCACGGAAGGCGATAATTTGGGACTCTCGCCAAGTGATTCCGAAAATCCAGACAATTGGCAGCACGCATAGCGCTCACCTCGCGGACGTTGTCGTGGATTGGTTTCCGCATTGAAGTCTGCATCGGCTGCTTCATCGACCAATACGTGCAGTTTCGAATTCCATTCAGTATCGTGGGCTACCCGGCGCAACCGCCACCACTTAACCTCGACCTGAATGGCCGATTCTCCTGGCGCTGAACCTCCAAGCGTCAATCGCCGAGATTTTCTGTCCCGCTCTTCCTCCATGCTGGGTGGAAGCTGGATCGCGATGTATATGCCTGCCATTCTGGCGACTACAGAGCTCGCCTGCCAGGCTCAGATCGACGGCGGCGACTGGGTTTCCCTCACTGCCGCGCAGGCAGAAGACCTCGAAGCCATCATGGCTCAGATCATTCCGAGTGACGATTCGCCCGGTGCGAGGGAGGCGGGTGTCATTCGCTTTGCCGACCTGGCGTTGGATTCCTTTCTAGCGCGCATGAAACCGGCCGTGCTCGAAGGCCTGGCAGACATCAACACGCGGTTGAGCAGCGCCAGAACTTCCGTCCGTTTTTCCGAGCTGAACAACGCTGACCAGATTGCTCAGATGCACCAAATCGATCGGACTCCATTTTTTGGAGCGGTCCAGTTCATGACCATCGCTGGGTTTTTATCCCATCCCAAACACGGAGGCAATCAGTCGGAAATTGGCTGGCAGCACATCGGGTTCAACGATCAGCACGCCTGGCAACCGCCTTTTGGCTACTACGACCGTCCCTATCACGAAGGGCCTGATCAAGAGGGTGGCGGCGATGAGTGAACTGAAGAATCATCTAGCCAAAGTAGCCGACAAGATCGACAGGAAGCGGTACTCGAAGCGCGAAGAGGTCGATTTTGTCATCATCGGATCTGGTGCAGCTGGCGGAACGATTGCGCGTGAGCTATCCCAGGCTGGGCACAGCGTGGTCGTGATGGAGCAGGGTCCCTACATCAAGATGCAGGATTTCGATCACGACGAGTACAACACGATTTACAATCAGGACTGGTTTGGCGGTTGGAAAGGAGAGTACCCCCAGACGTTCAGGAGGCATGAGTCGCAGAAGGCCGAGGTCATGGATTTTTTGCCACCACTCCTTTACGGGAGGATGGTAGGCGGCTCGAGCGTCCACATGACCGCTAATTACTGGCGATTCCACGAGTCGGATTTCAATGAGCGCAGCATCCTGGGCCCGATAGCTGGGACGGGACTTGAAGATTGGCCAATCTCATACGAGGAGATGGAGCCGTACTACACGAAAGTAGATTGGGACGTCGGCGTGTCGGGAGCACCCGGTCCTTTTGATGCCTATCGGTCGCGCGGCTATCCCACGCCTCCGATGCCCATCAAGTCGTCCGGCGCGATCCTGGAAGCAGGTGCTCGCAAGCTGGGCCTGCATCCACATCCTGCGCCAATGGCCATCCTTTCGAAACCGCACAACGGAAGAGCGGGGTGTGTTCACTGTGGTTTCTGCATGCTTTTTGGTTGCGAGGTCGGAGCTAAATCTTCAACTCTAGTTGCGATGATTCCTGAGGCGGAAGCCTCCGGCAATTGCGAGATTCGAGCCGACAGTACAGTTATTCGGATTACTACGAACACGTCGGGTCGCGCTGATGGCGTGCTCTATCTGGACCGGGACGGAAACGAACAGACCCAGAAAGCTCGCGCAATAATCTTGTCTGCCAACGGGGCAGAAACGGCCAGACTGCTGCTGATGTCCACCTCCAATCAGTTTCCGGATGGATTGGCGAACTCCAGTGGAAATGTCGGCAAGTACTTGATGTTCAACGGCCTTTCCTACGCGTACGGAGTTTTCGATGAGCCCCTCAATGAGTACAAAAGTATTCAGGTGACTCGGGTCATCCATGATTTTTACGAAACGGATCCGAAACGCGGCTTTTACGGGGGTGGAGGGATTGACGCGCGATTCTTCCCAGGGTCACCTATTCTGTATGCGCAACTGGGGATGCCCCCCGATGTGCCCCAGTGGGGGAAAGCATTCAAGGACGCGCTGGGCCACAACTATACGCGGACCGTTGCCATGAACGGGCACACGACCTCGCTTCCCCTGGCATCAAACACGATCTCTCTGGATCCAACGATTAAAGATGTCGATGGGCGACCCGCCATCCGGGTCACGTATAATGATCACACCGACGATATCTCAACCATGCGATTCCTGCAGGATCGGTCGGTAGAATTGCTGGAAGCCGCAGGTGCCAGGAAGATCTGGAAGACACCCGTGGGGCCGAGCACGATCGCCGCCCATCTTCTGGGAACCGCCCGAATGGGAAATGATCCGCGTACTTCGGTCGTAGATCGCTATCATCGAGCTCACGATGTCCCCGGGCTGTTCATCTGTGACGGATCCAGCATGGTTACTTCGGGGCGGGGGCAGCCAACGATGACGATTCAAGCATTGGCGTTTCGCGTGTCCGAACATATTGCATCTTTCGCCAGAAATGGCGATCTCTAGTACATCCAATAATCAACTCAGAAAACTCATGACAGACCAGGATTATGACAATCATGCTAAGTGGGTAACCGGATTTCACAAAGTCCTGGCGCCCCTGATTCTTCTGACCCTGATCGGATCGATCTACCACCTTGTAACATCATGGGGATCAGAGACTCAATATTCCGCTGCACTGCTGACCGCTACGAATCTCGCCCTTCTGATGGCCGCCATTTTCGGCAGAGTATTCGCGCTCAAGGCTCAGGATAGGGCGATTCGGGCGGAAGAACATATTCGCCGTTTCGCTCGCAATGGGCAGATGCTCGACGACAGGCTCACCATGCGTCAGATTATCGGGCTACGCTTCGCGTCAGACGAAGAGTGGGAAGCCCTGGCTCAGCGTGCCATCGACGAAGAAATGAGTGAGGACGACATCAAAAAAGCTATCCAGAACTGGAAAGCTGATACATATCGCGCATGACACCATCCGACTTTCGCTCGAAAAGGCCCGAGGCCGTCGAATACAATGAATTCTACGATGGATACGTTCAGACGGTGCCTCCCGGAGATGTCGTCGCCTTCCTGAACTCGCAACGCGAGGTGCTTCTTACCCTTCTTCGTGAACTGAAGGAGGAGCAGATAGACTTCAAGTATCAGGAGGGTAAGTGGACTCTGCGGGAGGTGTTCGGACATCTGATCGACACGGAGAGAATATTTTCGTATCGGATGATGTGCATCGCCCGCGGTGACAAGACTCCGCTGCCGGGGATGGATCAAAATGTGTATACGGCCGCGGCGAACTTTTCCAGCCGCACCTGGCGAAGTCTGCTCGATGAATTCGGGGGACTTCGGACGTCCAACCTCGCGCTGGCTTCAAGTTTTACGGAAGAAAACTTGAATATGACCGGCAACGCCAGCGGATTCGATATTTCCGTTCGGGCGCTCATCTGGATTCTGGCCGGCCACTGCGAGCACCATATAAATGTCCTAAACGATAGATACCT
>Ga0066376_10000327_pt1 | contig 42895 bp, 38 predicted proteins | sample Knorr_S15_td_Bot_FD_77009 | JGI IMG/M metagenome (GOLD analysis project Ga0066376, IMG submission 77009) | Marine microbial communities from Southern Atlantic Ocean transect - Knorr_S15_td_Bottom_ad_5009_LV_A | ecosystem: Environmental > Aquatic > Marine > Oceanic | place: Southern Atlantic... | reverse complement strand
GTGAACCCGGTGGCCATGCAGATGGAACACGACGACGAATACCCCTTTGAATTGGTCGAGCGCATGAAAGAGCTGGGCCTGTTCGGAGCGATCATCCCCGAAGAATACGGCGGCCTGGCCCTGGACGTCAGCACCTACGCTCTGATCATCGAGGAGATATGCAAGGGCTGGATGAGCCTGAGCGGAATCCTCAACTCCCACCTGATCATGGCCTATCTGGTCACGACCCACGGCACCCAGGCGCAGAAAGAGCGCTTTCTGCCGCTCATGGCCACCGGCGAGAAGCGGGGCGGCATCTGCATCACCGAGCCCAACACGGGCAGCGACGTCCAGGCCATCGAGACCAGGGCGGTCCGCGACGGCGACGAGTACGTCATCAATGGCAGCAAGAGCCTGATCACCAACGGCCGCCACGGGAACACATTTGCCCTGGTGACCAAGACCGACATCAACGCCGACCCGCCCCGCAAGGGGATGAGCATCTTCATCGCCGAGAAGGGCCCTGGTTTCAACGTGGTCCGCGATGTCCCTAAGCTGGGCTACAAGGGCGTCGACACCTGCGAGCTATCTTTCGAGGACTACCGGGTGTCGGGCGGCAACCTGATCGGCGGCAGTGAGGGCCAGGGGTTCTACCAGATATTGAGCGGGTTGGAATTGGGCCGGATCAACGTGGCCGCCCGCTGTCTGGGCGTGGCGCGGGCCGCCCTGGAAGACGCCACCAAATACGCCCAGCAACGGAAGACCTTCGGCAAGCCCATCGGCGAACATCAGAGCATCCAGATCATGCTGGCAAACATGGCCACCAACGTCCAGGCCGCCCACCTGATGGTCCTCCACGCGGCGGAGAAGAAGGACCGGGGCGAGCGCGCCGACATGGAAGCGGGCATGGCCAAACTATTCGCCAGCGAGATGTGCATGGAAGTGACCATCGACGCCATGCGCATCCACGGCGGCTACGGCTACACTCAGGACCTATCCGTGGAGCGGTACTTCCGCGATGCGCCGTTGATGATGATCGGCGAGGGCACCAACGAGATCCAGCGGATTCTCATCGCCCGGCACCTGTTGAAGGACTTTCCCACGGGAGACTTCCTGTACGAATCAGGTCTATAGTTTCGAATAACCGACTACGGCGAGGTGGACAACATGGTACGCAACAATAACGAGACTGGGATAACCCAGACCCTGGCCAAATTCGCGTCCAACGTAAGTTATGAAGACCTGTCGCCGGAAGTGGTGGACTGGGCCAAGTACCTGTGCCTGGACTTCGCCGGTGTGACCTTGAACGGGGCTGGCACCGACTCGGCCAAGGCAGTGGTTAAAGCCCTGGATGACGTGGGCCGCACCGGGCCGTCAGCCATCATCGGCACCAACAAACGGGTCCTGCCCGAGTACGCCGCCATGGCCAACGGCACCGCGTTCCACAGCATCGAGATGGATGACGTGAACAATGAGGCGTCGCTGCATCCCGGCGTTGTCGCCTTTCCGACGGCGCTGGCGATGGCGGACATCACCACGGTCACAGGCAAAGAATTCATCTCGGCGGTCGTCGCCGGGTACGATGTGATCGTCCGGTTGGGCCGAGCCTTGAAGCCCAAAGAGCACTACGGCCGTGGTTTTCACCCCACGGGCACCTGCGGGGCATTCGGAGGAGCGGCGGTCGCCGCGCGTCTGCTGGGGCTGCGGGGAGATGACTACACCCACGCCCTGGGTATCGCCGGCAGCCAGGCGGCGGGAAGCATGGAGTACCTGGCACAGGGCGCCTGGACCAAACGCCTGCACCCCGGCTGGGCGGCCCATAGCGGCATCTGGGCGGCCCTGCTCGCCCGCGCCGGTTACACCGGCCCCACGACCATACTTGAGGGCCGAGACGGGTTCCTGTCGGCCTACTCCGGCGACCCCGACCCCAGCCTGGTGCTTAAGGACCTGGGCGAGGAATATCTGCTCACCCAGACGGGCATCAAGCCCCATGCCTGCTGCCGGTACAACCAAGGCCCCATCGACTGCCTGCTGGACATCGGGCAGACCAACGACTTTCAGCCCATGGAGATCGAAGAGGTCAAGATCGGAGTACTCAGCCAGGGCATGAGGCTGGTGGCCGAGCCTGTGGATGCCAAGCGCAACCCCAAGTCGGTGGTCGACATGCAATTCAGCATGCCCTTCGCCGCCGCCGTGGCCCTGAGCTACGGCAGCGCTTCCCTGAACGAATATGCAATAGGCGTGCCGGAGCGGCCCGAGGTGCGCCACATCATGGACCGGGTCCAGTGCGTGACCGACCCCGCGTTGGACGCCCAGACGCCCAAGTTGTTCCCGGCCTGGGCTGAAGTGCGCACCACCGACAGACGCACCATGCGCAGCGAGCTGACCTATCCCAAGGGCGACCCCGAGAACCCGGTGACCTGGGACGAGATGCGGAGCAAGTTCAACCTTCTCTCCGCCCCGGTGATCAGCAGCCAACGCCAGCAGGAAATAATGTCCGCCATCGATTCGCTGGACCAATTGGACGACGTCCGCCAACTGGCCTCACTGCTAAGCACGGAGTAACTTGAAGCAACAAGCTTTCAGCAACAATCCTAAGCTGAAAGCTGACCGCAGATAGCTGATGGCTAACCAACCCCTTCAAGGCGTCCGGGTTCTGGAGATGGCCCAAGCCATCGCGGGGCCCTTCGCCGCCCGGACACTGGCCGACATGGGCGCCGAGGTCATCAAGGTGGAGCAGCCCGGCGTGGGCGACATGTCCCGCCGCATCGGACCGCACTTCCTCGGCGGCGAAAGCGCGTACTACCTCAATTTCAACCGCAACAAACAGAGCGTCACCATCGACCTGCGGCAGGAACAAGGCCAAGAGGTCTTTCGGCGCTTGGTGGCGGTCTCCGACGTGGTCTTCGACGCCTTCCGGCCCTCGGTGCTCGACCGTCTGAGTCTTACTTACGAGTCACTCAAGGAGGTCAACCCCACGGTCATCGCCTGCTCTTTGTCTGCTTTTGGGCAAGAAGGCCCGTACCGGGAGCGGCCTGGGTTCGACGGCATCGTTCAGGCCATGGGCGGCGGGATGAGCGTCACCGGCACCGAGGGCCAGCCGCCGGTGTTCATGGGATTCCCCGTTGGCGACATGGTGGGCGGCTACGTGGCGGCGCTCAGCATCGCCTCGGCGCTGTACGGCCGCAGCATGACAGGAGAGGGCCGACACTTGGACATCAGCCTATTGGACGTGCAGATCGCGCTACAGGGCCACCTGGGCCAGTTCTACCTGGTGTCAGGCGAGGTGCCAAAGCCCATCGGCTCAAGCCACCCTTCTAACCTGCCCGTGGGCGCCTACCTCACTTCTGATGGAACCTACATCCAAGTCCACTGCGCCAGCCAGGAATTCGCCATGAAGACCTTGAAAATGATGGCCGCCGAGGTAGAGGAACTGAATGGCATGGACAGCGACCCGCGCTTTCAGTCCCAGAGCGACCGGATGGCCAACCGGGACGACTTGGACGACGCCTTGGGCCGTGGTTTCGCCTCGAAGCCCAGGGACAAATGGCTGGAGCTGTTACAGAAGTGGGACGTGCCCGGCGGGCCGGTGAATAACATTGCCGAAGCCCTGGCCGACCCACAGGTGTTGCTGCGGAACATGGTGGTCGTGGTAGACCACCCGATTGCCGGGAAGTACAACACCGCCGGCAACCCGATCAAGACCGGAGCGGCCGAACGCTTCGACCCTCCGCCGACCCTGGGCATGGATACATCCGGCGTCTTGACCGAACTATTGGGGTACAGCGAAGGCGAGGTCGAAGCTATGCGTCAGACGGGAGCGGTCTAAGTCTGCCTTAACGGTCTCGGGCTCGGGCCACGTCTCGCAGGATAGAATCGGCAACCAACTTCGGCTGGTCGCATTGGACGCAGTGTCCGCTCTCTTCAGCGATTACGTGCACACCCGAAGTCGACAGCCGGACCAGGTCTTGTTGCGACTCCAGCCACGACCCGGCCAGTTGGTCTCTGATACCCCGGTCGATGAACGGCGGAAGGTCAGGCACTCCAGCCGTGATCACCGTCAATGGCAGATCGCCCAGGTTAGCGGCCGACTTCACCTGATAGAGGCTGGCCACCACGTCCACGCCCTCAGGGTTGGCTTGCGTGGCCCGCAGAAACGCCGCCATGGCCTGTTCTCCCAGAATCTCCCCGGCCCGTACAAGGTTGTCCTGTTCCAGGCTATCCACCAGGACTAGGGCCGCCGTGTTTTCGGGATGCTGGGCGGCGTACAACTGGGCCACCAACCCACCGTAGGAGTGTCCGAGCAGGACCACCGGCCCTTCTATTCCAGCCCCAGATAGCAGGGAATGCAGGCTATCGGAAGCCGTCTGAGCGGTTGGCACGCCTTCGGTGGCGTCGCTCTCCCCCAGGCCGGCCCGGTCATAGCTGCAGACCTGGGTGAACTCGGAAACGCGCTCTTCCACCGGCCCCCAGTCATGGTTACTGCTGGCCAAGCCCGAGCCCAACACCACCGCCGGAGACCCCTCCCCAGAACACCTGATATTCAGCCGGTGCCCTCCCACATCCACCAACTTCGATTCGGGGTTGTAGTTGCTGCCACAGGCGACGGCAAGCAGTAGCAGCAGAAGTCCAATTCCGTAATAGGTCTTTGTGTGAATCAACAGGCAGGTTTCCTACTGGGTCTGAAGCCGGTAGGTTAAAAGGCCGGCTGCCAGAACTACGATAGCGACCCCCAGCAATGCCAAGGCCCGCTCCGGCACTTCGATGATCCTTTCGCTGTCCAACTCTATGCGCTCGCCGTTCGCCAAGTCGATATGGCCCTCCACACTTACCGCCTTCCGCCGTACTGTCCTGACTGGGGTGCTCAGCGTCCGTTGGGCCAGGGTCAGGAAGAAGCAACCCACGGCCACGATCACCACCGCAACGTCCAACCGCGAGGCGTTGACCCAGTACGAGGTGAGCACCGGGAACGCCCCCCACGAAAATGCGAACCAAAGGTCACTGTGAAACCGGTCTCGCCAGAGGCCCAGATTGTAGAAGACCGCGATGAATCCACCAAATGCGACGAACGCGAAGATCCATCTGGATTCCAAGAAACCGGCCACGATGCCCAAGGCCACCGCCCCGGCCAGGGATACGGCGGCCAGGGAAACCAGCATCGCCGAGGGAATCTTGGTCCCGAGAGGGCGGTCGTGCAGTTCATCAAGAGCGTGTGAGGCGATCCCCACCGCCAGGAAGAACGCCAGCAGCGTGCCCAGCAGCCGGTCCACGTGAACGGTTGGGGCGATGGTAGCGCCCAGCACCACGTAGCCCAGATGCCACAGGGTGTATGGCACGTGGAACAAGTTCAGGTAGTCCTGCCATCGCTTAGTGCCAGGAAGGGCGTAAAACGCAGGCTTCTTTCTGGTCGCCATTCGACACCGTCCCTATTCTTCCATCAATCCGCTTTTGGCACCCCGTTTTTGGTTCCCCACATGACCACGGCCCCGCCCAAAGAAAGACGCTTTATCTGGATATCCACCATCCCCAACCGTCGCCACATGTCGCGAAGGCCGTCTTCAGAATAGGAGTGGTAGAGATTGGAGATGCTGGGGCCCAGAAATCCGCCCACATTCCGCCAGCCCCGCGACACCAAGGCCCCGGCCACGGGAAGAACGCCCCGCGTGTGGACGAACCACAGCGCCCGCGCGATGGGGTTGGGCGGCACACCAAATTCCAAGGAGACCAAGCGCCCGCCCGGCTTCAGGACACGGATGATCTCCCGCATCGTCGATTCCGGGTCATCGACGTACCGGAGTAAAAATGTGACGCTGACGGCGTCGATGCAATCATCGGCAAAGGCCAGGTTCTCGGCCCGGCCCATCACCAAGGGCACTTGGCCGGCCAGTCCTTTGCTGGAAAGATTGTGCCGGGCCTGGCTGAGCATCTTGGCGCTTAGGTCGAGTCCCACAACCCGGCAATTGTGGGTCCGGGCGGTCTCCATCGCCACCCCGGCGGTCCCGGTGCAAACGTCCAGAACAGTGGCATCCGGTCCGGCCTGCAGGCGGGAGACCACGTAGCTCCGCCAACGTTGGTACTGAAAATAAGAAAAGAGGCCGGGCGCCCAGTCATATTGGGCGGCTATGCCGTCGAAGAGTTGCCGGGAATGGTGGTTGCGGTGATAGTCCATCGGTATCCGCCGGACTGTCAAATTGGGATGTCAGCGCCGGGCCCGTAACGGTCAGGCCATCGGCTGGGCCAGCACGCTGGGGGCCACGCGGCGGGACAGCCATTTGCCGTCGCTGGAGGAACCGAGGAGCTTGCCGTCTTCGACGATGACTTTGCCCCGGAGCATGGTCAGCACCGGGTAGCCGCTGCACTCGAATCCCTCCCAGATGGAGTAGTCGGAGTCGGCGTGCAGGTCGTCCAGGGTCAATTTCTTCTTGATGTCGGGGTCGAATAAGACGATGTCGGCGTCGCTGCCTGCCGCGATGACGCCCTTCTGAGGGTACATGCCCAGTATCTTGGCGGCGTTGGTCGAGGTGACATCGGCAAAGCGATTCAGCGACATCCGGCCGGTGGAGACCATCTTGGTGAAGGTGACCGGCATGCGGGTCTCGATGCCGTTGTGACCGCCGCAGACGGTCTTGATGGTGTCGCCGGCCAATTTCACCTCTTTGTAGGTGGTCCACTCGTCGGTGGCGGTGGTGCACATGGGGCCGTCGACCAGGCCCTGCTGCAGGGCGTCGCGGTCATCGGAATATTTTATGGCCGGGTAGGTATGGATCGCCAGGCCGCCCGGCTTCTTATAGTCCTCGCAGGTGAATTCAAGGTAGTTGTGCAGGGCCTCACCGTAAACCGGAAGCTGCTTGGCTCGGGCCTCGGCCACCGCCAGCACGCCCTCTTTGGCGGTGGTGTGGACGAAGTAGATGCCGGTTTCGGTGCTCTCGGCCAGGCGGATCACCTTCCGGAAGGCGATGTCTTCGGAAAGGTTGTTGTGCACCAGATGCAGGTTGCTGCCGTGGTCGTTGCCTTCGGAGATCAGCTTCTCTTCCATGTAGGTGACGATGTCGTCTTCTTCCGCGTGGACGGCCATGATGCCGCCGTGCTTGGCTACCTCTTGAAACACGGCCCAGAGGTGCCCCGTGGGTATCTTGGCGAAGAACGTCGTGAACACCTTGAAGCTGGCCAGGCCCGACTGGATGGCCTCACCGATCTCGCCGATGGTCGTGGGAGACACCGCCCCGGCCAGTATGTAATGGAACGTGAAGTCGATGTAGGAATGACCGGTGAACGTCTGCCGCCGCTTGTCGATCTGGGCCATGATGGGGTCGGCGGGCGGGTCGGCTCCGGGGTTCAAGGGGAGGTTCCCGGCAAAGTCGACGTAGGTGGTTACGCCGCCGAAAGCCGCGGCCCGGCTGGCGGACTCTGGGGGCTGGGTGAACACTTCGCTCTTGCCGCCGGCCCAGTAATCAGGCACCGGAACATTGATGTGGGTGTGGGGCTCGATGCCACCGGGAAGAACGATCTTGCCGGTGGCATCGATGATCCGGGCGGTTCCGGCTTCAAGGGTTCCGGGGGCGGCCACGGCGACGATCTTCTCGCCCTCGATGCCAACATCCATCACCGACGCGCCTCCCGGCGCAACCACCGTTCCGCCCCTGATGATTACGTCCAGCATCTGGCCTCCCTTGGGTTATAAGTGTGGTTCTAGGAAAGTTGCCTGTAGTGCCCTTAGGCTAGTACGATCTCTGCCGCCAGCGTCTCCGGTATCCATTGTCCCAGCAGATCTTCCAGGTCGTCTCGGCATTCTTCCAGACGGTGTTCCGCGCCCTCGTAGAGCACCAGTTCCTTGGGCTCGTTGGCCATGTCGTAGATCTGTTGGCCGCAACTGAAAGCCAAGCGTGTGTCGGCCTTGCCGTGGACGACCAGTAGCTTACGGGGGGCTATTTTTCCGGCCATGCCGGCGCCGTAGGTCTGGGGAGAGAGCGCCACCACGCCCTTGATGTGGGCGCTGTTGGCCCCGGCGGCGATGACCACGGCCCCGCCAAAGGAGTGCCCGACCACCACCACTGGTTTGTGCCCGGCGCTTTTCAGATAGGCGACGCCGGCCAGCAGGTCTAGGGCGCACTCGAACACGTCGTTCGCGTTACGGTAGTCGAGCCTCAATGAGGTTATGCCCTCGCCCGTGAATTTCTCCGCCATGCGGGCGTAGGTGCCAGGGCCGGGACCGCCAAAACCGCCACGCGCGCCACAGACCCAGATCACCGCTTGATCGGCGTCAGGGGCGCGGTGAAGGATCGCGGCGAAATCCCCTCGGTTGGTCTTGAACTGGAGTCCTTCTCCAACGTCACCGTCCGGGAGGTCGATCGGCTCGACGTCCCGGATGCTCATCAGTTCGTCTACGGTTTTTGCTTGCTCTTCTGGCATATCTAAACTCAGTCTAAGAAATCGTGAAGAGCCGCGATGAAGCCCTCGGGGTTCTCTTCGAAGACCATATGGGCGGCCCGTTCCACGTGGACCAGCTTGCCGTTGGGCAGGACTTCGACCATCTTCTCGGCGGTCTCCAGGCCCAGGGTGTCGGTCTCGGAGCCCCGGACGATCAGCACCGGGCACTTGATGCCGGGCAGGTTGAGCCAGAGGTCAGGCTGCTTCGCCCCGGAGTTGTTCCGGCGTTGCTCTCTGATCTCGAGGTCGTAGCGCCAGCCGAACTTGCCGTTGGGCAGCTCCTTGGTGGCGTAGGTCAGGCGGCGGCGCAGCACCGGCTCGGAGCAGAACCGGTTCTGCTTGCTCTGGTAGGCGAATACGTCCTCGAATGAGTCGAACTCCTCGGGAACGTCTTTGATCTCTTGGGTCATGCGGGCCGAGCCCTTGGGGTCGATGTCTGGGCCGATGTCGATGATGACCAATTTCTCGATCTTATCGGCGTTGTTTCCGGCGAAGGCCATGCTGTTGCGGCCGCCCATGGAGTGGCCGATCAGGATGAATGAGTCGAACCCAACGGCATCGCAGAAACCTTCCAGGTCGGCGACGAACGACTCGCTGGAGTAATTTCCGCCCGGCGCCCAGTCGCTCTCTCCCCGGCCCCGTTGGTCCAGGGCGAGTATGTTGAAGTCCTGGGAGAATTCGGCGGAAACGTCGTCCCAAGAGTGGCTGTGGCCTCGTAGACCGTGCAGCAGCAGGACCTTGGGCTTCCCCTCATTGCCCCAGTCCAGGTAATGCAGGTTGATGCCGTTTACGTTGACCGTCTTGTCTTTGGGTTGCACCGATGTGGCCATCTCGTCTCCTTAAAAGCCCTAATACCCTGGAAAAGCTCGAATACGCCAGCATACCCGGGGCGTGCTGAATTGGGAGTCAGTTTAGCATACGGCTAGAGGCGTGTAATAGGATTGCGGCGGGTGTGCTAAGCTGGCCGAAATCCGCGTATTGCCACACCCAAGAGTTATTCATGAAAACCATCCAGGTAACCGGCCCCCGCAGACTGCAGTTGACCGAGGCGCCGGTCCCGGAGCCGGGCGAAGGCGAGGTGCTGGTAAAGCTGGAGGCCCTGTCGGTCTGCGGCTCCGACATGATGGCCTACCGTCACCCGCAGCCGGAAGAAGATTATCCCTTGGGTCAAGGTATTCCATGCCACGAGTGCGCTGGGACTATCGTCCAGTCCCAGATAGAGGCATGGCCCGTGGGACGCCGCGTGATCTACCTGCCGGCGTTGAACCTGAACGGGGGCGCGGAATACGTGGTGGCTCCACCGGAGACCCTGGTCTCTCTGCCGGACGACGGCGACATCGGCGAATGGCTGATGTGCCAACCCTGGGGCACCGTTCTGTACGCTCTCGAGAAAGTTGGGCCGGTTGCTGGAAAGAATGTGGCGGTCTTGGGTCAGGGTTGCATCGGCCTGCTCTTCACCATGACACTGAAGCAGATGGGCGTGCGAAAAATCATCGCCATCGACCCCAATGAGAACCGTTTGGCGCTGTCCCGGAAGCTGGGCGCAAACCTCGCCATAAATACGAGCAGGGTGGCCCCGGAGAAGGTTGTGCGGGAGGTTTTCGGCAACGAGGGGGCCGACATGGTGGTGGATGCCAGCGGCGACGCCACGGCCTTGAACCAATGTGTCGGCATGGCGCGGATGCACGGCACACTCGTGCTGTTCAGCATTCCCGAGGAGAAGCAGGTCACCTTCGACTACCTGACGGCCATCTCCAAGCAACTGATCATGGTCGGAACGGTCAGCGCCACCTGCGAGGCCCCCGCCAAGCCCATCCAAGAGGCGGTGGACCGGCAGGCCAAGGGCGAAGTAGACCTGTCATGGCTGATCACCCACCGCTTCGGTTTCAACGAAGCCCCCGCCGGCTACGAGCTATACGCCAGCAGAGATGACGGGGTGATTAAGCTGGTCCTGGATATCTAATTGGGATTAGCGCCTGGGAATTCAGCCATGGGATCAGCGTAGCAATCCAAGATTGAGGCCCCAACCTTCACCAAATCTCTTCCGAAGGGAATCTCTTCAGGTCGATCCATTGCATTGTCGGATTGAATTGTGGATTTTTGTCAGGCCAGCTTCCGAAGGTGAAATAATGTACGTAAAGCGCCAGTACGCAAATTTCCCTGCCAGCAGTTTCGATAGCATCCACAACTCGTTTAATGCTGGGTCCTTGGTCTTCCAGGTTTATGTGTGTCTGGTCATCGTATTCGGATGCCATAGCCAACTTGGAGCCGCTAAGCAGCAATTTGACCATTGTAATTTCGGCCATCGTAGGATCGTTTCGGGCTTCAAATGCATTCGTGACAACCAACTGCGGGCCGTGTTTGATCTTATTCAACGCTTGCCGCATGGCGACATTTGCTTCCAGGAACTTTATTAATCTTAGGCGGGTTTCACGCATCGTATTTCGATCGCCACGGTCTAGCCATCTGTTGGGATTGACCGGCAATCCAAAATTTTTGAGGAAATCATTATCGGACAATTGCCGTAATTTACCAGCGACGCTACTCGGACTTGTTGGTCCCGTGCTTCTAACTTGGATTTTTGAATAAATATCAGCTAGGCGAGTGTTTTGGCTTTGCGATAACCAGTTAGGCACCGCAATCAAAAACATCAGGAGGTCTTCCAACTGCGAACCGGCTTCTTGAAAGATACCGCATGCCATCGCCATACGAAGAGGTTCGTTTTCAAAATTATCCCACCAATTTTGATACAAGCCCCGTGCCACACGCCATCTCAACATCGCCCCAAAAGTGCAAATGCTCTTCAAAAACAATGCATCGTCGACCGGTGGCTCATCTGGTATCGGGAATACGATTCCCCAGGTATATATTTCTGGTTCAGTCATCATCCAACTCCGTTTTGTAAAAACGCTAATGTGTACGCCATCAGGCGTACAGGGTTGGTGCGAATCTGATGGCCTTATAATCCGTCGATTATTCTTCCTAGCGCCGGATTATCAGCAGAGAGAAGTAGTCCAGGTCTTCAGCTTCCAGTTTCGATATATCTTCCACGACGTTTTCGCGGGCGGTGCTGGCTTGGCGCACGAAGGTGGCTTTGCCGGAGAGGCCGAGTTTTTCCCGGCTGGCCAGGGCCTGCAACAGGTCGCGGTCCACTTCCATGAGGACTGTGGTATCCGAGTTGGCGATGGCCTCCATGAGGTCGTCGATGCCGTAGACCTTGGGCAGGATGGTCAGCCGCTGTCCGTGGGTCACCAACGGCATACCGGAACTGGCCGCCGCCGCCATCACGGAAGAAACTCCGGGGATAACCTCCACGTCCAGGTCAGGCACCGCCGCCTTGACGCTCCCCAACACCTGGAAGAACTCGCTGTAGAGCATGGGGTCGCCTTCGGTGATGAAGGCCACGTCACCGCCGTTTCCCAGATGGACCGCGATCTCTTTGGCCGCGTCGTCCCAGGTCTGCTGGCTGACCGGGGTGTCGTCGTCTGAGGGGATGGTGATGGCCAGGAATACGGGGTTGGCTGCCTCCAGAACTCCCTTAACCACACTTAAGGCGTAGCTTTCTTGCCCGTCGTCCAGTTGGGTGAAGCAGATGACCGCCACGCTCTGCAGCGTTCTCTGGGCTTTGATTGTCAAAAGCTCGGGGTCTCCAGGGCCGACGCCGATGCCGTAGAAGGCGCCCTTTCCATTTTTTCCGCCGCTGGTTGTCATTCTTTCGTTACTCTAAACCGCGTTTCCGCGGGGATGATTCTATTCTCTGAGCGGATCATTGCTGTTGGGCCATGACCCAATCGTAGACATGCATGGTAGCAAAACAATCGTCTTTGTTGTAGATGATTATCTTGTCCTTTGAGGTCTGGTCCGTGCCTCCGGATTCGACGTATTTCACGTACAGGTCCATGGAGCCGACGCCGGAAACGTCGTCCTGCTGCCAATTGAAGTCCAGGCACTTGGCGATGGCCTTGAGCCCCTCTCCGTAGGCGGGAAAGGCGTAGCCTTTGGTAGCCCAGGGAGACAGGTCTTCCAGCCGGTCCAACACCAACGCCGCCATCTCGGGGTCGGCTCCGTAACGCTCGACCATCTTCGTCAGGTGGGTGCGCTCGTAGTGGTGCCAGTGGTAGAAAACCGGGTCTTCCAGGGAGTTGGCCCACTCCAGAAACTCTTTTAGGTTACGGTCTTCCTGGTCGAAGGAATCAGCGAAGAAGGGTATGTAGCGGCCCTCTCCGCCATCTGTCCGGTGGACCGCGCCGATCAGGTAGTTCACCATCTCCATGCCGTCGAAATTCTCTTGTCCTTGGGAGGTTTCATGGGCGCCCTCGAAGTCGAAGAAGACCTCGGTCTTGCCGTGGCGCAGCTCTTCTAATTCTCCCCTTGGCAGCGGCTTCTGTCCCTGTATCGCCTGGGCCGACACCACCATCTTCTTGGCCGTGGGCGCGCCGATACGTCTCACTTTGACCAGTTCTGTCTCGTTGGCCTTGGCGATGCTCTCCAGAGTGGCGTATCCGGCTTCAACCAGGTTGGTGCGGACCGACTCGCCGACACCGACGATGAGCGACACGTCGTTGGCCGCAATGGCCTGGCTATCTACGTACGACGTCCAGGGCCATCCGGCGACGCCATAACAGAAGTCGACCGGTTTCCCCGCCATGATCTCTCTGACTTCCGCCAGCACCCGGTCCAGAAGCAGGTCGTACTCCTCCATGATCACCGGGATGACGTCCATGTCGCCGTTGACCATCTGGAACACCGAGGGCTCGTAGCCTTGGACCAGCCCCAGCAACCGGTTGTACAGGGCGCCCTGCAGTAACTGGGACTCACGCAGCCGCCGGGCCGACTTGATCTCCACCACCCGGTAGCTGAAGTCGCCGAAGATCGACGGAACACCGTCCACACGTTCCAATACGTCGGGGCGTCCGGTGAAGCCCTGGGGCCAGCAGACCAGGGGCATGTCTTTGATGAACTGCGCACCCGCCGACATGAAATCCAACGTTCGGCGAAATCCTTCTTCCTCGGTGGTAAAAATCGCCTGAACACCGCCGGGGTAGAGCCGGTCGTTTACCCGCGCTTGGTGATTGTTCCCGATATCGAAGATGTGCTCCATCTGGTCGTTCATCGGGTCTTTCGCGTCGGCGGGAGCGTGGATGCTGCACCAGAAGGTGATGGCTGATTCGAGGTAGCGTCCGACCCAGGTGGCCCTAACAGCGCCGCTGTTGTTGCCATCGGTGAACTGACGATAGATTTCTTCGACGTTCATTACCGCACCGGCCGTTCTGGAGTTAGAAACCGCTTGGGGCAGGAAGAAGAGCTTGGACTAGACGACCACAACGTTGACGAGGCGGCCCGGCACGTAGACCGTTTTGGCGATCGACTTGCCTTCAACGTGGCTCTGGACGCGGGGGCTGGCCAGGGCCAACGCCTGCGCTTCGGCCTCTTCTATACCCACGGAAACCTCAATCTTGTCCCGGACTTTTCCGTTGACCTGAACGATCAAGGTGATGACGTCTTCGGCCGCCAGGTCATCGTCCCAGGAGGGGAAACTTTGTTGGTGGATGCTGTAGGGGTGGCCGTTCATCTCCCACAGCTCTTCGGTCATGTGGGGAGCCATGGGCGCCAGCATCAGCAGCAGTTTTTCGGTGCACTCCCGCCAGGTCTTGGCGTCGATGCTGCCATCGGCCCAGACCTTGTTCAGGTGGTTGGTCAGCTCGTGAAGGGAGGCGATGGCCGTGTTGAACTTGAACCGGTCCAGGTCGTTGTGGCACTTGCGAATCGTCTGATTCAGCAGGCGTTCCGTGTCTCGCACCGCGTCCGCGTTCACCGAGCTATCGTCAGGGGTACGGGCAAGTTTATTGACATCGCGGGCCGCGATATCCCAGACGCGGTTCAGCCAGCGGGCGGTGCCATTGATGCCCACGTCGCTCCAGGGGCCACCCTGGTCCCACGGCCCAATGAACATCAAGAAACAGCGCACAGCGTCGGCCCCGAGGGCGCCGACGAAATCGTCCGGGTTGACCACGTTGCCACGGCTCTTGCTCATCTTCTCGTGGTCGGTGCCCAGGATAACGCCCTGGTTGAACAGCCTCAAGAAGGGTTCGTCGTAGTCCACCAGGCCCATGTCATGCATGCCCTTGGTGAAGAAACGGGCGTAGAGCAGGTGCATCACCGCATGCTCGGCGCCGCCGGTGTACTGGTCTACCGTCATCCATTGCTGGAGCAGCTTGGGATCGGCTGGGTCGTCGTCATTGTGGGGGTCCAGGTAGCGCATCATGTACCAAGACGAGTCCATGAACGTGTCCATGGTGTCGGTTTCCCGGCGGGCGTCCGCGCCGCACTTGGGACACTTGGTATGGAGAAATTCGTGGTTGGCCGCCAATGGCGACTCCCCAGTGGGCGTGAAATCAGCGTCCTGAGGCAAGAGCACTGGCAGGTCGGCCTCGGGCACCGGCACCACACCACAGGCGTCGCAATAGATCATGGGAATGGGCGTGCCCCAATAGCGCTGCCTTGAGATCAGCCAGTCACGCATCCTGAAGGAAACGGTCCTGCTCCCCCAACCCTTCTTCTCCAGGTCAACGGCGATGGCGGTCTTGCCTTCATCGTTGGTCATGCCGTCGTAGGCCCCGGAGTTGGTCATGAAGCCGTCGTCCAGATAGGCTTCGGGAAGGTCTTTGCCGTCCCACTCGATGGGCGCGATCACTATCCGGATGGGCAGCTTGTACTTCCGGGCGAAGATGAAGTCGCGGGAGTCGTGGGCCGGAACGCCCATCACCGCGCCGGTGCCGTAGGTCGTGAGCACGTAGTCGCCGATGTAAACGGGGACCCGTTCGCCGTTCAGGCGGTTCACGGCGTAGCTGCCGGTAAACACACCGGTCTTCTCTTTATCCATGGAAAGACGGTCGATCTCGGAGGTCTGGCGGGCCGTGCTGATGTACTCGTCCACGGCTTGCCGGTTCTCGTCGGTCGTCAACCCGGGGACCAGGGGATGCTCCGGGGCCAGTACGATGAATGTCACGCCGAAGATGGTGTCGATACGCGTGGTGAAGGTGCGTATCTCCTTCTCCTCCAGACCGGCTAGGGAAATGTCGAAACCTATTTCGACGCCCTCGCTGCGGCCGATCCAGTTCTCCTGCATGGTTAGGATCTTCTCCGGCCATTCTTCGAGCCCGGAGAAGTCCAGGAGTTGGTCGGCGTAGTCGGTGATCTTGAAGAACCACTGCTCTAGGTCGCGGCGGGTGATCTCCGTGCCACAACGCTCGCAGGCGCCGTTAATCACTTGTTCGTTGGCCAGCACAGTCTGGCAAGACGGACACCAGACCACCGGCGCTTTGGCCCGGTAGGCCAGGCCCTTCTCGAAGAATTTCAAGAAGAACCATTGGTTCCAGCGGTAATACTCGGGCAGACAGGTGACAACTTCCCGGTCCCAGTCGTAGATGGCCCCCAGAGAGCGCAGTTGCCGGCGCATGTTCTCGATGTTGCTGATGGTCCATTCGTAGGGATGGATGCCACGGCTGATGGCCGCGTTCTCGGCGGGCAAGCCGAACGCGTCGAAACCGATGGGATGGAGCACGTTGTAGCCCTGCATCCGCCTAAAACGTGCGTGGGCGTCGGCGGGGGCCATGGCGTACCAGTGGCCTATGTGGAGATCCCCCGAGGGGTACGGATACATGGTCATCTCGTACCACTTGGGACGGGGGTCGTCATCAGTGACTTTATGCAGGCCGTCTTTTTCCCAACGTGCCTGCCATTTGCGGTCGATCGCGGCGGGGTCGAAAGGCTGTTCTCCCTGCCGGGGGCTGCTGGTCATCTATGGTCTCCTCAAGTCCTGGGCGCCGTCGAATCCCGATGCGGGGGCGACGTTTCTCGTGCCAATCATATTAGCATACAAGCTGTTCCAGTCTCGAAATGGGGCGGCCGCGGATATTGGGTTTTCGTGGGTTTTTTGTGGGTTTTCTATGGAATAGGCCCGCCCGGTTCATTGACACAAGAATCGCCGAATTCTAAAATTCTAGCTGCCCCATATATTCTTCTTAAAGAAACGGTCCAGATATACGGTTTCAACCGTGTTCCGCCTGCCCTTCCACCACGTATTTCCCACACGTCTTCCAATGGGAAGTTCCCACCTTTGACAGATGCCTATAGCCCTTTCATATTGCCGGTCCCTATCTGCTGTGGCCTGTCTGGCCGCAGTCGATCTGACGAGCGCTGAACATGGCATTTAGACGTCGGCCCAGGCCGGTCGAAAACATTATCAGGCTCCGAAGACGGCGGGAACTGTCACCCAGCGTCGAAGAGGTAGAGCCGCCCAGGCACAGAAAGCCCCTTTTCGGGACCACCACCATCCTGCTGCTGGGTTTTGCCCTGTTGATCGTGGCCGGCGGCGGTCTGCTCACCCTGCCCATAGCACAGAACGGTTCCGGGTTCACTGAGTTGGAGACCGCGTTCTTCACCTCTGTCTCAGCGGTAACGGTCACCGGCCACACGGTGGTCAACTCCAGCACCTATTGGTCCACCTTCGGACAAGTGGTCATCTTCGTATTGATGTTGGTCGGCGGTCTGGGATTCATGGTCGTGAGCACATTTATCTTGCTGCTGATCGGCCAGCGGTCGACACTCCAAGAACGCCTTTTAACCCGCGACCTGATGCGCGATACGGTGGGCGTGGACCAGATGGGCGGATTGCGCCATCTGGGGCGCGCGGTGATCTTGGCCGTGTTCCTGCTCTATCTGGTGGGCGCGGCGGTGCTATTCACTCAGATACAGGGCACCGTGGACGGGATGAGCACGCTCCGCGAGCTGTGGCACTCGCTATTCCTCTCGGTGTCGTCTTTCAACAACGCCGGTTTCCAGATATTCCCGGAAGCGGCGGGCAGCAGCGTTGCCCGTTTCGTGTCCGATACGGGACTGTTAATCACCATGACCGTCCTGATGATTCTAGGAGGTCTGGGCTGGGTCTTGGTCGTGGACGTCTTCCGCAAGCGCCGTATATCCCGGTTCTCACTGGAGACCAAATTGGTCCTAGTTACCAGCATCGTGCTGTGGGTGTTGGGCGCGGGCGTCTTATTTCTTGCCGAATTCAACAACTCGGCCACGATGGATACATTCAGTTGGTTCGACAAGATCATCGGCGCCATCTTCAGTTCGGTCAGCGGCCGCACGGCCGGGTTCTCGATCATCGACTTCGGAGAGGTCAAAGATGTCACCAAATCGACCTTTGCCGGGCTGATGTTCATCGGCGGCGCGGCCGGCTCGGTGGCCGGCGGCATCAAGGTCGCCACGTTCGCGGTGTTGATGGCGGCGGTGATCTCATCGCTGCGCGGCAGGCCCCACGCTGAAGCATTCGGCCGTGAGATCCACCAGTCTCAATTGCACCGCGCCCTCACGGTTGCCGTCTTGGGATTCGCCTTTATCGTGGTCTCGGCCACGGTTTTGACGACACTGGAGCCGGATGTGCCGTTCCTGGACATCATCTTCGACACGGTATCCGCATTTGGCACCACCGGCGCCTCGACCGGCATCATACCGGAAACAGGATTAGGCTCGAAGATACTGTTCATGATGCTGATGTACGTTGGGCGGCTGGGTCCGGTGGCGTTGGCCCTGGCATTGGCCACCGAAGACGATACAGAGGTGTACCGCTTTGCCCAAGAAAGCGTTAAAATAGGCTGAGGGTCTTTAGAAGGTATTTGATATGGCGAAGAAACAAGTCTGTGTGATCGGCCTAGGTAGGTTCGGGTCGACACTGTCTCAGGAATTATTCCAGAGCGGTCATGACGTATTGGCCATTGATGTCGATGAAGCTAAGGTGCAAGACCAACTGGAACGGGCCACCTACGCTGTCCGCGCCGACGCCACCAACGAGTCCATCCTGAAAGAGTTGGACGTGGCCGAATACGACGTTTGCGTGGTATCCCTGGGCAGCGAGAACATCCAGACCAGCATCCTAGTCTCGGTGCTGCTGAAAAGCATGGGAGTTCCCTTCATCATCGCCCGCGCCGCCAATGAGCTGCACGGCTCCACCCTGGAGCGTATCGGCGTGGACCGGGTGGTCTATCCGGAGGCGGAGAGCGCCCGCCGCACCGCCCACGTGGGCTTCGATACCGGGGTCATCGACTACATGCCGATAGTCCCAGACTTCGGCATCAGCAAGCTGAGGCCGCCCGAAGAGATGCTGGGCCACACTTTGGAAGAGGCAGGGCTTGCCGGGACCGCCGACCGTCACGGGATATCCGTCCTGGCCATACGCCGGGGCCGTACTTCGTTCCTCCATCCAGCCAAAGATGAAGAGATCAAGGCCGGTGACGTGCTGATAGTGGCGGCCACCAACGAGCATCTGGGCAAGATATCGGAGATAGCCAAGCACCTGGAGCCGGCTTCGAACGAGGCCCACAGCCACAAAAACGGCTCCTGATACCATCTCGCTCCATGCACTACCCTGCTGAACTCCCGATGTATCTGCCCACGCCGACGGCTTGACCCGATCGGCGCTTATGCAGACACTGGAATCCATCAAACATAAATTTGTCTGGGAACACCACTTTCAGACCACAGCTCACGGCCAGAAATCAGGCGGACTGCCGCCGGTTTCAGACGCCGTCCTAGATTCACAAAAATCTTATTGTATTGGGTGGACACTGCTCGTATAATCTGCCATTGATTATTGGCCACGGTATGGGGCAAACCTCTGTGGTTGAGCCTATGTCTCCTGATTCAGGACGGTGCTCGGCTATGCGATTAGACGCAAAACGGCTCCTGGTGCCGGTGAACGGCAAGTCATACAGTGAACGCACATTCCGGTGGGCGTGCCAGATGGCCCGGGAATCAAAAACAGAACTACACGCGGTCTACGTGATCGAGGTGCCACTGGAGCTGTCCTTGGAATCTGAGATATCCTCGGACATCAACAAGGGCGAAGAGATATTGGCCAGGATCGAGGCTATCGCCTCCGAAGAGAAGTACAAGGGCCTCCAGGCAAGGTTCTTGCGGGCCAGGCAAGCCGGACCCGCCATCGTACTGGAGTCCGAGGAACGGTTCATGGACCTGCTGATAGTGGGCGTCCCCTATAACCGCCTGTTCGGGTCCGTCACTTTTGGGTCCACGGCCTCCTACATCTTCCACAACGCCTCCTGCCAGGTGATGTTCTGGCGCGAGCAAGCCCCATCTCCCATCTCACTTCCCAGAGACTAAAGACAGAGACTTAAGATAGAGGCCGAGCATGAGGGTTTTGATATTCGGCTGTAACCGGCTCAGCGCCAGTCTAGTCGCCGACCTCGCCGGAGAAGGCAACGAGATAACGGTGCTTGGCGGCCAGCGGGATTGTCTGGAAAGCGTTGCCGCCCACCCCGGCGTGCGGGTCGTTCTCACCGCCGAGCCCATGATGCAGGACTATCTTCAGGAGGGCCACATCGACCACGCCGACGTCTTTCTGGCCATGACCGGTGAGGACCACGAAAACATCCTCGTTTCCCAGATAGCCAAGCACATCTACAACGTCCCCAAGGTTGTCTGCCATCTGAGTAGCCCCCAATTGCAGGTCATGTATGCAGCCCTCGGTCTGGACGTGGTAGGCTATTCTGTCGGCCTGTTGCAGGATGTCCGCCAGGCCATAGAGGCATAGTCCGAAGGGCCTGATGTACGTAGTAATAGTTGGCTGTAGTGAGTCCGGCTACCACCTGTCCAAGGCGCTGATCGCCGGTGGCCATGAAGTGGTGGTCATCGACAAGAACCCCGAGCGTTACCAGTTACTCAGCGAGGAGCTGGGCAGCGTGGCCCTGTTGGGCGACGGCACCGATGAAGCCACCCTGAAACGCGCCGGCATCGCCCGGGCCGACGTCGTGGTCAGCCTAACCGGGGCCGATGCCACCAACCTGGTCATCTCTCAGATGACCAAGCACATCTTCCAGGTGCCCCGGACCATGGCCCTGATCAAAGACCCCAAGAACGAGCCCATCTTCCATGAGATCGGCGTTGATGTGGTGATTAACTCCACCCACCTGGTATTGGCCAGCCTGGAAGAGGGCATTCCGGGCAGGCCGCTGGTGCATCTCATGAACCTCCGAGTCCCAGGCATGGAATTGGTCAGTGTTTCAATACCGGCCGATTCAAACATCATCGGAAAGCGCCTGAGCGAGATCGAGCTTCCCCCTAACAGCTTCATCACGCTGATGGTCAAGAAGACCGGAGCTACGCTGCCCACGGGCCGTTCGGTGGTGGAACCTGAAGACGAACTGGTGGCGGTTACCCCGGAGGGCGACGAGCAGATCCTCTACGACATCCTGACCGGGGTGTAGCAATGGCCCGCACCGTCGGATTCCTGGGCCCACTGGGCACTTACTCGGAAGAAGCCGCCCTGCTTTACGACCCTACCTCGGACAAACCGTACCCAACCATCACCGGCGTTGGCGAAGCTGTGGCTTCGGGGGAGATCGACGAGGGAATCGTGCCCATCGAAAACAGCCTGGCAGGCTCGGTTATCTTTACATTGGACCTTCTGATCAGCCAGCCAAAGCTGTTTATCCGGGGCGAGATAGACCTGCTGATCGAGCATTATCTAGTGGCGAAACCGGGGACGGACCCCGCCGCGATCAAGGTGATTTACTCCCATCCCCAGGCGTTGGCGCAGTGCCAGGAGTATCTGAAGAAGAAATACCCACAGGCGGTTCAGATGGCGTCGCTGAGCACGGTACTATCAGTGACCGACTCTTTTGATAGTCCGGTCCCAGCAGCGGCGATATCGCCACGGCGGGCTACGGAACATTACGACGTGGATATCTTGGACCGGGGCATTCAGGATGCGGAGACCAACGTCACCCGGTTCGCAGTCCTGGGATTGTCGGACCACCCGCCAACCGGCCACGACAAGACGTCCATGGCCTTCACTTTTGAGCAAGATAGTCCGGGGTCGCTCTACAGGGTCTTGAGGGAATTCGGCCAGAGGAACATCAACCTGTTCAAGATCGAATCTCGGCCCACCAAGCAGTACCTTGGCGAATACATCTTTCTGATGGACTGCGCCGGGCACCGGGAAGAGTCTCCCATGAAAGAGGCCTTGGCGGCCCTTTCTCAGCCCATCGACATGCTGCGGGTGTTGGGGTCTTACCCCAGGTGGAACCCTAAGACCTAACACTCTAACCAGGCGCCGGAAAACCTGCCGGAAAAAGCGTCGGCCCTCCTCCAGCGGCATTGCTAAGAATCCCAAACACCCCACACTACACATCTTAGCTGGTCAACCGATTGGAGAAGGGCCGACCGGGACAGGCCTTGTACTGTCAGTCCACCCGGTTAACGCCCTCCACGGCAGTCTGACACTTAAGGCACGAGGCCCGTGCACCCGTCATATTTAATGGCTTCTACTTTCTAGCAGATGCCTCCTGAATTGGTTTTGGTCCCGATATTCTTATTTATCTAAACTTTTGTTTAAATAGTTTTTAAGAAGATTTTTATATTTTAACCAAAGGATACCTTTATGTCAAATCAGGGCCAATCGTCGCGCAAATCCGCCCGCCAGAAGCCTTGACAACCTCGTTTATCTCGCCAGAACGCCGGTTATGTCAGTCCCAGCGGGCTTCGTAGATGGCCGTCCCCTGGTTCTCGAACACCTTTCGGCCTAGAGTTTCAAACTTGTTTAAGCCGTCACCCACGTAATTGATGCGTTCCAGGTCGCCCACCACCACGTATTTCACCCGGTACTGGCGCAGCAGCTCCAGCGCACGTTGGTTGTCGGTGGTCTCGTACATCTCCCTGACGTCGCGCGCCCGGTCGGCGATGGCGAAGGAATAGGCCGTGCGCTGTTGTATCTGGTGCCAGGGCCAGCCGATGACCGTGGGCAGGCCCGTGTAGGTGGCGAAGCGGGCGCCCCAGCGGTACTGGCTCAGATGGGCCTCCAGGATGACCGGTGAGCCCGGCACGTTGTCCTGCACCCACTCGATGGCCTCCAGGTCCCATTTCAGCTCCAAGGTCTGTTCCTGCTCTTGGTGCTGCGCCGCCGCCATATAGGCCGTGCCGTCCAGGGTCGACGGGCCGTCGGTGAACCGGTCGGCAACACGGGCCCGGCTGCCCAGGGCGGTGTAGATCAAGCTGGAACCGATCAGCGCCACGAGTACGGCCATCCAAGCGCCCGACCGCAGCCCGGTCTTTGGCCGGAGGAACCCAGAGGCGCCTAGGTGCCACAGCATGTAGGCCGAGACGATGCTGAGCAGCACCCAGATCTCCAAGTAATACTTGAAGAAGGTGTTCATCCGCCCGATGTCGCCCTCCACCCGGACCAGGTCCACTCCGATGCCGATGAACAGGGCCAAACCCAACAGCGCCAACGGCACTATTTCGTAGGGGCGTTCCTCGCTCTTAGACGCAAAGACCCGCCAGGCAACCAACCCTGCCAGCGTCAGGAAGACCAGCAGCAAAGTGATGGTCCAGAACCCGGCGGCGCCGAAGAAGACGGCGGCCAACACGCCAACCGCCACGCAGACCCTCATCCAGGCGATTCCGGGCAGCGTAGCCACGAAATCGCGAGAACCCAGGCCTCCGAGTATTTCTTTCATTGTGCCCCGCGACTGGTAGAGCAGGAACGACGCTATGACGAACAAGAAGAGGCCGTGGATGCCCAGGAACCGGTCCACCGGCGTCCGCCACTTGGACACGTCTAGGCCGCTGTTGAATGTCTCGTAGGTCAGATGGAAGGGCAGGAACGCCAATATGCTGACCGCGATCACCCCCGCTGCCAGCACCGCCAGCAGGGCCAGTTTTTCGCCGCGGGAGCCTTCAGTGAAGTACACCGCCAACGACAGCAGCCCAACGGTCAGAATCAGGTACGACGGGAAGTCCCAGCTATTCACCACCCACAGCGAGCCCAGGCCCAGGGCCAAAGCTGTGGCCGAGACGATGGTCCATAACCAGCCGCCGTCCTTCAGGCCCACCACCAGGTTAAGCCCCAGGCCGATGACCAACAGAGTGAACGGGATCGCCATCATGTGGGCGTGGAGGTCGGCGAACAGAAAGGTGAAGAAGGGGAATTCGGTGATGTGGAAAGACACGTCCGAGAATTCCGCCAGCTTCTCCGGCACCCAGAAAGCCAGTGGATTGGGGTCGATGTTCTCAAGATTGGGCAGCATCCGGCTGCTGCGCCAGAAATCGAATGCCGGGAAGGCGGCGCCGTCCGCCACCTTGCGCCAGGAGTTTTGAACTATCTGGACCATACCGTCCAGGTTGCCGGCCACCGCGGTGAATAGCCCAGCCATCAACCCGGCTCCCACCGGACTCCAGACCCGCTGCTTCCATCGGGAGCGTTCATCGCCGGGGGTAGTAGACGGCAGGATTCCGATGTCCGGGACCATGACTTCGTGGCCAGCCGCCCGCCGTTGGCGCACCCCCTCGGTCAGGTTGTAGACCAGGCTGTACGCCCCGGTGATGGTGAGCGCGAAGAACATGGGCACGGCCAAGTTGAAGGCGGTGGTTGGCAGGATGCCGGTGACCCGAATGACGCTGGCGATCGTGAAGTATCCCCAGTAGTAGTAGTTCAGAAAACCACCGGCGAACCAGGGGTCGAATGGCGGCAGCGTTGTTGAGCGGACGACGGCGGTCAGATAGGCCAGTTCCATTGGTTTTTCGCCGCCTCGGAACGGGTGCCAAAGGTCCGGGTTGGCGTGCCGCAGCAGGACGAACGCCAGGAACGCCACCAGGAATAAGACCTCGCCAAAGAGCAACAACCGCCAGCGTTCTTTGAGAAATTCCGTTATCTCTTCCCACTTGAGCGCCAGGGCAGCCGCCGATAGGCTGGCCACTACGGCTAGGCCTAAATAGACCGCCCAACGGGAGAATTCCATCCACCCCAATGAGACGGATATCCAGGCGACGTAGCTCACCGCCAGCAGCCCGACAATGCGGGCCAGGATGATGCCGCGGTCAGGCAGGGGCCGGAATATGAACATGGTGAACGGCAAGGCCGCCAGGTAGATCAACTCGATCACCAGCAACCAAGCGAGCACCGGCAGATCGTTGGTCCACCCGTCCCGGTCCACGATTTCGGAGAACGTGCCGCCCTCTTGTTGGGAAATCAGGTCTTCGTCGGACAGCAGCAGACCCACCTGGCGGTCATTCGCTGCCTGAGGTCTGGTCTTCAACCGGATGCCGATGAGGTCCTCGGTCAGGTGGGCCGAGTTCTTGAACAGCAGAACGCGGGGGTGGTCGTAGCCGACGGCGTTGTCGTCGGCGTACCCCAGATTCAGGCTGATGGCCGAGCTCTCGACCGGGTTCAACGCCTTTGGCTTCTGCAGACCGGCGCGACCGATGGCGTCGTCCCGGAACGACACTCCGAGCAGTTCCGGATAGTTCGTGAATTCCCGGTCTAATTCATATCCCAGACCGCCGTTGAACAGTCCTTGGTAATACCGGTTGCTGAAGGGGAAGCGCTCCGGGTCGCGGGCGGCGCTGGCGTAGGGCCGGCTGCTGTAGAAGACCACGTACTCCGATGAAGCCAGTTTCCCGGCCAGGGTGCTCATCTTCTCCAAGTTGTCGGCGTCGTAGACCGGGAACTGCCAAACGTTGTAGGAATAAAGATTGGGCACGAACTCGTCCCAGTGGTTGTCGCTGACGATGGCCGTTCCTGGGAACACGTTTTCGTTGATCCACTCGGACGCCGCGACCGCAGGGTGGTCCTCCGTATAGACCCTCTGGAACGCCAGGGCGTAGAAACCGGTGGCGGCAACCACCAGGACCACCACGGCGATGGCGATTCCGGGCAGGATCCGGGCCGGCTCGACGCTACGGTTCACCAGATGGGCCTGCAACGGCCGGTAGGCGCTCACCATCCAGAGCAGCATCCGCGAGCCCATGATGATCATGATCGGTATCAGAGGGAAAACGTACCGCAAAAAGTGGACCTCAAAGGTCTCCAAGAAGACGAAGCCAGGCACCACCCAGGCCAGCAGGAACAGGTCGGCCCGCCGGGTCGCCCCGCTGAATGCGGCTACCGCGATGGTGAACGGTATGGAGACCCACGCGACTATCCCCAGGGGAATCCCAAGACCCCAGACCGACGATTGCTGTATCTGATAGATGAACGCGGGCGTATCGACGTATTGGATGGTGAACGGCCACAGTCCGGCGTTGCGGGCCATGCGGGTCTGGGCCGCCAAGTCTCCCACGAAGGCGCCGACGTCCAAGAATGCGTAGGGCGCCGAGATGAAGAACACCCCCAACGCAATCACCCCGGCCAGGACCGCGTGGCCGAAGATGCGTTGCACCAGTTCCGAGGTGATCTCAGACCACCGGCCGTCCACCTCGTCCAAAACCCAGTACCAATACACCAAGAACATGGGCGCCAAGATCGGAAGGATACTCACCTTGGGTGCGATGGCCAGGCCCAGGAACAGGCCCAGTATCGCCGAGTCCCGCAGTCGCTTGCGTTCCAGCATCCGCCACATGGCCCAGAAACTGGCCAGGGTGAACAGCACGGAGAAGGTCTCGGGACGGAAGAAATGGCTGTTCTGGATGTTGATCACCGATAGCGCGGTGAACCCTGCCGCCAGCAGGCCCACTCCGGTGCCGTAGAACTTCCGGCCCAACACGAAGACCATGGCCACGGTTCCCACATCGGCTAATGCGGAAAGGGGCCGCCCGAAATAGCGCATATCGAGGGCGTTAAGGTCGGTGAATAGCTCCGCGATCGATCGGAAGAAGACCATCACGTAGATGAGGATGCTGCCCAGCGGGAACCAATGGGGGTTCAGGGGGCTGCGGTCTTTATCGAGCAGCGTGCCGATGCCAGGCAGCCCCGGCTGGGCGCCGGGCACAGCGTTGAGATAGCCGCAGTTTTGGGCGCCGGGCGCGTCGGTCAGCAGGTCGTACATGCACCCGGAGCGCATGTAGATATCCCGCTCGTCGGGATGGAACGCGAAGCCCTGGTCCCAGTTGATGCCGTTCAGCCGCAGCCCAAGGGCTACAACCAGGATGACCAGCAACACATAGAACGACCAAGAAACGCGTCCGCCGAAGCTCAGAATATGATCGGACCTAAACGCCAAAGCCAGTCCTCAACGCCAAAGGCAGATTTGGACGCTATCCAGCGTATGGGTAAACATTATATTGGGGGACCAGACTTCGCTGCGTATAAAAATATCCCCCGTCCCCAACAGAATGGGGGCGGGGGATATTGCTCAGTCTGGTAGAGCTTTTGAAAGCCCCGCGTGGGTACTTACGGAAGTTCCGGGGGGTTAGATGCCTTTCTCAGCCATCATAGCGGCCAGGTCGGCGGTGCGGCAGGAGTAACCCCACTCATTGTCGTACCAGCCCATGACCTTGACCATCCTATTTGCCATGACCATGGTCGACAGGCCGTCGATGATGCAGCTATGGGCGTTGCCCTTGTAGTCGGAGCTGACCAAAGGCTCGTTGTTGAACTCCAAGATGCCCTTCATCGGGCCTTCCGACGCCTTGATGTAGGCTTCGTTGATCTCCTCGATGGTCACGTCTTTGGAGACCATGGCGGTGAAGTCGGTGATGGAGCCGGTGGCGGTGGGCACTCGGAAGGCCACACCATTCAGCTTGCCGTTCAGTTCCGGCAGAACCAGGCCCACCGCCCGGGCCGCGCCGGTGCTGGTGGGGATGATATTCTCGGCCGCCGCCCTGGCGCGCCGCAGGTCGCTGTGGCGCTGGTCCAGGATGGCCTGGTCATTGGTATAGGAGTGAATGGTCGACATCAGGCCGTGCTCGATGCCAAAGGCGTCGTGGAGCACCTTGACCATGGTGGCGAAGCAGTTGGTGGTGCAGGAGGCATTAGAGACGATGTTGTGCTTCTTGGCGTCGTACATCTCGTCATTCACGCCTAAGACTAGCGTCAGGTCTTCGCCCTTGGCCGGCGCTGAGATGATCACCTTGCTGGCGCCGCCCTTCAGGTGGCCGGCGGCCTTGTCGGCGTCGGTGAAGATGCCGGTGGACTCGATCACCAAGTCCACGCCCATCTCAGACCATGGGATCTGGGCTGGGTCGCGCTCCGAGAACACCTTGATGCTGCGGCCGTCGACGACCAGGTCGCCGTTGTTGGCCTCGACCTTTCCGGGGTAGCGGCCGTAGCTGGTGTCATATTTCAATAGATGGGCGTTGGTCTCCGCGTCGGTCAGGTCGTTTATGGCAGCCACCTCAACCTTCCCCTGGTTGCGGCCCTCATTGGCCCGCAGCACCAACCTCCCGATCCTGCCAAAACCGTTGATACCGATCCTAGTGACCATGCTCCACCTCCCGAAATTTTATTATATCTCGCGATTCGGCACAGCCGTTCATCGCAACGTTATGTCCATTAGCTGGAATTTCCGAGTCCATAATACCCGTTGCCGGTGCGCTTGGAAAGAGAATTTAGGCCCGTTTGCCGGATATACATCGGAATGCGAGGCGAGGCGCCCGCCCAGGCTTGAAAAGATCTATGAGCGGCCCAGGTAATCGAAGGCCGACTGCCCGGCGTAAACAGCCTTGTCGCCCAGTTCGGACTCGATGCGCAGCAGCCGGTTGTATTTGGCCACCCGCTCCGACCGGGCCGGCGCTCCGGTCTTGATCTGGCGCACGTCCCAGGCCACCGCCAGGTCGGCAATCGTCGTGTCTTCCGTCTCGCCGGAACGGTGGCTCATAACAGCGCCCCACCCGGCTTCGCGGGCCATCTTGAGTGCGGCGTGGGTCTCCGAAAGGGAGCCTATCTGGTTGGGCTTCAGCAGCACTGAGTTGCTGGACTTCTCGTCGATGCTCCGCTTGATGCGTGTGATGTTGGTTACCAGCAGGTCGTCACCCAGGATCTGGGTCGAGCTGCCTAGGAGTTGGTGCAGGCTGGTCCAACCGGCCCAGTCGTCTTCGGAGAGACCGTCTTCGATGGATATGATGGGGTATTCACCGGCCCAATCTTGGTACAACTTCACCATCTCTTCAGAAGTCAGGCTCCGGCCCTCACGCTCGAGAACATACAGACTGTCTTTCTCATGGAAAAGCTCCGTGGCGGCAACGTCCAGGGCGATGTGCACGTCCTTGCCGGGGGTGTAGCTCGCCCTTTCAACCGCCTTCAGGACGATCTCCAGGGCATCACGGTTGGAGGGCAGGCTGGGGGCGAAACCGCCTTCATCACCCACTGTGGTGTTGTGGCCGTCAGTCGCGAGCAGCGATTTCAGCGATTGGTAGATCTCAGCTCCGGCCCGCACCGCATCCGAAAAACTGTTCACACCAACCGGCATGACCATGAACTCTTGGATGTCGGCCGAATTTGAAGCGTGTTTGCCGCCGTTCAGGATGTTGAACATGGGCACTGGGAGCGTGACCGGCGCGCCCGCTGACAGATAGTGCCAGAGCGAGCCGTTGGGGCTGCTTACGCCGGCCGCGGCCTTAGCAACCGCCAGCGATACCGCCAATATAGCATTAGCCCCCAGGTTGCTCTTCCCTGAAGTTCCGTCCAGTTCGTTCATACCGGCGTCGATGGCGGCCTGGTCCATTGGGGAGCGTCCCACCAGCCACGGGCCGATGGTGTCATTCACGTTGGCGACAGCCTTCAGCACACCGTTGCCGTTGAAGCGGGCGGGGTCTTTGTCCCGGAGCTCCAAGGCCTCGTGGCTGCCGGTGCTGGCCCCAGACGGGACGGCGGCGTGGACGGCCAGGCCCGTTGAGAGAATGACCTCGGCTTCGACGGTGGGGCTGCCCCGGGAGTCCAGAATCTCGCGGCCCCGGACAGAACTGATTGTCACGCCATTGTTAGCGCTGCTCATAAACCCCTTCAGTGGAATTTAGTCGTGGGATCAGTGGTGGTGATTGTTGGAAGCCACGGCGGCCAGGGCCTTGTCCACGGCGTCCGAAGGACTTTCCGCCTGGATGATTGCGCCGGTGATGTCGGTCCCGTCGCCGTTGGTGGTCAGGGGCCAGGTCTTTAGGCCGATAACGGGGATGCCGTCGCTGAGGGCGTGGCCAATCTCCGACAGGGTCCCGTAGGCCCCGCCGACGGCGATCACCGCCTCGCCGGTATGGACCACGATCACGTTCCGGGAGTAGCCCATGCTAGTGACGATGGGGATGTCGACGTAGCTGTTGGCCTCGGCGGCCGCGCGGCCCGGCAGGATGCCGATGGTCGTGCCGCCCTCGGACTTGGCGCCCCGGCAGACGGCTTCCATGATTCCGCTGAGCCCGCCGCAAACGACCATGATGTCCCGGCGCGCCAACTCGCGGCCCACCTCTTCCGCCAGGTCCACGTGCTCTCTGGTCGCCGGATTACTGCTGCCGATCACCGAGATTATCATCTTGATTCAGCCTTTTAAAACGTAGATATCACGCCTGATTGCCCTGTTCGACGAGGGAGACTGATTATATCAGACCGCACCGATCCTCCCCTCACTCGGGCCTGGTTAGGACGCGAGGGCGCGGCTGGCGGCTTCGATTACCTCGATCAATGGCCGGGGGTAGACACCCAACCAGATCATGGCCGCGGTCCCAGTGCCCAGAACGGTCAACAGCGGGAAAGACGGAATCCTGGTTAGCGCGGGATGTGTGTCCACCATGGCGGCGCCGTCTTCCTCTAGTGGGGCAGGTTCGATGTAGATCTGGCGTAGGACCTGCAGGTAGTAATACAGGGAGATCAGGCTGGCGAAGACCGCCAGAGCAGCCAGCCAGAGGAACCCCTCGGACGCCACGGCGGTGAAGAGGTAGAACTTCATGGTGAAGCCGGCGAATATCGGCAACCCAGCCAGTGAAAACAGGCCCATTCCCAGGCACGCGGCCAGGAAGGGCTGTTGGTCTGCCAGGCCGCCCAGATCGGAGATCATCTCTTTGCCGGTCATGTTGAAGAAAGAGATTAGGGCCGCAAAGACAACCAGGTTCGTGATCGAGTAACCCACCAGATAGAACATTACGCCATTGGACGCCAGGTCAGAGTTGGAGGAAAGCGCGGTGATGCCGGCCAGGATGAACCCGGCGTGGCCGATGCTGGAGTAAGCCAGCAGCCGTTTCAGGTTCTTCTGCGCCAAGGCCACCAGGTTGCCCACCAGCATGGTTACTGCGGCTAACACCGCAAAGACCAGTTGCCACTGTTCCCAGCGTTCCGCCGCCGGCACGAACCCTTCTGAAACCAGGCGCAGTATCAGCGCGAATGCCGCAGCCTTGGAGCCGATGGCCAGGTAGGCTGTCACCGGGTAGGGAGCGCCTTCATAAACGTCGGGAGCCCACATGTGGAAGGGCACCGCGGAGACCTTGAACATCAGTCCCACCAGTATCAGCCCCACGCCCACCCAGAGCGCCGGGGCCACTTCGGATGCCGATGCCAGCCCGATGGCGATGTCTTCAAACTTGGTCACGCCCAGGGTGCTGTAGACCATGCTCACGCCGTAGAGCAGGATGGCCGACGACACCGCGCCGACGATGATGTATTTCAGGGCGCTCTCATTGGACTTGGCGCTATCTTTGGCGTAGGCCGCCAAGACATACAGGCTGAAGCTGAGCAGTTCCAAAGCGATGTAGGCCGTCAGCAACTCCCGGGACTGGGCCATAATGTTCATGCCCAAGATGGAAAACAACAGCAGACCGTAGAACTCGCCCTGATGTCTGAGCTTGTTCTCCACGAAGTCCATCGAACTGAGGATGATGAATATGCCCATCCCCATGAAGAAGACTTTGAAGAACAGGGCGAAGTCGTCCACCGCCAGCAGACCGTCGTAGAGGGACTCTTGCTCGTCCCAAAGCATGATTAGCGACAGCACGATCAGCGCGATGAGACCCGCGATGGAGAGCCACCCAAGCATCCCCTTCTTGCCTTCCGGCAGGAAAAGGTCCACGGCAAAGACCAGGAACGCCAAGCCCGCCAGAGCGAACTCAGGTGTCAGCAGTTCTATATTTGCGGATAGTGAGGTCACTGCCTACTAAACTCCCGGTATGGACTGGACGCCGACGTTGATCACCCGCAGCAACGGGTCCGGCCAGATGCCGACGAAGAGTAATATCCCAACGAACGCCATGCCTACGCCCATCTCGATCGGACTGGAGTCGGTGAGGTCGGTCCACCGTTCGTCCGGCTCGCCCATGAAGGTCCGGGCCAATAGACGCAGGATATAGATCGCCGTTAGCGCCGCCCCGATGACGGCCAGGATGGCCAAAGGCAAGTAGGTACGGAACGCCCCTGTGAACACCATAAACTCGGCGATGAACCCACTTAGGCCAGGCAGACCCAAAGATGCCAGACCGGCGATTGCGAAGAAGAAGCTGTTCTTGGGCATCCGTTTGGCCAACCCGTTCAAGACGCTGATGTCCCGTGTATGGGTCCGCTCGTAGATCGCTCCGACCAAAAGGAACATCAGGGCCGTCATGATGCCGTGGGAGAACATCTGCAATACCGCGCCGCCCACGCCGATATTATCGAGCGTGGCGATGCCCATCAACACGTAGCCCATGTGGCTGACGCTAGAATACCCAATGATGTACTTCAGGTCGCTCTGGGACATAGCCGACACCGCGCCGTAGATGACATTCACGGTGCCCAAAGTGATCAATACAGGCATCCAGGCGTCGGCTCCTTCGGGCAGCAGGAACATGCCCACCCGGATGATGCCGTAGGCCCCCAATTTCATCAGCACCCCGGCGTGGAGCATGCTCACCGCGGTGGGCGCCGCCACGTGTCCGTCGGGCGACCAGGTATGGAATGGCCAGAGGCCGGCCAGAACACCGAATCCCAGCATGAATAGCGGGAACACCAACGTCTGGAAATCGCTGTCGAACTGCCCGTTCTCGGCCAGTTCCGCCAGGCCCTGGAGCGAGAACGTCGCCGCTCCGGCATTCGCGGACTCGACGTACAACGCCAGGATGCCGATCCAGACCAGGATGCTTCCGGCGACCAGGAAGATGAGCAGTTTCATCGCCCCGTATTCTTTCGTGCGAAGGAAGGTCCCAAAATCGGTGCTGCTGCCCCAGATTCCGATGAGCAGGTACATGGGCAGAACGGCCAGCTCGTAGAAGAAGAACAGGAAGAACAGGTCGCGCACGATAAACACGCCGTAGACCCCGGCCGACAAGGCAAACAACAGTACGAAGAAGTCGCGGGTGCGGTATTTCACGGTCTGGGAGACCAGCACTCCGCCCATCAGGACGATGCCGTTCAGCAGCACCATCGGCGCCGAGATGCCGTCTATCCCCAGGGATAGGTTGATATCCAACGGGCCGGGCAGCCACTCGTAGCTGGCGAGGAATTGGAACCCGCCTGCGTCGTAGTCGTAATTGGCGAATACGATCAGGGCTAGGGCCAAAGACAGCGCCGAGATGAAGATGGCGAAGTACCACGACTCCTTGCCCTGGCCGCCGGGCATGAACATCATGGACAGCGAGCCGAACAGCGGCACGACTATGAGGAGCAGTAGCGCTACTTCATCGAAGCTGTTCATGACCCTCCGCCTAGCTCACCGGAGGCCGAGAGTCTCGCTGCAATCGGACCTGCCGACGGGCGGGCACAAGCCATGCTATAGGTGGAGAACATCCTCAACCCGAGCGGTGGTTCGACGGGCTCACCACGAACGGACCAAACTTGAGCAAAAAGAACACACCGTTCGTCCTGAGCCCCGTCGAAGGGCGTGCCGCAGTCATGTTTGTATTTCATGATCTCAGACGTACGCCGAGCAGGGTGGTTGGCGGCAAAGATGAATTCGTTCAACTAAACCACCCTCAGCCAAACGAAGATCCCCAGCCCAACAGACCCCAGGGCCATCGCCAGGGTGTAGGTATAAACGTGGCCAGTCACATGCACCCGGATCATGATGCCGAATTTTCGGGTCAAATCAGCCGGGCCGTTCACGATGATGTCGTTGATTATCGCCCGGTCGAAATAGGCGATGAACCGGGAGAAGACCAGCACCACCCGGTCGATGGTCCACTGGTAGACCTCATCGAAGTAGTACTTGTTCTCGACGATCTTCAGGAAACCGGAATTACGAGACCGCAGGCCGTCCAGGGAGATGGATTTCACGGCGTATATCTGGTAGGCGGCGTAGAAGGCCGCCAGAGCCATGACGATGGACAGAGCGCCCAGCCAGACCTCGAAGTGGAACGGTTCACCGTGACCAAAGAAGACGAAGGTCCCGAAACCGCCGAAACTGCCCGGCCAGTTGAAACTGATCAGGCCGAACCCCAGGGCTAATACACCCAACAGTACCATCGGAAGGGCCATGGCCAGGGGCGCATCGTGAACGTTGCTGTTCCGGTCCTTCAACGGACCCCAGAACACCAAGAACATCGCCCGGCCCATGTAGAGCGCGCTCAGCAGGGCCGTGAACAGGGTCAGTACGATGAACGTGACGTTCCGGTTGTCGTTCACCGCCACCAATATCTCATCCTTGCTCCAGAACCCGGCCAGTATGGGTATGCCGCCCAGGGACAGCGCGCCTAGAGAGAAGACGATGGCGGTCAGAGGCATGACCTTTCTCAGGCCGCCCATCTCGCCGGTCTCTTGGGACTCGGTGCTGTGCAGCACGCTGCCGGCTCCCAGGAACAAGAGCGCCTTGGAGAACCCGTGGGCCATCATATGGAAGATGGCGGCGGTATAGCCAAAGGCGCCAAGGGATAGCATCATCAGGCCCAGATGGCTGATGGTGGAATACGCCAGTATGCGTTTCAGGTCGGTGGCCACCAGAGCTATGGTCGCCGCGCCCAGCGCCGTCACCAAGCCGACTATGGACACCACCAACAACGGGTCGGCGTCGTAGGCCTCGAATAGGGGGAATGTGCGGGCCACCAGGTAAACGCCGGCGACAACCATGGTCGCCGCGTGGATCAGGGCGCTGACCGGGGTTGGGCCCTCCATGGCGTCGGGGAGCCAAACGTGGAAGGGGACCTGGGCCGACTTGCCCATGGCGCCCAGGAACAGCAGTATCGCGGACGCCGTGGCCACTCCCTCGCTCATTGCGCCGGTGCGGGCCGCCTCGAAGGCGTCCAGCATACTGAAGCTGCCAACCTCTCGCCAGATGAGCAAGATGCCTATCAGCAGACCCACGTCGCCGATCCGGGTGACGATGAATGCCTTCTTGGCCGCTTCCCTGGCCTTGGGCCGTTCGTGCCAGAACCCGATCAACAGGTAGGAGCAGATGCCCACCAACTCCCAGGCCACGTACAGCAGCAGGAAGTTGTCGGCTAAGACCAACGTCAGCATGGCCGCGGCGAACAGGGAATGGACTGCGAAGTACCAGCCGAAGCGCGGGTCGCCCTTCATGTAGGCCAAGGAGTAAACCTGCACCATCAGGGCCACGAAAGTGACCAGGCCCAACATCGCGATCGTGAGCGGGTCGATCAAGATGCCCCAGTTCAAGCTGACGCTGCCAACGTCCCCGATTATCCCGGCGTTGAACCAACTCCGTTCGTAGTCGCAGGTGAGCAGGCCGGTGTTCTCGCTGGTGAAGCATCCGCTGGTGCCTGCGTGGGCGCCCAGCCAGGAATCGAGCACGAACCAGAAGACCACGAACCCACCGCCGATGGCCAAGATCGACAGCGGCGCTCCCTTGCCCGGAAGATGTTTGCCGAACAGCACCACTAAAGGCGCGGCGGCAAAGCTAAATATAGGTATGAGCCAAGCCCACTCCATTAAAAAGCCGCCTTGCAAAGAGCCACTCGGCCGGTGGTCACGCCGATGTTCACCATATGAGTCTTGGCTTCTACCATTTCATCAAGTTGATCTCATCGACGTTGACCGTTGATCTGTTGCGGTATATGCGCAGGATGATGGCTAAGGCTAAGCCCACCTCTGCCGCGGCCACGGTGATGATGAAGATGGCGATCAACTGGCCATCAAAGTTGGCGAACTTGCCGGTGCCGTCCATGTGGGAGGCGGCGGCGATCAGGTTGATGTTCACCGCGTTCAGCATCAGTTCGATGGACATCACGATGAGCACCGCGGAACGCCGGGCCATCACGCCGTAGAGGCCAATCACGAACAGGGCCGCGCTAAGCAGTTGGAAGTAGACTAGATCAACCATCGCTAGCCTTCTTCCTCGTCCGAACGGGCGATGATTATGGCGCCGATCAGGGCCACCAACAGCACCAGGGACGCGATCTCAAAGGGAACGGCCCAGGTGGTGAATAGGGACTCGCCGATACCGGTGAATGACGCGTTCTGGGCATCGGTGCCCTTCACCGAATTTATGAGGAAAGACGGCACGAGAACGCCCAACAAAGCCAGGGCGGCGACGGCGGCCAGGGGCCACTGTTTGTTGTCGGTGATGCGGGGGTAATCGGAGCTCCGGGTCAGCATGATGGCGAACATTAGCACGATGATGATCGCCCCGCCGTATATCAGCACCTGCACCAGGGCCAGGAACTCGGCGAATAGGACCAGGTAGACTCCGGCCACGGCGATAAGGGAAACCAACAAGGCCAGGGCCGCGTGCACCACGTTGCGGACAACCACCACGCCCAACGCTCCGCCGATGGTCAACACGGCCAGCAATATGAAAACGAACCAGGCCATCTAAGCGGTCGTACCCATCACATCTGCGGCTATCAAATTCCCCTGTTCCGTCCCTTTCAAAATACGAGCCACCAGATCGGCGGCTCCCTTTATCACTTATTTTTAGATGGACCCGGTGGTCCCAAGTGGTCTTTCGGTGTTCTTTCGGTGGCCCTACGAGGCGTTACTTCTTGCCAAACAGCCTCTTTAGAAATCCACCGGGGCGGCGGTCCAACTGCGGCAGGTTCTCCAAACTTCCCAGCAGAACGCAACTTGCGCAGTCACAGTCCGCCGGGTGTTTGGCAACCTTCTCCGCGGCTACCCGTTTGCCCCCCAGTCTGTTCCGGCCGGGCTTGATCTTTTTGCTTTTTAAGAACCGGTCCGCGCAGTCCTGACAGGTGCAGGCCGCCGGGTGACGCCCAGCAAGGTTCTCCAGTCGTTCGTCTTCACGTCTCGGCATGCCGGGTCCAATTCCTTCGGGTTACTCAGCCTCGGCCTTGGCGGCTTCCGGCTCCTCGTCCTTCCCGGCCTTGACCCGCTTGGTTGGCGGTATCCAGTCCGTTTCCTTCTGGAACTTGTAGCCGATCTCCAGCAGCTTGGGCAGGTCCACCCGATCGCCGTTGCGGCTGGATGTGCTCATCTCGTGCTCGTGGGTCATCACGATCGCATCGAAGTTACACACCTCGACGCAAATCCCGCATAGTATACACCGGTTGAGATTGATCTCGAAGCTATCGACGATCTTTCTACGGCTGCTTTTTCCCTCTTCATGGAGGGGGTTGTCTTTCATCGTCGACGTCATGCATTGAGTCGGGCATTGGCGGATGCAGACCATGCAACTGGTGCAGAACGGCTCGACGACCTCGTCATCCCAAGTGAGCGCGGGAAACCCCATGAACCGGTCTTTCACAGGAGTTGGTTCAGCCGTCTTCCGCATCAGAAAGTCACCGGAGTCAGGGTACTGACGGGTCACCGGGGCCCGCAGCCCGTTCACGGTGGACATGAAAGTCACGACCAAGCCTTTCAGACTGTTGAACATCTAGTCTCCCTCCCCCTGGGCAGCGGCGCGGCGCTGGAGTTCCTGCCGGGCTTCCAATGCCAGCCGCCTGGTCCGTACCTCGGCCACGATGCGCGATGGGCCGGTCATTTGTTTATGAATCATGAAACCGACCACCAATAGCCCAGCGGATGACATCAGGGTCAGCGTCCAGGCCGGCCACCCGTAGAACAGGTACACGGCGGTCATGACGACCGACAGGAAAGACAGCGGCACCATGACCTTCCAGGCGAAGGCCATCAGTTGGTCTATGCGCAGTCTCGGGAAGGTTCCGCGCACCCAGAAGATCACCAATATGACCAGATAGACCTTGAACAGGAACCAGATGATTCCCCAGTCGCCGGATAGCCCGGGGCCGGACCAGCCGCCGAAGAACAGGATCACGACTAAAGCCGCGATCGCAAAGGTGTTGATGTACTCGGCCAGGAAGAATACAGACCAGTGGGCCCCGCTGTACTCAACGAAGGGTCCGCCGACGATCTCAGACTCGGCGAAGTAAATGTCGAAGGGCGTCCGGCCGACTTCGGCCAGACCCGCGATGAAGAAGATCACCAGTCCCAGAGGCTGTACCAAAAAGAAGATGTAGTCGTCTTGCTGGTTGACGATCTCCCGCATGTCGAGCGACTGGGCCAACATGCCCACGGAGATGGCCACCATGATGATCGGTATCTCGTAGCTGATCAGTTGCGCCGCCGCCCTTAGGCCGCCAAGTGTGCCGTATTTGTTGGCCGAGCCCCAGCCCGCCAGCACCAGGCCCAGGATTCCGATCACTGAGAAGGCGATGATGTAGAAGAGGCCCAGGTCTAGGTTCTGTATCACCGCGTTCTGGCTTCCGGGGATGGTCACCCAGATCATGAAGGCCGACACCACTACGATGATCGGCGCCACCCAGAAGAGTGCCTTTTCCGACGATGCCGGGATGATGTCCTCTTTGAGGATCAGTTTCAGTGCGTCGGCCATGGGCTGCAGCAAACCCATCGGGCCGGTGCGGGTGGGGCCGAGGCGCAGTTGGAGCCGCCCCAGTAGTTTGCGTTCCAGCCACGTCAACGACAGCACCACCCCTGAAAGGGCGGTGAACATGATGAACAGCGCAACGACCAACCAGATAAAGTTGGAGAGGCTGATGGCTAGCAGGATGGTGGCTGGCATTAGCGGTCCACCTCGCCAAGCACGATGTCCAACGCCCCCAAGATCACCACGGAATCGGCGATCCAGGCGTCTTTCAGCATGTGCTTGAGCGCCGACAAGTTGCAGAACGAAGGCGGTCGCACCTTGATGCGGTGGGGACGGTCGGTCCCGTCGCTGACCAGGTAAACGCCTATCTCGCCGCGGGGGTTCTCGGCCCTGATGTAGACCTCGCCCGCGGGAGGGCGTATCAAACGCCGCCCCAGAGACGATACAACCTCGCCCTCGGGGAGTTGGTCCAGGGCCTGCTCGACTATTCGGATCGACTGGTAGATCTCTTGCACCCGCAGGTAATACCGGTCCCAGCAGTCGCCGTCCAGGCCGATAGGCACATCGAAATCGAACCGGTCATAGACCGAATAGGGGGCTGCCTTGCGCACGTCGTACTCGACTCCAGAGGCCCGCAGGCACGGCCCGGTCAGCCCGTAATCGATGGCATCCTCGGCGGTCATTACGGCGATGTTTTTCAACCGGGCAAGGAAGATCTCGTTGAAACTGAGAAGTTTGTCCGACTCCTCGGTGTCTTTCTTGACCAGGTCCAGCACTTCCCTGACTTGGGGAACGAAGTCATCGGGCACGTCTTCTTTGAGGCCGCCGATGCGGAAGTAGTTGTGCATCATCCGCGCGCCGGAAACGGACTCGAACAGTCCTTGGATGCGCTCCCGCCCCCGGAAGCAGAACATAGACGGGGTCATGGCTCCGGCGTCCAGTCCCATGGTGGCGATGAACAGCATGTGGCTAGCGATGCGGTTGAGTTCGCAGAGGATGACCCGGATGTATTCCGACCGTTCGGAAACCTCCAGGCCCATGAGCTTCTCTACCGCCCGGCAATAGACGTGCTCGTTGTTGAAGTTGGCGATGTAGTCCATGCGGTCGAACAGTGTGATGATCTGGTGATACTGCTCACCCTCGCACAGCTTCTCCGAGCCCCGGTGCAGGTACCCGATGTGGGGCACCATGTCGACGATCTTCTCGCCGTCCACCCAGAGCACCATCCGGAACACGCCATGGGTCGAGGGGTGCTGCGGGCCCATGTTCAGCAGCATCTCGACAGGCTCGGCGTTGGGCGTTATATTGGCGCCCGGATTATCGGAAGTTTGGGTCATATCTACTCAGAAGCCTGTTCGGCTGGACGCCCAAGGAACCGTATCTTGGGCTCACCGACCGGCTCGACCTCATTGCTCATCCAGACCTCGCCGTTGAAGTAGAAGCCGGCCTCGATCAGGGTCTCTTCCAGGACCCCCAGCTTCTCGCAGTCTTCCAGATATTCCGACACTTGGCGGCGCAACACGGTCTTAGCTTCTTCCGGGGTGTCGCCGAATCCGGAGATCACCAACTCGGGACATAGCGATTCGTACCCGGCGCCGGCCGGTGTTTCCTCTATCTGGTAGACCACCCGGTCAAAGGGGAGTTTCTTGGCAGGTTTTTGTTTCTTCGCGATAGTAATCAACCGTTAGTCATCAACCGTTATTCAGCTTCCGCCGGTTCAGTGGAAAGCGCCGCTTCGACAAATTCCAATTGCAGCTCGGTATCTTCATCGACACCGGGATACCCGGCATCGGCTAGAACGACGCTCAGCGTATCGGTGCCGTCGTGGGACTCGATCCAGGCCCGCATGACCTGGATCAGGTCGTCTTGGGCGGCTTCAAGGGACTCGCCCTCGCCTACCAGGCTCAGGTCGTCGATTCGAGCGACGTACCGGTCTTCTATCTGGTCAACCTTGGCCGTCAGGAGCAAATTCTCCATCATTCCTCTAAAATTCCTGGTACTCGTTAAATGGAAATTCCTTGCGACCGGGAAACCCCTCGAAACCCTCGTAAAGCAGCAGTGGCGACATGTCCGGATGGCCATCGAAGCTGACACCGAATAGGTCGTGGGCTTCGCGCTCGTACCAATCGGCGGCCCGCCAAACGGAGGTCACCGACGGAATGGTGGCGTCGGAATAGGGGATATCGGTGCGCAGGACCAGCGTGCGTTCCGGTCTCAGCGACTGCAGAATATAGACCATCTGGAAATACTCTGTGTAGTCCACGCAGGCAAGGCAAAGCAGCATGTGGGCGCCGATGCGGGGGTCGTCCTTCATCAGCCGGCAGGCTTCTAGAGTGTGTTTCTTGTCGAAGCTGACTTGAGGGATGTTGTCCAGCGCGCCGGCCTGGGGGGCGAAATCCTTAAGGACGTCCAGGGAAACTTCCAGCAGCTCTTTTCCGTCAGGGGTTAGGTTTTCCAGCGGGTCGGCGGCGGGTTCCGGTTCGCCATGAGCGGCGGCCGCCGGGGTCCCAGCAGGCTCGGACGGCGACTCGGAAGGCGGTGACGCGGGTTCCTGGTTCTCTTCTTGCTCAGCCACTATTTTCCGGCGTCCCGCATGATCTTTTCTTGAAGTTTGATGATGCCGTACAAAAGGGCCTCGGGGCGGGGCGGACAGCCCGGCACATACACGTCCACCGGCACTATGTGGTCAACGCCCATCACCACTGAATAGGAGCGGTAGTAGGGCCCGCCGTTGGTGGCGCAACTGCCCATGGCGATCACCCACTTGGGCTCGGGCATCTGTTCGTAGAGCAGGCGTATGGGCTCGGCCATCTTCTTGACTACCGTGCCCGACACGATCATCACGTCAGCCTGCCGGGGCGACGGCCAGGTGACCACGCCAAACCGGTCGAAGTCGTAATGGGCCATGTAGGTCGACATCATCTCGATGGCGCAACAGGCCAGACCGAAGGAGAGGGTCCAGAGGGAGGACTTGCGGGCCATGGCGAACAGTTGGTCGGTAGACGCGGTTATGATGCCCGGCAGCTTCCCGCCGATGGCCTGATCGAACAAACTAGGACCGGGTTGATTACCCGGTCCCATTATTATTTCTGCCATTCCAATACTCCTTTCTTCCATGCATAGACGATAGCGAAAAAGAGTACGCCCAGGAACATCATCATGGCGTAAAAGGGAAGCACGTTGGCCTCGTTGATCTTTTCCTGCATAAATATCACCGCCCAGGGGAAAAGAAAGACCGCCTCTACATCGAAGATAAGGAACAGGATGGCGAAGATATAGAAACGGACGTTGATGTTGGACCAGGTGTACGGAGTGGGCGGGATGCCGCATTCGTAGGTGGTCAGTTTTGCTTCGGAATGGCGGCGGGCGGAGAGAAACCTGGAGGCGGAGAACATGCCGATGATAGCCATAGTGGCGACCACCGCTGACAATGCCACCGCGGTCCAGTTCTGCGTGAATAATTCGGGGCTAAATGTTTCGAGTGTCATCGTAGGGGAAAAATACAGACCACCGCAGTGTCGTTAGGGTATCGGTGGAACAGATTAAGTAGACTCGATTTATGGCCGAAATATACCATCGGCAGGCAAACAGTGTCAACGAATTTCGCCGCCTGACCGACGGGAAAATCAGCTGTTATCCATCGCTCTGAGTTGGGTCGACGAGATGTCTTCCCGAAACTGGTCTTCGGGCACATCTTTGAATAAGCCATTGAAACCTTGGGGCACCTCCACGTCCGCGAGCGTTTTGAAAGCCCCGCTGTCTTCCCGGCCCGCAACCAGGAACTTGGTCCCAGCGGCCAGCATCTCCGCCAGCGCCACCATCATGGCGTCGGGGTCGTCGCCGTAATAGCGGGGGGCCACTAGGCGGATGGCAGTGTCCCAGCCGACCACGAACGTCCGTCCCGTAAATAGCCTGGCTTTCTTGAAAAAGGTCTCGGCCCTGGTCAGAACCACGGTCTCGCCGTCCGTGAATTGGGCCAGCCTTTCCAGAATCTCCGCCTCTTCCAAGGCCGGCTTGTCCACATTAGTCACCGATAACTCGAACCCCACTTCGGAGCCCGATATCTTCCCCGCGGCTTGGGCTAGTCCCCGGTGACCGAGGTGCAACGGGCTGAACGAACCAGGCAACAGCGCCCCCGGGGCATCCCCTTCAGCAACCATCGTCTCGCTGCGGACAACCACCCAGTCCGCCTCTCCTACGAGCAGTTGGGCCAGGGGCGCCGGGTGCTCTGTCTGCTCTATCTGAAGTGTGTCGCCGGGGGTTAGGCCCAATTCCAGATCGGACTCCAGACCCGAGAGCAGCATCAGGGCGTGCACCAAGAGGCGGCTGACCACTTCTTCCTCGCCGGCCCGGTCCCGTAGCCCCTTGTGCAGGTTCAGGGAGTAGAGGGTATTGCCGTTCTGGTCCCAGGCCGAGACGTAGGCCCGGTGCTCGCCGCGTTTCGGCCGGTCGGTGGCGATAGTCGCGGCGCAGGCCAGCCCCACCGGCGGCGAGTCGTCTTCAAGCTGTGACTTGGCCTTGCGGTAGGCGGCCCTGGCCATGTCTTTCGCGGTCTGGGCTGAGGCCGATTGCTCCGGTTCGAAACCCAAGAAGGAATTCATGGACTCGCGGCCGTAGGGCACCAGGGCTTCCAAGATGGTCCGGGATGCGCCGGCCACGCCCAACAACCAAGCCACCGCCTGGGTGCCAGCCCCCGACACCGCCACAACAGCCTTGTGCGGGGTGGCGTGAATCTTCTCTATATGTGGGCGGGTATCTTCCATGTTGTCTTGTTATTTTCGTTCCTTGAAATTATCCCCTCTCTCGCTCGCGGGAGAGGGTTAGGGTGAGGGTGGTTTGCTTGCTAAAGTCTAGTTTGGTTTACGCTGGAAAGGCGCCCCAATTGTACGACCGGGGACATAGGTAACACTATTGTTGGCGTATACAAAGTCCGGTTAGCGTAACCGTCCAAGAGCCCGATGTGAAGCGCTCCGAACTGGATGCTCCAGTACCGGTCGTCCACCGGGATGAGACCCACCGGCTCGCCGCGCAGTGACTCGCTCAGGTACACCCGTCCT
>Ga0066376_10000326_pt1 | contig 42897 bp, 39 predicted proteins | sample Knorr_S15_td_Bot_FD_77009 | JGI IMG/M metagenome (GOLD analysis project Ga0066376, IMG submission 77009) | Marine microbial communities from Southern Atlantic Ocean transect - Knorr_S15_td_Bottom_ad_5009_LV_A | ecosystem: Environmental > Aquatic > Marine > Oceanic | place: Southern Atlantic... | reverse complement strand
TACCCAGGATGACGCCCACATCTTCTGCCGTCCTGACCAGGTCATGGACGAAGTGACCCAGACTCTCGATTTGGCGGAACACATTTTGAAAAGCTTTGGCTTTGACCGTTATGAAGTGGCTTTATCCGTTTGGGATCCCACCGCTGGCAAAGACTATTCAGGCAGTCCCGAGGACTGGGAGAATGCCGAATCCGTGTTGGTTCAAGCACTGGAACGCAAGGGATGGTCCTATGAGCGATGCGAAGGAGAAGCCGCTTTTTACGGTCCTAAGATCGATGTGTCTTTGATCGACACGCTGGGCCGTTCCTGGCAGCTGAGCACCTTTCAATTTGATTTCAGCCTGCCCGAGCGTTTCAATGTGACCTATGTGGGAACAGATTCCAAGGATCACCATGTGGTCATGATCCATCGAGCTTTACTGGGATCCCTGGAGCGTTTCATGGGAGTTCTCATTGAGCATTACGGGGGAGCCTTTCCGCTTTGGCTGGCCCCGGTTCAAGCGCTCATTATTCCGATCAGCGAAAAGAGTCATCCCTACGCGCTTGAGGTCCAAAAAGCGCTCAGAGAGGCCGAGACAGGGCCCATCCGGGTGGAAACGGACCTCAGGAATGAGAAGGTAGGATACAAGATCCGGGAGGCCCAGCTGCAGAAAGTTCCCTACATGCTGATTGTGGGGGAGCGTGAGGCGGAAAGCCAAACCGTTGCCGTGCGCAATCGCTTTCAGGGTGAACAGGGAACCATGAAAGTTGAGGAGCTTGCCACCCTGATCCATGATCTTGTGGAACAGAAAATAGTGGAGGAAGAGCATTAATAGAACTCGCATCAATCATCAGATCAGAGCCACTGAACTTCGGATCATTGACGCAGATGGAGAGCAGTTAGGAATCATGAAGCCCGGTCAGGCGCTTCAACTGGCGGACGAGCAAGGACTGGATCTGGTGGAAGTTGCACCCGGGGCCAAGCCACCGGTTTGCCGGATCATGGATTACGGCAAATACCGCTATGAGCAGAAGAAGAGGGCCCAGGAGGCCAAGAAGCATCAGAAGATGGTTCAGGTCAAGGAGGTCAAGTTTCGGCCCAAAATTGACGATCATGATTTTGAATTCAAGAAAAATCACTGTATCCGCTTTCTGAAGGAAGAAAACAAGGTTAAGGCTACGGTGATGTTTCGAGGCAGAGAAGTCACCCACGCTGACATCGGGGAAGATATTTTGCGACGCTTGCTCGATGAGCTCAAGGATCTTGCGGCTGTGGAAAGAGCGCCCAAGCTGGAAGGGCACACCATGACCATGATTTTGAGCCCCAAGAAAGCGGGGACTTAGGACCCTTTACCTCCAGCAGCAACCGCCAGCATATTTTCGAAACGAGACACTTTTAGTGTAAGATACGTAACTGCATTATGAAATTAAGGACGAAACGAGCGGCAGCCAAGCGGTTTAAGCTGACCGGATCAGGGAAAATAAAGAGGCGACGCAGCCATCACAGTCATATTCTGACCAAGAAAACGCCCAAGCGAAAGAGAAACATGAGGAAATGGGCGATCGTCAGTAAGAGTGACGAAAAGCGTGTCCTAAAGATGCTCAAACTGAAATAGAGTTGGGATTATGAGTCGAGTAAGACGTGGAAATAAACGGCTTCTACGCCGGAAGAAAATTCTAAGACAGGCCAAGGGCTATTGGGGAACCAAGAGCAAGCTGCATAAGGCTGCCAAACAGCAGGTCCTCAAGTCGCTCACCTATGCCTACCGGGACCGACGACAGAAGAAGAGACAGTTTCGCAGGCTTTGGATTATTCGTATCGCAGCTGCAGCTCGACAACATGGCTGCTCTTACAGTCGATTGATCCACGGTCTCAATAAGGCGGGTTTGAGTCTCAACCGAAAGGTACTTGCGGACTTGGCTGTGCGTGATTCTAAGGCCTTCGAGGAAATAGTGCGGACGGCGCAAGAGGCGGTCGCCACCCATCCTCAACCCCCCCTTGAAGCGACTTAACGAGGGCCATGAAATCCTCCCCAGACAGAGTTCATCCTTTATGGGACGAGTTTTGTCAAGACCTGGAGCCCGTTTCTGGTTCAGACGAGCTCTCTGATCTCCAGGACAAGTACCTCAGTCGAAAAAGAGGGCTGATCAGCCTGGAACTCAGGAAACTCGGTGCTCTAACACCTCAAGAACGATCCGAGGCGGGGCAGCAACTCAACGAGTTGAAGGCCCAGGTGCAGGCGGCGCTGTCTGAACGACAGGCCAAGTTCAAGGAAGAAGAACGCCGCTTACAACTGGCCACGGAGCGAATCGATGTCACCTTACCTGGATATGAGGGCGCGCGGGGCGGCATTCACCCGCTGCGGCGTGTTTGGAGGCAGATGGAGGAGATCTCCGTTCGCATGGGCTTTACCGTTGTGTCCGGTCCTGAAGTCGAATCGGACTATTACAATTTCGAAGCACTGAATATTCCCAAGGGGCATCCCGCTCGAGACGATCAGGATACGCTCTATCTTTCCGATACTTTACTGCTTCGAACCCATACCTCTCCGGTACAGATCCGAACCATGGAAAAGCAGGACCCACCTTTGAAGATCGTTGTCCCCGGGCGAGTCTACAGGCGCGATGCAACCGATGCCACCCACAGTCCGATGTTTCACCAGATGGAAGGCCTGGTGGTTGATGAAGGGATCACCCTGGCTGATTTGAAAGGGACGCTGGAGGTCTTTCTTAAAGAGTTGTTCTCGGCTGACACTCAGGTGCGCTTCCGACCCAGTTATTTCCCCTTTGTCGAGCCCGGAGCAGAGGTGGATATTAGCTGTATTTTCTGCTCTGGGAAAGGTTGCCGAGTCTGCAAGAGCAGTGGTTGGATCGAGATTATGGGCGCCGGGATGGTTCATTCCCGAGTCTTTGAGATGGTGGGTTACGATTGTGAAAAATACACGGGGTTTGCCTGGGGTATGGGGATCGATCGCATTGCCCAGTTGAAGTATCAGGTGGATGATGCTCGCTTGTTTTTTGAAAACGACATTCGCTTTCTTCGCCAGTTCTGATTCCACTGAGTAAAAGACATGAAAATCAGCTACCAATGGCTCGGGGACTTTCTGGACTTGGACGTCGATGCCAGTGGAGTTGCCAATGTCCTGACCAAGGTGGGCTTGGCAGTCGAGGAGATTGAAGAACTGGAGAACGACTTCGTCCTGGACGTGGAGGTGACGACGAACCGTCCCGATTGCCTCAATCATCTTGGCATCGCTCGTGAAATTGCTGCCCAGCTTGGACTCCAGCTCAAATCTCCTGACTTTTCTCCTCCCCAGGATGAGGCAGATCCGTCCACTCAATGGTCCGCCGGGGTAAGCATTGAGAATCGCGAATTGTGCCCGCGCTATGCAGCACGGGTCCTCTCCGGGTTCACTATTGGAGAATCTCCGGACTGGCTCAAGGCCCGCCTGGAGGCTGTTGGACAAAGACCCATTAATAATATTGTCGACATCACCAACTACGTTCTGCTGGAAGTGGGACACCCGCTGCATGCCTTCGACTACCACAAGCTGGAGGAACATCGCATTATTGTTCGGGAGGCCAAAACTTCGGAACGTCTCACCACCCTGGACGGAGTTGAGCGTCAACTGGACTCCTCCATGCTGGTGATCGGTGATGCTCGCCAGCCGGTGGCCATGGCTGGCATCATGGGAGGAGAGGGAAGTGAGGTTTCCCAGGACACGCGGGTGATTCTGCTGGAGAGCGCCTACTTTAATCCTGCCTCGGTTCGCCAGACGGCCAAGAAATTGGGTCTTCGTACGGAAGCTTGTTTTCGTTTTGAAAGGGGAGCGGATCCCCAAATCCCGGTGAAGGCTTTGAATCGCACCTGCCGCCTCATTCAGGAGATCGCAGGCGGGGTGATGGCCGGGCCGGTTATGGATGAGTTTCCCAATCCCCCTGCTCAGAACTCTGTGCAACTGCGCTCCCAGCGTCTGGTAAAAGTGCTGGGAGTGGAGATCGATCCAGGATTTGTCACCGATACACTGTCCCGTCTTGAGTTTGAAACTGCTACTACCGAAAAGGGTATCTGGCAGGTACAGGTGCCGAGTTTCCGGGTGGATGTCCAGATCGAAGACGACTTGGTCGAGGAAGTGGCGCGACACTATGGATACGATTCTATCGAGAGTACTTATCCAGCTACATCCAGCCTGGGAAAATTTCTGCCCACCGACGAACATGACCGCCGCTTGACTGGAACCCTTGAAGGGCTTGGCTTCTGGGAGGCGTTTAACTACGTCTTCACCCACCCCTCCAGAGAGGCCGCCTTCTGGAACTCCTCTTCCTCGATGGTCGCTATTTCCAATCCTTTGACCGAGGAAGACACCCATCTGCGGGTCAGCCTTGTACCGGGACTGGTAGAGGCCTTGCGGCGGAATCTCAACCATGGGAACAAGAACGTCAGACTTTTCGAGTCGGGCAAGGTCTTTGCTCCCGGAGATGCCAAGGGCGGTGGAGACTTCAAGGAGACCTCCCGACTGGGTTTGGTGGTGACAGGCACGTTCTATCAGCCTTTCTGGAACACAGCCCACGATGATTTTCACTTCCACCATCTCAAGGGAGTTGTCGAAACGTTACTGGGAAGGCTCGGCTGCAGGGGGGAGTTCGAACAGACCTCGGATATATCGTTTCTGCATCCCGGGATGGCGGCCAGCCTCTCAACGGATGGTGATCCCATAGGGGTCTTGGGGCAGCTTCGTCCTGAGCTTCAGGAAGCCTATAAGTTCTTACAACCCGTGTTTGTGGCAGAGTTGTTTCTGGATCCCCTGTACGGGCGGCCTCTTCCGGAGCCACGATATGAAAGCTTTGAGAGGCTTCCTTCGGTGGAGAGAGACCTCTCTTTTATCGTTGACAAAGAGGTGGAATACGCTACAATGTTATCGGTTGTGGAGGAGCTCGGGATACCGGATCTCCGCGACATTCAGCTCATTGATCTCTACCAGGGCCCAACCCTTCCTCAGGGCAAGGTTAGCTTAGCTATACGGTTGACCTTTGTCAGTCCGGAAACAACGTTAACGCAGGAGAAAGTGAACCGTTACACCGAGGAAATTTTCTCGGTGTTGAAGAAGACTTTTTCCATGCAAGCTCGAACCTGAGTCCGGATGATGCATCGTCCAGGCTGGAACGTGGGTGAACGTGTCAAATAAGTCACTTGACCAGTTGGAATCTCGCGTCACCCAGGTGGTTCAGCTTGTAAGCAGTCTTCAAACGGAAAACAAGGTTCTTGAGGAGGAGGTTGAAAAATTAAGAAGAAATGTGGAGGAAGTCAAAAAAGATAACAGCACCAAGAATCAACTGATTAAACAATTTAAGAATGACCGTCTAAGGATTCGGTCCAGGGTGGAAAAGATTGCAGAGAAAGTGGTTGCCTTAGAGGAGTTCAGTTAATCGCAGATTGGATGGGAAATGGGTGGGGATTCAAACCAGGTTACGGCCGTTAAGATTTTCAATCAGACCTATCAGGTCAGCAGTGGTGGTGATCCTGAGTACGTCAAGCAGCTTGCTCGTTACGTCGACAAGGTGATGACGGAAGTTTTTGAAAATACGTCTGCAGTGGATAGTATGAAAGTAGCCGTGTTGGCGGCGTTGAACATTGCCGATGAGCGTTTCGCGGCCCAGCGCCAGTTGGAAACGCTGGATGATACAGTGACTGAAAAGAGTGAGGAAATGATTACCCTGCTCGACCCCTTGGTTGGCTCCAGTCCCTTATGAATGCCTTTGGGTAACTGCGACTCGTGTTTTCCCTCGTCTGCAAGACTTTTGTGAGGGTTCCTAAACTCTAAGCCCACACCTTGGGCATCCGGACTCTTGCCTGTCCCCCCTTAAGACGGCCTCTTAGAGAAAAAGTGGGAGTGTGTCATGGAAATGACCGTTGTGATCGGCTTTGCGATAGTGGCTGCGGTGACGGTTGCGATCTGGTTTGTCGTGAAGGTGGGGTTCGCAGACCGGCGTATTGCAGAAGCTCGGAAGAAAGCCGAAGAGATCGAGAAATCCGCTCAGCAAGAGGCCGAGAGATTGAAGAAGGCGAAGCTGGTGGAGGCTAAAGATCAGATTGTTGACTGGCGTTCTGAGGCGGAGAAGGAGGTACAGGAACGCCGAAGAGAATTCAATCAGCTGGAACGGCGACTGAGTAGGACAGAGGATAATCTACAAAGCAAAGAACAAGCCATCCTGCGTAATGAAAAGGATAGCAACCGACGCCTCAAGAAGCTCCAGGAAGGGGAAAGGAAACTATCGGAAAGCAAACAGCAACTGGAGGAGGTCCTTGAGGAGCAGATCAGGCGATTGGAATCGGTAGCAGGGATGACCGCTGAAGAAGCCAAGAGGGTTCTTCGGCAATCCATCGAGGAACAAGCTCATCATGATGCGGCTATGATGGCCAAACGCATTGAAGATGAGGCTAAAGAAAACGCTGCCCGGGAAGCACGGAAAGTGCTTGCCCAGGCCATTCAGCGCTGTGCGGCCGAACATGTGGTGGAGTCCTCAGTTTCTGTGGTGAATCTTCCTTCCGATGACATGAAGGGGCGAATCATCGGACGAGAAGGGAGAAACATCCGCGCCTTGGAGCAGGCGACGGGAGTTGACCTGATCGTCGATGACACTCCTGAGGCGGTGATCTTGTCAGGATTCAATCCGTTACGCCGAGAAATCGCTCGATTGTCCATTGAACGCCTCATCAAGGATGGGCGCATCCATCCAAGCCGCATCGAGGAGGTAGTGACTAAGGTCAAGAAGGAGATGGAGGAGAGCGTTCTGCACGAGGGAGAACAAGTGGCTCTGGAGTTGGGAATTCACGGCATCCATCCGGATTTCCTTCGATTGGTTGGCAAGCTGAAGTATCGAACCAGTTACGGTCAAAATGTTCTTGCTCACAGCAAGGAAGTGGCCTATCTGGCGGGAATCATGGCTCGTGAGATCGGTGCCGACGTGAGTGTCAGTAAGCGAGCTGGGTTGCTTCATGATGTGGGCAAAGCGGTCGATCGGGACATGGAGGGAACCCACCTGCAGCTGGGAGTGAAGCTGGCTCAGAAATATAAGGAAAGTCCCGATGTGATTCATGCCATTGAGGCCCATCACTTCGATGTTGAGTTTCGCACGGTTGAGGCAGTCCTGGTACAGTCTGCCGACGCCACTTCCGCTGCTCGGCCGGGAGCTCGCCGGGAAGCTCTGGAAAGTTATGTCAAGAGATTGGAGCGACTGGAAGAGCTGGCAACTTCATTTTCCGGAGTGTCCAAAGCCTTCGCCCTCCAAGCGGGGCGAGAGGTTCGGATCATCGTCGAGAGTAGCCAGGTTTCCGATGAACAGGCCTTTTGGCTGACAAAAGACATCACCAAGAAGATTGAAAATGAACTTCAGTATCCCGGGCAGATTAAGGTGACGCTGATTCGAGAGACGCGGGTGGTGGATTATGCCAAGTGAGTCCCTGACATGAAAATTCTCTTCGTGGGCGATATCGTGGGGCGGGCCGGACGAACCATAGTGAAAGAGAGGCTTGCTCAGATCAAAGAGGAACACGAAATCGAATTTACCATCGCCAATGTCGAAAACGCGGCCGGAGGATTTGGAATCACTCCTGCAATTGGAGAGAAGATTCTGGGTTACGGAGTCGATGTCATGACCTCGGGCAATCATATCTGGGATAAGAAAGAGGTGTATGACTATCTGAGCACTCAGCCCCGCCTGCTGAGACCGGGTAACTATCCCCCAGGAACACCCGGTAACTATCAGTTTATAGGAGAGACCTCTGCCGGTACTCAGGTGGCGGTGGTGAATCTCCAGGGACGCGTCTTTATGCCGATCATCGATTGTCCTTTTCAATTGGCCGAACGTGAAATTCCCAAGCTGGCCAGAAAGACTTCGTCGATCATCATCGACTTCCACGCCGAGGCGACGTCAGAAAAAGTCGCCTTTGGTTGGTTCATGAATGGCAAGGTTTCGGCCGTTCTCGGAACCCACACCCACATTCCGACGGCTGATGCACGGGTTCTTCCCGAAGGAACCGCCTATATCTCCGACGTGGGTATGACCGGCTCTTATGAATCGGTCATCGGGATGCAGATCGAGGGCTCACTGTCGCGCTTCCGCACGGGATTACGGTCTTACTTTGAACCGGCAACAGAAAATCCCTGTCTCTGTTCGGTTATTCTCGATATCGACGAGTCCAACGGATCGGCCCGATCCATCCGGCGCTTCGAGGTGCGGTAGCCGGCGAACGTTCGCATAACCCGGGTTATCCAAGATACTTTTTCAAGAATTGTCCCGTATAGGAGTCTTTCGCAGCCGCAATGATTTCCGGAGGTCCTTCGGCAACCAGCTGCCCTCCCCCGTTTCCCCCCTCCGGTCCCAGATCGATGATCCAATCGGCGCTTTTGATCACGTCCAGATTATGTTCGATGACCACAACGGTGGCGCCTTGAACGATGAGTCGATCAAAAGCTCGCAACAACTTGCTGATATCAGCGAAGTGCAATCCGGTGGTGGGCTCATCGAAAATGAAGAGAGAGCGTTTGGAGGTGGTTTTGGAAAGGTATGAAGCGAGTTTGATTCTCTGGGCTTCGCCCCCGGATAGAGTTGTTGCCGACTGACCCAGGCGAAGATAGCCGAGACCGACCTCGTCGAGAATGCGGAGCTTTCGCACCAGTCCGGGATGAGCTTTAAAAAAATCCAGGGCCTCCCGCACGGTAATTTGCAGAACTTCGGCGATGTTTTTACCCTTATAAGTGATTTGCAGGACCTTCTTGGAGTAACGGGTTCCATTGCAGTCCTCGCACTGAAGCTCGACATCTGCCAGGAACTGCATTTCCACCGTAACCGTTCCAGCTCCTTGACAGTTTTCACATCGGCCACCGGGAATGTTGAACGAAAAGTGTCCTGGGGATAAATTGCGGGAACGGGCCTCTCGCTGGGAAGAGAAGATCTTGCGAATCTGATCGAAGACCTTGATGTAGGTCACCGGGTTGGATCGAGGCGTCCTGCCAATAGGGGCCTGATCCACCAGCAGGATCTCACTCAGCTGTTCTTCTCCTTCAATGGAGTCGAATTCGCCCACTTTGTTTTTCCATTCTCCCCTGAGTTTCTTGAGTCCCGCGTAAAGAACGTCTTGAACCAGTGTGGATTTTCCGGATCCGGAGACCCCGGTGATGCATACCAGAACTCCCAAGGGGATGCGTACGGTCAGGTCTTTGAGGTTATGTTGACGGGCTCCCTGAATGGTCAGAAAGCTCCCGTTGCTGGAACGTCGGAAAACCGGAGTGGGAATGGTTTGCTTTCCCGTGAGATACTGTCCGGTAATGGAGTTCTCATTGGTCAGCAGCGACGCCAGATTCCCGCTGTGTGTGACTTCTCCCCCTTCCTCACCCGCACCAGGGCCCATGTCGATGATGTAATCCGCGGACTCGATCATCGCTTTCTCGTGTTCCACGACGATGATGGTGTTTCCCAGATCACGCAGTTCCTTGAGAATCTCAATCAGGCGCCCCTCGTCCCTGCTGTGGAGGCCGATCGAGGGTTCGTCCAGAACGTAGAGAGTACCCACCAGCGAGGAACTCAACGAGGCGGCAAGATGAATACGCTGCATCTCCCCTCCACTGAGAGTCGAAGTCAATCGATCCAGAGTAAGGTACTCCAAGCCGACCTTCATCAAGAATCTCAGGCGCTGTTTAATTTCCCACAAGATCTTCTGAGAGATCTGCTTCTGAGTGGGGCTGAGATCGGGTTCTGAGAAAAAGGTTTCGATTTCGGAAATGGGCAAGGTCGTTAATTGGCTCATTCTTCTACGACCCACATAGACGTCTCGCGCTTCCTGACAAAGACGCTCGCCGCTACAGTCCGGACACACGGTGTAACCGCGGTACCGGCTGACAAAGATGCGAAGGTACATCTTGTATTTTTTCCTCTCCAGAGTGGCGAAAAATCCTTTCACACCGGGGAACTTACCTTCTCCATCCCAAATTCTGCGGCGGACACTCTCGGGAAGTCGGGCAAAGGGCGTGTCCAACGGAATCTTCTTCTCCTCGGCGTAGGTTTCCAGCTTCTTCTGAAAGCGACGGTAACGAGGCTTGGTAAAAGGCTCAATGGCACCTTCACGAAGAGTCTTTTCGGGATCGGGAATAATGAGTTCAGGATCCAGGGTAATCGTATTTCCGAAACCTTGACAGGTCGGGCACGCACCGTAAGGGTTGTTGAATGAAAACAGTCGAGGGTCGAGGGACCGGTAAGCGATGTTGCAGTACTGACATTCAAATCTCTCCGTGAAGCGAAGCGAGCGGGCTGCTTCGGAATCGGATTCTCCATCAAAGATGTGGATCTGGGCAATTCCATTGCCCTCTCGATAGCAGAGCTCAAGTGAGTCGGTAAGGCGATCTTCGACATCCGGTTGAATCACCAGCCGGTCCAGCAGTATCTCGCTGTGTTCCAGTTGTTCAAGGGATTGAAAGCTCTGGTCGGGAAGCTGACGAATGGAGGACTTTGAAATCTTGCCTGCGATGAGGCGGTGGAACCCTTGTTTCAGAAGATTTTCCAGGATCGAATTCAATGGGAATGGACTCCCGTCATTGTCTGTATTCAGGTCCAAACGGCTGCCCTTGAATGGAAAGGTGATGTAGATACGGGTACCTTCGCCCAGAAGCATGAGCTGCTCGGTGACCTCATCAATGACGTCTTTGGTGACTTCTCTGCCGCATTGGTGGCAGATGATGGTACCCACCCGTGAATAGAGAAGCCGCAAATAATCGTAAATTTCTGTGGCTGTACCCACTGTAGAACGTGGATTTCGGGAAGTGCTCTTTTGGCGAATGGCTATGGCCGGGCTGATGCCCTTGATCTCACGCACGCGGGGTTTGTTGATCCGTTCCAGGAATTGACGGGCGTAGGCGGAAAGGGACTCGACATAGCGACGTTGTCCCTCCGCGTAGAGTGTGTCGAAGGCCAGACTGGACTTTCCTGACCCGCTAACTCCCGTCACCACGGTCAGACGGTCGATGGGGATTTTCACATCGATATTCTTCAGATTGTTTTGCTGGGCCCCCAGAATGTGAATGTACCGGCCTTGAGGGGTGTTCTTCCGCATACCAAAACCCTTAGTACTCCCTTTCATAAATACGGTAACGTTTGCGGATGGGGCTTGCTAGGCGAGGTCGCGAAGAAAGGAGGAGTCGATGCAGGGACCTCGACGACGACGAGAGACAAAGAGATCGCCCGCAACCTCCATCCGCCCGAAGGGTTGGGGCGGGACGGGCCCATCTTCTTGTTGTTTCTCCTCGCCGATGTCCCTGCATCGACTCGTCGCCGCTCCTCGATCTGGGCTCCGTCGCGCTCCCAACAAACGTCACCATATTTATGAAAGTGAATACTTAGTCTACCATGAACGTTTTTGGTGGGAGATTGGCCCCATGCTATAGTGGCGACTTAATGCAAATTAGAGCCGTCAAGCCTGCCATTACACTGCCTGGAGGAACCGTTCGAGTAGAGTTGGAAGGGCTCGAAGATCCCTCGGAAGTTCGGGTCGAGGTGGGTGATGTCAAAGCCGAGATTGCCGGAGCTTCCCCCAGGGTGGTGACGGTCAGAATTCCCGAAAAGTGTGGGAACGGTCTGGTCATTTACAACCATGGGGAGCAGCGCATTGATCTGAAGGTAGGCCGGATCATCGCCTCCGAACTCCATCCGGTGGCCAATCCGGTGGTGGACTCGATGGGCAATGTGTACGTGACCGTCAGCGGAACTCGAGGGGAGAAGGTGCCCTTCAGCGTGTTCGTGGTCTATCCCGATGGGAGTAAGCATCCCTTCCTTGCCGATGTGATCAATCCGACAGGTTTGGCTATTGGCCCGGATGACTGTCTTTACATCACCAGTCGGCACACTGGAACCGTGTACCGCTCAACTTTCGATAAGCAGATTGAGAAATATGTGGATGGACTCGGGTTGGCGACGGGATTGGTCTTCGATTCCCAAAAGAACCTTCTGGTGGGAGACCGGGGCGGCAAGATTTACAAGGTGAGCCCCAAGCAGGAGATCTCTGTTTTGTGCAGTCTGGAACCCAGCGTTTCTGCCTATCATCTGGCAGTGGACCCGGATGATACTCTTTTTGTGACGGGCCCCACGCTGGCAACTCAGGACTCCATTTATCGGGTGTCGAAGGAAGGTGAAGTTGAGGTGTACTTCAAAGGGTTTGGACGCCCCCAGGGACTGGGGTTCGACCCCCAGGGACAGTTGCAGGTGACCGCCTCCTGGCAGGGCAGAAAAGGACTTTACACCTTTCGAAATGGGACTCCCGAGCTGACCGTTTCCGGTCCTATGTTGGTGGGTTTTGTTTACGACAACTCAAGCCATTCCCTCTATCTGGTGGACAGCGCGAATCTTTTCCGCATCGAGCTGGGGGGGGACTGAGCGCGCTTCGCGCGCGTTCCAGGTTCCAAGTTCCAGGTTCCAACTTCCAGGTTCCAGGTTCCAAGTTCCAGGTTCCCGGTCAGGTTTGGAATTTGGGATTTGGAATTTGTTTAGGATTTAGAATTTAGGATTTGGAATTTTAGCTGATCAGGTTAGGACCGAAAATGTCTTTTTCTTTCCGAGTTCTGGCTCGAGATAAGAACACCCGTGCCCGTCAGGGGGTGCTGCAAACCAGGCGAGGAGAGATCGAAACTCCGGTCTTCATGCCGGTTGGCACCGCGGGCACGGTCAAGGCCATGCCCCAGGAGTTGCTGGAAGATCTGAATACTCAGATCATCTTGGCCAATACGTACCATCTCTATCTTCGCCCCGGAGAGGAGGTCATCGAAAGTCAGGGTGGGCTTCACCGCTTCATGTCCTGGGAGCGGCCGATTCTAACGGACAGCGGAGGGTTTCAGGTCTTTAGTCACCAGAAGCTCAGAAAGATCACAGAAGAAGGAGTCCAGTTTCAATCTCACCTGGATGGGTCTTCTCACTTCTTTTCTCCGGAACAGTCCATCCAGTTTCAGCAGACCTTGGGCTCAGACATCATCATGATGTTTGACGAGTGTACGCCCTATCCGGTGAGTGAGCGGGAAGCAAGAGAATCGATGCTCCGTTCCATGCGTTGGGCACAGCGGTGTAAAGATGTCCATAACAACCCAGAGCAGGCTTTGTTCGGAATCCTTCAGGGAAGTGTTTTCTTTCAGCTGCGCCAGGAGAGTCTGGATCGCCTTTGTGAGATTGACTTTCCAGGACTCGCCCTGGGTGGATTCAGTGTAGGAGAACCGAAGTTGCTGATGTACGAGCTCATTGAACGTCTGGAGCACCTGATGCCGCAGGACAAACCCCGCTATGTCATGGGGGTGGGAACTCCTTTGGATTTGTTGTTCTGTGTCAAACAGGGAATGGATATGTTTGACTGTGTCTTACCGACTCGAAATGCACGCAATGGAACACTCTTTACCTCGGTTGGGAAGATTCGCATCAAGAACGCCTGTTATCGGCATGACGAGGGACCGCTGGATCCTAACTGCCAGTGCTTGGTGTGCAAGCGATACAGCCGAAGCTATCTGAGGCATCTCTATGTTTCAGGTGAGGTTGTCTCAAGCATTTTGAATACTTATCACAATTTGCATTTTTATCTTGACTTAATGGGCAAGATTCGACAGAGTATCGCGCTCAATTCACTAACGGAGTTGGAGGGACATTTCCGAGAGCAGTATGCCGAATCTGCCTAAGCCCGTATTATGCATAAATTCTCTACTGCACCGACGAAATCATCCGACTTGCCCGCGTTGCACTCGGTCGGCCTCCTCAACGTACCGTACAGTACGTTTGCGGGGGCCTCTGTCGGCGCGCCTTGCCAGGTCGGCGCTTTCGTCGCTTCGTGACAAGAACCTATGCATAATCCGGGCTAAGAATCTTATGCTATACTCAACGTTCCTTTTAAAGCCCAAAAGATAGTCATTATTCATCATGATTCCATCGATATTGGCGCAGCAAAGCCCGTCAGGGCAGCCCATCGTCCAATTGTTACCCTTCGTACTCATCGCAGGCATTTTCTATCTTCTAATCATTCGACCCATGCGCAATCGTCAGAAGAGTCTGGATACCTTGATCGCCAGCCTGAAAAATGGGGACAAGGTGATTACCAACGGGGGGGTCTATGGAACGATCGCAGGAGACCGAGACAACACGTTCATTCTCAAGGTGGCGGATCAGGTGAAGATTGAGGTGGCAAAAAAGTCCATTGCTTCGTTACAAACCCCTTCTGAGGATTCAACCGCCAAGTAAGCCGCGATGAAGCGAAATTTACAGTATCGGCTCATTCTCATCTTGGTGGTTCTACTGGGCAGCATTCTTCTCTTTTACCCACCCTCCCAGAAAATTAAGTTGGGTTTGGATCTCAAGGGCGGCATTCATCTGGTGCTGCAGGTGGTGACCCGTGACGCATTGGAGGCAAAGGTTGCCCAGCTCCGAGAGGTGATCGAAGCGGACCTGAGAGAGAACGACGTCGTCTTTACCCGTACCCGGGTAACTGAGGATTTAGAGATTGAAATTTTGGGAGTCCTTCGGGATCAACAGGCACAGTTGGAAGAGATTCTGCGCCTGTATTCCGCGGATTGGACCTATCGGCCTCAGTTTCGAGCAAGAGAGTTCGATGCCGTTTTGTCCATGACTGAGGCTGCCAAGTTGAGGACGGCCGATGAAACGGTTCAACAGGCCAGGGAAACCCTTCAGAGGCGAGTGGATCAGTACGGTGTGGCGGAGCCGACGATCACGGTGTATGGAAGCGGCCAGTTGAAAGACCAGATCATCGTGGAACTACCGGGCGTGGAGGATTTTGATCGCGTCCTTAACCTGATCAGGACGACGGCAAGACTTGAACTCAAGCTCGTCCACCCCACTCAGGGAGGTCCCTATGCCACTCGGGAGGGGGCTCTGCAGGCCCACGGTAATAACCTTCCTGCAGACTACGAAATCCTACCCTTTCGTGAAGGGACGGAAACCGGGGAGCAGACCACCTATATGGTGGTCCGCAAGGCCCAGTCGATCGGTGGAGAGCATCTCAAGGATGCCCGCCGCCGTCAGAGTGATTTCACGGGGTGGGAGATCGAGTTTTTCCTGAAACCCCAAGGGGTGACGCTGTTTAGCCGGACCACCGAACAGAACGTGGGAACTCGGTTGGCCGTTGTGCTGGATGATGAGATTCGCTCGGCGCCCAACATCCAAGAGAGGATCGCCACCGAGTCGGCTCAAATCACGGGAAGCTTTACCGCGGAAGAGGCTGGGGATCTGGCCTTGGTTTTGCGCTCGGGAGCCCTTCCGGCTGCCATTCGAATTCTCGAAAATAGAATCATTGGGCCTTCCCTGGGCCTGGATTCCATCCGTAGGGGAGTCCTGGCATCGGTGGTGGGCCTGGTTTTGGTGGTGGTAGGAATGCTCGTCGTGTACAGGCTCTCGGGGATCAATGCGATTGTCTGCCTGGTTCTTAACCTGCTCATCCTTCTGGGAGTGCTGGCTTCTTTACATGCTACCCTGACCCTCCCGGGAATCGCCGGAGTGATTTTGACGATTGGTATGGCCGTGGATGCCAATATCCTGATCTTCGAGAGAATCAAGGAAGAGCTTGGCCTGGGAAAGACGGTCCGCAGTGCCGTCGCTGCAGGCTTTGACCGTGTCACTCGCACCATTTTGGACACCAACCTGACGACTTTGATTGCTGCTGCTATTCTTTACCAGGTTGGAACCGGTCCCGTACGTGGCTTTGCCGTGACCCTGGGAGTCGGTTTAATGGCCAATATCTTCACTGCTATTTTCGTTTCAAGGACCCTCTTTCGTTTGGTTTTGGAGCAGCGTGAAGTGGAGAGGCTGTCTATTTAAGGGGCACAAAGTGACAACTCTGGTGACTAAGGCATTAAGACGATAGTTCCGGAACCATTATGGATATTGTCAAGAATCCTAAAGTTGATTGGCTGGGCTTGAAGTGGATCTTCATCAGCATATCGCTGATTCTCACGGTCATTGCAGGAGTGTCCATAGTGCTTGGTGGGCTGAATTTGGGTGTGGATTTCACCGGGGGCACGCTGGTTTATGTGAAGTTCAAAGAGGAGCCTCAACTGGAACGGATTCGTGAAATCCTGAGTGAAGCGGCGCTGCAAGCAGAGGAAGTCATACGCTTTGATGATCCCTCGCTTAACGAGGTTCAAATCCGGATGGCGGCTGTGGAAAGTGAGGAGGCCCAGGTCATCACTCTTGAGAGCAACCAGATCTTTGAAGCCCTGCGCCAGGAATATGATCAAAGCCAGGTGGAGACGGGAAGGATTGATCTCAACAATATTTCAAAGAGCAGACTGTCGACAAGTTTGCAGGAACTGGATCCTGAAGGTTTGCGTGATGAGCAGTCCATCTCGGAGTTCAGTGAGCACTACGGCGAGCAGGCCGACAAGATCATCGATTATCGAACCAATCAGAGCGGGATGATCCGGGATTTTTCCGAACTGGATTCCTTGGGGATTCCGACGGAGGTCGCGGAGACCTTGAGGGGGGCATCCTACCTGGGTAGTTTCACCGTCATCAGCGTGGAAAGCGTCGGCCCTAAGGTTGGCGAGGAGCTGCGCTCACGAGCACGCGCTGCCATCGGCTTTTCCCTTGTCGGGATGTTAGGCTATATCGCCGTTCGGTTTTGGCCTATTTACGGATTTGCCGCGTTGGTAGCTCTCTTTCACGACGTGTTCATCACTCTGGGAATCTTCTCCCTAACCGGGCGGGAAATTTCCCTCACGGTGGTGGCGGCCCTGCTGACTCTGGTGGGATACTCCATTAACGATACGATCGTCGTGTTCGACCGGGTGCGGGAGAACTTGAGACTCATGCGAAGAAGTGATCTTGGGACGATCATCAATGCCAGCATTAACCAAACATTGAATCGTACCATTATGACTTCCGGGATGACTTTCCTGGCCGTCTTTTCTCTCTATTTGTTTGGTGGCCAGGTTTTGCAGGGATTTTCATTTGCACTGGTGATCGGTATAATTGTAGGCACCTATTCATCGATTGCCATTGCAAGTCCCATTGTTCTTTGGTGGCAGAGCTATTTGGACCGGAAAAAGGCACGTTCCTAAACCGTTTTTTTGAAACTGACATAGCTTAACTTGATATGTGTGAGTATTGTATGGGAATTGTAGGAAGGATCTTGACTCGACTGGAAGCCAGTAGTAATATTGCGCGATCCAATAGAGAGTATCACTTGTAGGGGGTTAAAGAGTCAGGATTTGGAAGGGGAGAGTAGATGTTTGAGAACCTGATCGAATCTTCGACCGATGGAAGAGGTCGCGATAAAAAGGCACTGTTCGTTTCTTTTGTAGTCCACCTCGTCCTCATTACGACGATGGTGCTGATTCCGCTGATTTATTACGACGTTTTGCCTCAACAGGAATTGTTGACGTTTCTGGCTGCACCACCACCACCACCGCCGCCACCGCCACCGCCGCCGCCGCCGGTCGCACCACCTCCACCCGTTCAGCAGGTACAAGTGGTCAAATTGGATCCGACACAGTTCGTGGCACCCATTGAAATACCCACTGAGATTCCTCCTCCCATGGAGGATATTCCGGAAATCACCAGTATCCTGGACCCCAATGCGGGAGGCCTGATGGGTGGAGTTCCCGGAGGTCTTGTGGGTGGAGTGATCGGTGCAATTCCCAACGCCATGCCGCCTCCCCCACCTCCTCCTAAGAAGAAGGACCCGATTCGGGTGGGTGGAAATGTTCAATCCTCTAAGCTCATTGTTCGGGTGGAACCGAAGTATCCAGAACTTGCCAAACGGGCTCGGATACAGGGTATCGTGTTGCTGCAGGTCACGGTCGGTGAGACGGGGGACGTCGTCGATATAAAAATCATTCGAGGTCATCCGTTATTGAATGCCGGAGCCGTATCAGCTGTGCAGCAGTGGAAATATTCGCCCACACTACTCAATGGGGAACCGGTGCCGGTCATTGCGACGGTGACCGTAAACTTTATTCTCAGATAGGTAGTTGACATTGTGTTGTGGATTCGTAAGATGATCGTAACTTTTTCAGGGAGGTATTACATATGAGTGGGTTTATGGAAATGTGGGACCAGATGGGATTTCTGGCGAAAGCCATCGTCTTCGTTCTGGCCATCATGTCAGTCTGGTCCATTTCAGTGATGATTGAGCGGTATCTTAAGTTTTATGCGGCACGCAAACAGTCGCGGGAGTTTGCTCCTGCGGTTTCGGAAGCTTTGAAAACGGGAAACATCCGAGAGGCCATTGAGCTGGCAGAGCAGCATGAAAAGAGTCACCTGGCCAAGGTCGTGGTTGCCGGTCTTCAGGAGTTTCAAGCCCATGAGAGTTCCAGTGACATCTCTGGCGAGATTGTAGAATCCTCACGACGGGCGCTTCAGCGGGCGACTGCCATTGGGATCGAAGAGTTAAAGAGAGGTCTGGGAGGGTTGGCGACCATTGGTGCCACTGCCCCCTTTGTGGGACTGCTGGGTACGACGGTCGGTATCATTAACGCCTTTCTGGGTATGGCTACGGGGGAAAGCGTGGGACTGGCCGCTGTGGCACCAGGCATTGCTGAGGCGTTGGTGGCTACCGCTTTTGGACTCTTTGTGGCCATTCCGGCGGTGTGGATGTACAACTACTTCACCGGGAAGATGGAATCCTTTATCGTGGAAATGGACAACTCTTCTTCCGAGTTGATCGATTATTTCCTGAAGAGGAGAGCCGATAAGCATGGAGACTAGTCGCAGAGGCGGTTCAGGGGTCACCTCAGAGATCAACGTCACTCCCATGTGCGATGTGATGTTGGTGCTGCTGATCATTTTCATGATCACCGTTCCGCTGTTGCAACAGGGAATCTTTGTCAACAAGCCCAGGGCCAGAAATGCCCAGGAGGAACCCCTGGTGGATGACGAGGATGCCACCATGGTCACCATTACACGCCTTGGGGACATCTATATCAATCGTAATCCCGTCGGTCCCAACCAGGTTGTGGAAAGGCTTGTCGAGCGAATTGCTCTCAAGCCCGAGTTACCGCTCTTTATCAAGGCCGACGTGGCTGTGCTCTATGGAACCGTTGTGGATCTTGTGTCCAAGGCCCGTGAAGCGGGGGTGGAACAGATCGGTTTGATGGTTGATCGGCAAGAAGACCGGGGGAGGTAACTATGGGAATGGGCGGAGGCTCCGGCAAGGGGCCCAATTCTGAAATCAACATCACACCCTTTATCGACATTCTCCTGGTGTTGCTCATCATCTTCATGGTCATTCAGCCCATGGTTCAATATGATCTGCAGGCTCGCGTTCCCCAGAAACTTCCCGATGAGCTTCCCCAAGATTTGATCATTAAGTCCGATGCCATCGTGGTGTCCATTGACCGACAGGGCTCTTATCGTATTAATCAGGCCGCCGTCACCTTTGACCAATTGGGAACCAGACTCTTTGATATCTACAGCGCCCGAGCCAACAAGAATATGTTCATCCTGGGGGATGTGGACCTCGCTTTTGATGATGTGGTCAAGGTGATCGACATCGCCAAGGGAGCCGGGGTGGGAGATATCGGGCTTTTGACACCGGAGGACAGCCCGGGTGGATAACAGAGGATCGGAAGATCCAGGGTTGGAGGCAAGAATGGGAACGAGTGTTCCGAGTAGGAAATCTCTCTTTGCAGCAATGCTGGTGTTGACTCTGACGGCCTCCAGTTGTGGCTGGATCGACAGTTTGAGTGCCCGTAACGAGCTCAACCAGGGAGTGAAGGCTTACACCAGCAAGAAATATGATGAGGCGATCGAGCACTTCCAGGAATCCATTGAAAAGGATCCTGATCTGGTCCGAAGCTATCTCTATCTGGCCATAGCCTACCGCGCCCAGTACATTCCCCAGGGGACCAGCCCCGCAAATATGGATCGGGCTCGAAATGCGATCACGACCTTTGAACAGGTGATCGATAAAGCTACCGATCCAGTGGATCAGACGACCGCCATGGCCAACCTGTCCGGTCTTTACAGTGGCATGGGCGATTACGACAGGGCCAAGGAGTGGTACCGCAAGCGTCTGGAATTGGAACCGGACAATCCAGTGCCGATGTATGGGATTGCCACGATCGATTGGCAACTGGCCTACGATGAGACGGGGATGACCGGTGAGAGCGTCGAATTCCTCAGTGAGGAGAGAAGCGCAGAAATCAATCAGCTTGTGGATGAGGGCATAGCCTCTCTAAAGAAGGCATTGGAGCTCGATCCAGAGTATGTTGATGCCATGCAGTACCTGAACCTGCTTTACCGCGAAAAGGCCAAGCTCACAGCGGAGGAGGAAGAAAAGAGAACTTGGGAGCGAGAAGCTGACAAGCTCGCTTTACAGGCACTGGAGCTCAAGCGTGAACAGCAGGCAGCGGAAGAAGAAGCTCGTCGTCAGCTGTTGGCAGGGGAAGAAGAGTAGCCTACCCATCAGCATCGCTGGAGACTTTGAGGAGAGGGAGCAAGCCCTCTCCTTTTTTTTGTTCAAGACTCGTCTTATCCCTAGCCCATGACTGAGGTGGTAAAATAGGTCAAGGCCGTTATGATTCGTTTTGAGGACCTGGAGGAACAGGTTCAAAGATATCATCCTGAGGCAGATCTGGAACTCCTCAGGAAGGCCTATGTCTTTTCTGCCCGTGAGCACAAGGGGCAAGTTCGACTCTCCGGGGAACCCTACCTCTCCCACCCCTTAAAGGTGGCTCATATTCTGGCTGAGATGAAGCTCGATGTGGCCTGTGTGAGCGTGGGGCTCCTTCACGATGTGGTCGAGGATACCCTGACCAGCCTCGACACCATAAGAGAATACTTCGGCGAAGACATCGCCCATCTGGTGGATGGGGTTACCAAAATCAGCCAGATCCAATTCGCTTCACGCCAGGAAAAACAAGCTGAGAATTTCCGTAAACTGCTCCTGGCTATGGTGGATGATATCCGGGTGATTTTGGTGAAGTTAGCCGATCGTCTCCATAACCTGAACACCTTACAATACCTTCCTGCGGACAAGAGAAAGATGATTGCCCAGGAGACGCTGGACATCTACGTGCCCATTGCCCACCGCCTGGGAATGGCCAAACTTCGGGGTGAGATGGAGGATTTGGCCTTTCAGTACCTGGACCCGGGCGCCTTTCAGAACATTTCTGCTCAAGTGGAAAAAAGGAGGGCGAACAACCAGGAGTTCAGCCAAGAGGTGATGAAGGTCATGCAAGAGCGCTTTCGAGAGCAGAACATTGAAGCCGAAATGAAGGGTCGTATCAAAGGGATCTACAGCACCTACCAGAAGATGAAACGTCAGGAAATAAGCATTGACCAGGTCTATGACTTCAATGCCATTCGGGTTCTGGTGAACACGGTTCGTGATTGCTATACCGTGTTGGGTATTGTGAATAACATGTGGAATCCCATTCCGCGTAGAATTAAGGACTTCATCGCCAGTCCTCTTTCCAACCGCTACCAATCCCTTCACACCACCGTCATTGGGCACGATGGACACCCCTTCGAACTGCAAATCCGCACTCACGAGATGAACCAGGTTGCTGAAAAGGGGATCGCGGCCCACTGGAAATACAAGGAGGGAAAGCTGGAGGAGGATAAAGATGACAAGCGCTTTCAGTGGTTGAGGCAGCTTTTGGAATGGCAGCACGAAGTCAAGGACCCCCAGCAATTCTTGAGTAACCTCAAGATTGATCTGTACCCGGAGGAGGTTTATCCCCTCACCCCGAAAGGAGAGGTGATCACTCTTCCCCGTGGTTCTACACTGGTTGATTTTGCCTATGCCATCCACACCGAAGTGGGAAATAAGAGTGTGGGTGCCCGGGTCAACGGCCGAATCGTCCCCTTGAAATACAGGGTCAGTAATGGAGACATTGTAGAGATTCTCACCTCCAATGAGGCTCATCCGCGCAGAGACTGGTTGAATCACGTCAAGAGTTCACGGGCCCGAAGCGCGATCCGACGCTGGATCAATGTGAATCAGAAGGAAGAAGCCATCGAGATGGGGAGAAAGTTGTTGGAAACAAATGCTCGCAGCTACAAGTTGAACCTCAAGAGTTATAAGGACAAGCTGGAATCGATGCTTCCCGATTTTAATGTTTCCCAAATGGAAGATCTGTTTGCGCGCATTGGATTTGGAAAAATCTCTCCTCGCCAGGTTTTGAAGAAACTGGAGCCCGGTAGGGTCGAGGAACAGGAAGGTGAAGAGAGCGGAACCTCGAGGGTGACCCAGATGGTCAACAAGGTTCTCCGACGCTCGGACACCGCCATTCAGGTCAACGGCTACGATGATCTGCTGGTCTATCGAGCCCAGTGTTGTAACCCGATCCGGGGTGAGGAAATTATCGGTTACATCACCACCGGCCGGGGGATCTCAGTCCATTCGGTGGATTGTCCCAGCGTCGAAAAATTACTCTTAAACCCGGAGTGGAAAGTCCAGGTTAAGTGGACCGCGGATGGGGAAAAAGGTATCTATTCCGTCCGCCTGCTTATTTCTACTGAAGACCGGACCGGAATTTTGGCGGATATCACTTCGGCCGTCTCCCAAATCGACACCAATATTGTGAACGTGAACGCACAGACCGTCGACGATCGCTACGGAGTGATCGATATGACCGTTGAGATTAGCGATATCCACCATCTCGGGGAAATTATGGATTGCTTAAAAGCCATCGAGGGAGTGCGTGAAGTGGAGCGAGCCACCGCCCGGGCTAAAGAAAGAAGAAGGGGATAGTAAGAAACTCGGGACTGTCCTTTAATTTATTACGCTATGGAGGGTTTCTGGACCTTTCCAGACTTCAAGCACTGAGTACAAACACGGATGCGGCAGATGGTCCCATCGACGACCGCTCGTACACGCTGTAAATTCGGATTCCAGCGACGTTTGGTCACATTATGTGCATGTGAGACGTTATTGCCAAAGAGGGGTCCTTTGCCACAAATCTCACAAACTTTTGCCATGCTGTCTCCCTATATCCTTCTGAGACAAGCGATTAAAACATTCTTCCTCTTCCGGTGTCAACCGGGGGAGAGTTTGGGAACAGTCCCCAAATTCTCCCCCGGAAATCCCAAACTCCAAATTCTAAACCTCAAACAAACTCCAAAACTGAAATTCCCAACACAAGATCCATTCAAAGACCCGAATGGGAGGCCCAAAGGGGCCAAAGTTCCTTCGTAGATTTTTCATTTCGGACGTTATAGTCCTTGGGATACACTAAGAAAATTAGGGTCGGGGGTATATTCTAAAATAGGGAAAAGCGTCAGTAAAGAGAGGTTTTTAAAAAGAGAAAGAGGATTAACTATGAGCGAGGATCAGAGTAAGAAACGGGCTATTGAAATGGCCCTGACCCAGATTGAACGCCAATTCGGGAAGGGATCGATCATGAAATTGGGAGACCAGAGCGTCTTGAATGTCCCGGTGATCTCCACGGGCTCCCTGTCCATCAATGCGGCGCTGGGAATTGGTGGGTTCCCACGCGGGAGGGTGATCGAGGTCTACGGTCCGGAATCGAGTGGAAAGACCACCGTTGCCCTTCATGCCATTGCCGAGAGTCAAAAAGAGGGTGGAACCGCTGCCTTTATCGATGCCGAACATGCCATGGATGCCGGATATGCCCGCGCCCTGGGAGTCGATATTGACGAGCTACTGGTTTCCCAACCCGACAGTGGAGAGCAGGCCTTAGAGATTACGGAAATGCTGATACGCAGTGGGGCCGTGGATATCCTCGTCATTGATTCAGTGGCCGCTTTGGTCCCTCGTGCTGAATTGGAAGGAGAGATGGGAGACTCCCACATGGGACTGCAGGCTCGACTCATGTCCCAGGCCTTGCGGAAACTGACCGCTATCGTGGCCAAATCAAATACTTGTTTGATCTTCATCAATCAGATTCGAGAGAAGATCGGAGTCATGTTCGGCAACCCGGAAACAACCACGGGTGGGCGAGCCCTGAAGTTTTACTCCTCTATTCGTCTGGAAATCCGGCGAGTTGCTACCATTAAGGAAGGGGATCAAAACATTGGCAATCGCACCAAAGCCAAGATCGTCAAGAATAAAATGGCGCCGCCTTTCCGAGAGGCTCACTTCGATATCAACTTCGGCCTGGGAATTTCTCGAGAAGGGGAACTGCTGGATTTGGGTGTGGAGCACGAAATTGTCGAGAAAAGCGGTTCGTGGTTTTCCTACGGAAATGAACGATTGGGGCAGGGGCGTGAGAATAGTAAGGTGTTTCTCCGGGAAAACCCCGATATCAGTGGCGCTATCGAGCACAAGTTGAAGGTGGCTATGGGAAGTGCAAAGCCCTTGCAGGAAGTGGAGAAAGCGGACAGCCTGAAGACAGGCTGAAATTCCAAATCCTAAACCACAGCCGGAAGACCGGCTGAAATCCTAAATCCCAAATTCCAAACAGCGGAATTGTAATTTGAGATTTGAAATTTGTTTAGTATTTGGGATTTGGAATTTGGGGTTTCTTCTCAGTTACATCCCCACTTCTTGTCTCGCCCTCTGGATCAGCGTGGGAATTCCGCTGGTGTTGCCATGAGTGGCCCGATAGAGCTGATTGAGCTGATCTCTGGCATCCTTAGCACTGGGCCCGTTCAACACAGTAGCTTTGGCAAAAGATAGGTTCGCCTGATCTATCCTCCCTGCGCCCCAGTAAATGAAACCCAGGCGATAGTGCGCGAAGTCGTTGGTGACGTCGTGTTGTGCCGCCGCTTCGAACTCTGTGCGGGCCGCACGCATGTTCTTATTCACGTAAGCCTGCTCGCCCAAAGCCCGGTGACAATAACCACGAACCTGATTCAGTTGTGCCGTCCACTGTTGCTCCGTTTGCCCTTCAGGTTTCTGGAGCTTGTCGGCGGCTGCAAGCGCCTTCTTGGCATACTCCACAGCCTTGGTGAGATCGTTTCCACCCCAGTAAGAGCTGGATAAATCGACTAATATCGGTAAATTGTTGGGATCGTATTGAGCGGCGCGCTGCCCCCACTTCCGAAAATTGGCCTGGTCGTTCAACGCTTGGTAGGCCTTGGCCACGAAATAAGCAGTGGTGGCGTTGGGTGAGTCGGCGTACAGCTTACTGCCAAAGTCCACCAGCTTTCGAGGGTTGCCCAGTTGTTGGTAAGCCTGGGTGGCAGCCTGAATGGATGACGTGTCATCGGGTCGGTATCGCAGGAAGTTCTCGGCTGTGGTGGCCAGTTGTTGCCATTCACCCCGCTGTCGAAGACCTGGATAGAATTGTGCATAGAGATAGGCGATGTTCGGGTCCAGCGCGGATTGCTTGTAGGTCTTCACGAAATCCAGGAGTATAACCTGTTTCTTACTGTTGTCTTTCTCCGCCTCGGCCTTCTCGTAATGATCGTATTCCTGATTGTAGGTGTCACTGTCCTGAAAACCCAACAAGCCGGGAATGAAGCTGATAAAAACCGCCAGGACCAGTATCTTGTATATCGTGCCTCTCATTGCGCCCTCCTCAAAGAGTTGATTTTCCCCTAAAATAGCACACAATGAGCCGGGTGGCACGCAAAACCTTTGACATCCGTCTCTACTCTGACGGCTGTCTGAGAGCGCTTCACTTCAGAGCAGGCTTGAGATAAGATTCCCATGCTCTGCTTGTTCGGGGATCGTCTAATAGGCAAGACAGCGGCCTTTGGAGCCGCCGATCCAGGTTCGAGTCCTGGTCCCCGAGCCAACATTTTCCTTTTACTTACGGCGATCGTCGAAACTCCACGATTGTCCGCCTCCAAGCGCTTGTTAGACCCGATTGCACGACTACTTGCCGGTACGCGCAAAGTCATATGCCCTTAGTGCCCAATGCGCCAGGTCAGACTTCGGCCAATCAGACCGGAACAACGTAACCTTTACCCAGCCTGGGCCCACATCGGTTGGCTGCGCCCCCGTTGCGAGCGCAATTTCAACGTCTGCTGGCCGTAACCGCCAATACGTTTCGGACATGCCGGCAGCTGCACAAAAGACGACATCCTTGGTGACGATATACGGTGCTGCGTACTCCCTGGAACCTCCGCGTTGCTCGTACTCACCGAGCCTCTTAAGCGCCTCGAGGAACTCCCCTGCGACGTCAGAATGCGCGGAGAGTGGCTCGAAAGTACCTTTCAGCTTCTGGGTTTTGCAGCATACGTTTCCAGGGCCTAACAATGTTGATGCTGATCAAGAATCGGTGACACGCTCGTCATTCGCGAAATTGGCCCCATAAATCAAGGAGTTCAGAAAGGTCTGGCACCGAATGAACCCCAGCCCGGATTATGCATAAATTCTCTACTGCATCGCCGAAATCACTCGTCCTGACTGCGTTGCGCGACCCGCAAGCGGGTGCCCCCGGCCTCCTCAGCGTACCCTACAGTACGCTTGCGGGGGTCTCGATCGCGCGGCCTTGTCAGGCCAGCGCTTTCGGCGTTTCGTGACGAGAACCTATGCATAATACGGGCTAGCTCGGCAAGCCGAGGATGCAGGACTTGGGGTTCCACGGGGTTTTAGAGTTGCCTGGCTCAGGAAAAGCCCCCAAAAATAAACAGGGCAAGTGCTCCCTAGTGGGAATACTTGCCCCTCCAAACAGGGCTTAAAAATAAATCCCTGTTGCACTTTCCATTTTACCCGAACCGTGTCCGTGCTCAGTGATCACCGTCACGGAATCTGTATTCTCAGATCGGGAAAGTACAAACACCGGAAAGGCCGTCAGATTATACTCGGACAGGCTCCTGGGCTATTTCTCCGGTTCGACCAGCCTGATGGATGTAATCAGCACAGGCTCGACTGGGACATCCCCGCTCCCGGTCTTCACGGCAGCGATCTTGTCTAATACGCTCTTACCGGAAGTCAGCTTCCCGAAGACGGCATACCCCCAGCCATCCTGCCCTGGGTAATCGAGAAAGGCGTTATCGCGGTGATTGATGAAGAACTGGCCGGTGGCGCTATGAGGGTCTGAGGTGCGCGCCATGGCCAGGGTTCCACGCCTATTCTTGAGGCCGTTCTTGGCTTCGTTTTGAACGGACTCACGGGTTGGCTTGCGGGTCATGTTGATGGTAAATCCGCCGCCCTGGATCATGAAATCCTTCATGACACGGTGGAAGATGGTTCCATCGTAGTACTTGGCGTCCACATACTGCAAAAAGTTCTTGACGCTTTCTGGTGCCTTCTCGGGGGCGGGCTCGGCAACCATCATGCAAAGCGATGTTTCGATTTCCAACACGGGTTTATCTCCTTGTCCGTAGGCAGTGCTGATTGTTAACAGAAGCCCCAGCAACGCCCCTAGCACAGATGGGCGGAAAAAGGCTCCGATAGTGAAGGGTTTGTGATTGAGTTCCATAGATTTCTCCTTTTCCTGGGTCACAGGCTCCATGGGTCAAGCGACGGCCATCTGCTTCAGCCGACGGCTCGGTTTCCCCGAGTTGAAGCCCGCGGTAGAACAAATTTATAAAAATATTCTTCGAATTTATCGGGATTCTCCAGTTTCCACATCGTGAAGTCGTGCCGGAATTGTTCCATAAAAGTGTCGACAAATACAGCGGCGTCCAGCGCACCGGCCTGGCTTGCCTCCAGCCAGTGATCCAGCAGCAAATCCTCCGCTTCAGGAGTACTGGCTCTGATTTCCTTCCAAATCACCAGCAAATCGGTGATGGCGGTCAGCTCTTCTCTGAAGGTATACCGGTAAACCTTGAAGTTAGGATTTCTTCTTTGAAATGTAATTTTCTTCCAGCGGACTTTGGTGTTGATGTAGGCCTTCCACGCCGGCCGCGTCACTTCTCTGACTTGTTGCAGATCCTCGTTCGTCGGTTCCTCGATTTCCTGGGCGATCACCCACAAGACCGGCTTGGGGAAGTGGAGCGCCATGTGTTCGACGTTGGCTCCTCCCAAATCCAGTTGTGTCATCAACTGCCAGGTAGGCGGATAGCCAGGATCGGCTTTCAGACTGAGAATCAAGTTACCCATGGCCTCCTCTCCCTCTCCCAGCATGGCGTAGGTTCGGGCCAACAAGAGAAATCCCAAGGGATCATCGGGGTCACGGTCCGCTGCCGCCCTGGAAAATCTCAGGGCCTCATCGTATTCTCCTGCGATCAGATAGATCTCTCCCAGGTGAGCGTAAGCGGGTGCATAGGTCGCTTCCAGGTTGATCACCTGTTTCAGGGTCTCAATCGCCTTTCGAGTTTCTCCGCCCACAAGCAAGTCTTCGGCCTCCCTGAGAGACCCCTCTGCTTCAGGGTTCTTGGGCCGTGGGTCGAGCCTGGCAGGATTCCAGAAGGAGAGGCTGAGTTCCCAGGCTTCGTAACTATGGGGTGCAAGACGTCGCGAGAAGTTCAAGCGTTGTAGGGCTGTTTCCAGGTATTGGGCGCTGTTGGGGCCATCGGGACGGTATCGGAATGCTCCAAAATTGGTTTGAAAAGCCGCCATATGGGCTTCATAGGAGTGAGGGTGGTCCGTCACCAGTTGGGAAGCCTCCATGACCGCCTGATCGAAGTTCAAGCCTTTCACCAGAGACATGAGCCCCTCGATCCGCTTCTCGATGTCCTGCTCGCTTTGGGCCACAAGAAATGGAGTCGATAAGATGCTCAAAAGGAAGAAGGTTCGAATTTTATGCATCATTCTTTCCCTGGGCTACCAAGGCGGACTCTATCATAAAAGCACAACTTTCCATTTTCAACATCCTGAGCCAGGATTTGAATCTATCGTTGGGTATCCAGACAGAGCTAGGAGACGACTTCCGTGGTGTCTTCCGGCCTTTCATCCAGCTGACGGCGTTCGATTTCTATGCGCCGAATGATCTGTTTGGCTGCGGGATGATCGGCCAATCTGGGATTGTTTCGCATTCTTGGCGCTTGGGAGATCGTCTCGGCGACTTCAATGCCTTCCAGCACTTCACCGAAAATGTTGTATTTCCCGTCCCATTCCGGTTTGGGTTTGAGTACGATGAAAAACTGACAGCTGGAGGAGCCTGGATCCGTGTCCTTACGCATCATTCCCACCGCACCCCGTTGGACCGGGTACTCCTCGTGAACCTCGGCCTCAATCCATTTCCGTGAGTTACCCAGACCATCGTTCAAGGGATCATTGTCTTTGGAAAAGGGATCGCCACCCAGAATGAATCCGGGACTGACGTAGTGGAAGGTGGTGCGCATGTAGAATCCGGAACGGGCGAGTTCTACAAATTGGGCGACAGTACTGGGAGCCAGTTCAGGAAGCAGCCTCACCACGATATCTCCGTCGTTGGTACTGATGACTGCGACCAGATCCCCTTCCTCTGCAGGTGCTGTCTCGGTTTCCTCAACTCCCACTGGAGGCTCCGGAGTAGCTTCTTGAGAACACGCAGATCCCAGGCAGACGACCCATAGGGCCAACCAGAAAAACCTAGTGTTTTGCATTGTAGTGCCCTCCCTAAGGCAAGATTTTCCTATATTTTAACACACTGAACGGAGTTCGTCTAGGAGAGATTAGGGAGAATTCGGGGACTGTCCCCAAATTCTCATCTCTTCCCTAATCTCTCCTAGACGTGACCAGCACAGCGGCGCCCTGAATTTCACCACTTCTCAATTGGGCCAGAGCTTTGTTGGATTCGATGAGAGGAAAAGTGTGGACTTGGGTTTTGACGGGAATCCGGGGGCTAATGCGAGAAACTCCTGGGCGTCACGGCGTGTGAGGTTGGCCACGGAACAGATCTTCCGCTCTCCCCACAGCAAATGGTAGGGAAAGGAGGGAATATCGCTCATGTGAATCCCGCCGCACACGACCGTCCCTCCTTTGGCAACAGCTTTGAGTGCTTGAGGAACGAGTTCACCCACCGGAGCAAAAAGAATTGCGGCGTCGAGCTCATCCGGTGGCAACTGGTCCGAATCACCAGCCCAGGTTGCTCCCAGTGTCCGCGCGAACTGTTGTGCTTCACGATCCCCGGGACGGGTAAAGGCATAGATCTGACGCTTCTGGTAAATGGCGACCTGGGCAACGATGTGAGCGGCGGCTCCAAACCCGTAAATTCCCAGCCGTTTTCCATTTCCTGCCATGACCAGGGAGCGGTACCCGATGAGGCCGGCACACAAGAGAGGTGCGGCTTCAACGTCGGAATAAGACTCCGGTATGGAAAAGCAGTAGCGGTGATCGGCCAAAGTGTAATCGGCGTACCCGCCATCGATGGTGTAGCCGGTAAAGAGAGCCTGATCACACAGATTTTCACGATTGGAGCGACAAAAAGGACATTCTCCACAGCTCCAACCCAGCCAGGCAATGCCCACCCGGTCCCCAACGGCCAAAGAATCGACTCCCTGGCCTTTCTCCACGACCCTGCCCACGATTTCATGGCCAGGCACCAGGGGTAACTTGGGCTCGGAGAGGTCGCCGTCCACCACGTGGAGGTCGGTCCGACACACTGCGCAGGCAGCAATTTTCACCAGAACCTGTCCTGCGCCGGGCTTGGGTATGGGTAGGTCAACTTCCCGCAGGGGCTCTCCTGGAGCCTCAAAAAGCATGGCTATCATATCCGTTTTAAAACTTACCCCGTCAGCACTCCACTTGCAATACTAGTCCGGATTATGCATAGGTTTTTGTAGCGAGGCGTCGAAAATGCCGTCCTGAGTGCGTTGCGCCACGCGCGACCGAGGGCACCGCAGAGGCGTACTGTACGGTACGCCGAGGAGCCCGCGGGGTACCCGCTGCGGGTCGCGCAACGCAGTCGGTGCGCACAGCACGACGGATGGTTTCGGCGACACAGTAATTTGTGCATAATCCGGGCTAGGTGGTTAGCTGAATGTTTATTTACCATTAGGGTGACGGCAATCACCATTTCCGCTGATGAAGACTGTTACACTTCTACTTGCCAATGTTTTCATTGCGCATATGTTAGCCTCCAAGGGCCTGTAGGTTACAAGTAGTCCCGAAACCTGCAGGCCCGCCTCTTTTTACTTCCCACTCTCCTTCTTTCTCTCTGCCTGTGAACCGCCCACTTGCCATACCTCAGGGGTATCTTCCGGAAATGAATCGTGAGGCGCCTCAAAGCGCTCCTCCAGTCTTTCTTGGCTCAATCAAATCTCATGAACCAAATGCCTCTCACACACGTATAGATCTTTGGTGACTGAGCCATTCATAGGGTTAGTTGGGATTATGGATGGATTGTCTACTGAAGTGCCGTAATCATCCGGCGTGCCGCACGGACTGCGCGACCCGCAAGCGGGTACCATCGAATCACTTGTCATCGCGGCGCCTGCGGCACTTCGTCACGAAAACCTATGTATAATCCCGGCTGAAGATCATTGGATCCAGTGAAGCTGCCAGCGTTTTTCACGGAATGCTGAGCTGGATTTTCTTTTGACGTCGCGCGCACGCGCTGGAGGACATTATGCTAGTCAAACCTTCCGTTACTACAACTATTCTGTGGGTGGCTCTCCTGCTCCCGTCTCAAGGATGGGGGCAGGATTCCCAGGCCGCATCTCAAGGGGACCTGGTGATCCCGGAATCGTATGTTACTCGCATGCGACAGGATGGACCTGTCCTGGAAGTAACCCTGAAAGAAGTCATCCGGTTGGCACTGGTCAACAACCTGGAAATCGCGATTGAGAATTACAATGAAGACCTGAATCAGGAGCAGATCATCAGAACTCGCGGCTTCTACGATCCGACCTATAACATGTCATTTGGCCGGAGCAGTTCGGAAAGCCCGACGACCAGCAGTCTGCAGGCAGGTGGGGCCATCACTGTCAACAAAACAGACCGGTTCACCTTCGATAACCAGCTCCTGCAGAATGTGGCAGGAGGCGGGATTCTGGATATCTCCTTCATCAACAGCCAAAATGAGACCAACAGCAGGTTTTCATTCATCAACCCGCGTTTTAACTCCACCTTCAACGTCGCCTTTACGCAGCCCCTGTGGCGGGGCTTCAGGAAGACCGATACCGAACGACAGATTGAGCTTTTCAATCTGGACAGTGACATCAATGAGACACAGTTCGAGCAGCGCGTGTCGGAAATCGTACAGCAGGTCCAGACTCAGTACTGGGAGCTCGCCTACGCCGTTGAAGCCAACGAAACTCAGCGGCAGTCCGTGGAATTGGCAGCCATCCAGTATGAGAACAACCGCAAGCGAGTGGAGATTGGGGTCATGGCTCCTATTGAAATCACCGCTTCTCAGGCGGAGATTGCCCGCAGGGAACAGGAAATGATCCAGTCTGAGGTCCAGATCATTATTGCCCAGAACGCACTCAAGCGGCTCCTGGCATCGGATTCCGGGGCCAGTATCTGGAATGTTGCCTTGATACCCACCGAAACCCCGCAGATCGTGGATGTACCGATCTCACTGCAAGAGTCCATCCGTACAGCCATTGAAAGGAGGCCCGAGTTAACCCAGATTCAACTGCAACTGGAGCAAAACGAGGTCAACCGGAACTATCTCCAAAAAGATGGAAAGCCCAGCCTCAACCTGCGGGCAAACTTTGGCTCGAATGGAGCCTCAGGTGAGGTGTTTGATCCGCAGCAGAACCCCGATCCGGATGACCCTCGTTTCGGAAACTTCACCAAGGCTTGGACACAGGTCTTCAAGTTCGAATTCCCGGTCTGGGGCGTTTTCATGGATCTCCAGATTCCGCTTCGCAACAGGTCCAACGACGCCGATCTGGCCACGGCAGTGATTCGTGAACGGCAGCTCTTGAGCACCATGAAGAACCAGGAGCAAATGATCATTGTAGAGGTTCGCAACGCCTATGAGGGCCTGGCCACCCGCAGGAAGAGTTTAGAGGCAGCGACTGTGGCTAGCCGGCTTTCCAGTGAGCAGCTTGACGGCGAGACCAAGCGCTTTGAGGCGGGTCTCTCTACCAACTTCGAGGTCCTTCGCTTTCAGCGCGACCTGGCTCAAAGCCAGGTGAGCGAACTCAGGGCCTTGGTGGACTACCAGTTGGCCCTGACGGCCCTTCAAAAGGCCCTGTTCGTGATCGTTGAGGAGAGTGACATCGTTCTGGCAAAGGGCAGTGGCAATTAGCCATGACCCTAGACGAGAACAAAAAGTGGATTATCGAGCAGGTGGTACGGTTGGCCCGAGAGGCGGGGCATGGGAACGTCATATTTCACAGTTGGGAGCTTTGCGAGTACGTGGACCCAAGCGAACTGGACCCCAACAAGTACACCGGCCCGGCCGGTGAAGTGTGGAAGCTGATCCTCACAGAAGAAATGGCTCAGGAGCCGATTGCCAGCATTGGACTGACCGAGAAGGAGATTGACGGGTGCAAGACTCACCAGAGCGAGGCTGTTTCCACTCGTCTGCACGATGCCATCGGTAAGCTGGGGTCGATGCTATTCTGATCCCTTGGAACCCGTGAATCATGGAGGGCGTGACCGTGAACAACAAAAGACTTTTGAGCATCTCATTCATTTTCTTATTCTGCCACGGGTTGGGGTTTTCACAGATTCCCGATTTGGTTGGCCAGTATGGTTATGCAGACACCCTACTGATCCATGGCAAGGTCGTGAGTATGGACGACCGCAGCAGTGTGCCCAACACCCCGGGACACATTTACCAGGCTATGGCCGTCAAGGGGAAAAAGATCATGGCGTTGGGCACCGATGAGGAAATGAAGCGGTTGGCGGGACCCGAAACTCACGTTGTGGATCTGGACAACCGGGTAGTGATTCCTGGCCTGATACAGACTCACTATCACCTCTTTTCACCCGCGGCCGCCACCTATGGTCCTCAGGTGGGACTTGTCGACCCCAGCGTAAAACTCACTGTAACTGCAGAGGACACAGCCGAAGCCACGGCCAAGAAAATCCGAGATGCTATCGTCAATGCCATTCGGGTGCAGAGGATACCCGAGGGCCAGTGGATCTCGGTGAATGTGGGGCCCGGACAGGGGAATCGAGCAGGAACCATACGAACCTGGTTTTATACCGGAAAAATCAACAGAAGACAGTTTGACAGCGCAGTAAAGGATCATCCCGTCATCATTCGTACCCGGGTGGCGGGAATATTCAACGCCGCCGCCATTGCCGAGTTCAAGAAAGTGTTTCCCGACTGGGAGGAAAGCACCAATCTGGAGAACGGTCCGGGTTCTGCGGAGGATGGCTACGCTCCTGTTCCCGAGTTGCAGGGTCTCACCTTTGAATTCTGGTGGAAGGATGAACCGCTGGAAAAACTGGCGGAAGCGCTGCGCCTGCAGGGGATGGAACTCCCCAAACTGGGGATCACTACGGCTTCCACCCGCATCCTGTTTCCTACCGTCATTGCAGCTTATCACCAGCTCAATCGGGAAGGAAAAATGCCCCACCGATTGGCTTATTACGTGGAATCACAGAGGGGAAACTTTTTCAATCTCAAATCTATTCAGGAATTCTACAGGGGATACGGGGCCCCTTGGACGACCCATTCCGCCGGTAACGAGATGCTGTGGCTGGGCGGAATGGCCAACGAAATCTGGGATGCCTCGGACAATGAAGTGTGTATGGGGCCGGATGTGTCCGCCCCTCCGGAGATCAAGGCCCGCGAGAGATGTCCGGCTCCGGGGAGCAAACCCTGGGAGTCGTATAAGACGGCCATCGTCAACGGTTGGCGCCCGGTTCAAGCCCATTCAACCTCCAGCCACGGAATGCGACTGTATATTCAGATGCTTGAAGAGGCGATGAGGGAAGGGAATTACTCGGTCGAATACATGAAAAATCTCAGAACGGCCGTGGAGCACAATCAGCTGTTAGGTACGCCTCCCGATGTGATGGCGGGAATCAAAAAGTTCGGAATCATGCTGAATGTCGTGACCTTCCGTTTGAGAGACCTTCCTTATTCCCTGGAAGATTACGGCGAGCAACTTCGACCCTTCATCATGCCGGTGAAGAGTTGGATCGACCAGGGCATACGAGTAACCTTCGAGGCCGATGGCACCGATTTCTGGAGACCCATCTATCGACTCATGACTCGGGAGATCATCATGCCTGATACCTCGGAGGTCGTTGTCCTGGGACCCGAGGAGGCCATTGATAGGGTAACGGCTTTGAAGATGGTGACCACGTGGGGGTCTGAATATATGCTGGCAGAGGATACGATTGGTACTCTGGAAGCCGGTAAGCTGGCCGATTTCGCAGTTCTGGACAGGGACTTCTTTGCTATTCCGGTGGCCCAGATTCCCGATGTCCAGGTGAAGATGACGGGTCTTGGTGGGAAGATCGTCTATGATCCCGAAGGCCTGGCGGGTCGCCAATAGGGCGGATGAGTTTCCCTCCCTTCACAAAAGGGATAGAATCCACCTACTGTGTTGAGCCCGCTCTTGCAATCCCAGATCGAGATACGGTTACAGGACGTGCCTACCTGGTTCATGGCCATCATCAGCGCCTTGGGGCTGGTCCTTCTGCTGCTGCTCGTTTTCGTTCTTCTGCTGTGCGTGATGGCCACTTCCACTTTCTTCGGCCTCAAACCGAGGCTCAATAAGATCGTCGAAACGTTGAGCCGACTGGAGGACCAGCTCGAGCATTCCAAGAAAGAAGAGGGGCCTTAGCCCGGATTGTGCATAGGTTCTTGTCACGAAGCCGACGAAAGCGCCGACCTGGGTGCGTTGCGCCACGGGCGAAAGAGGCCCCCGCAAACGTACTCTCCGAGTACGTTGAGGAGGCCGACCGAGCACAACACAGGCAGGGCGGATGAATTCGTCGCTGCAGTAGAGAACCTATGCATATTCCGGGCTAGTATCAGGGGTGACAATCCCTTTTTGGTCTTGCGCCTCAGGAATGAAGCGTATATAAAGTTTCCAACGAGTCTACAGGGAGGGAACTTTCAAATGGCAAAGAAAAAAATTTCACGGCGCAGCTTTTTGGCAACTGGGCCGGCAGTGGCGGCCGGTTCGGCGATCTCCGCTAAGGGCCTCACGCAAGAGACCGAAGGGGTGCACGGAACCCCACCCTCAGGGATTCCGCTTCGAGTCCAGTCCCTGATCTCGGTGCTGACCAAAAAAGGGCTGCTGGATCCCAAAGCTGTGGACGCACTGATCGAGTATTACGAGACAAAGATCGGTCCCCATATTGGGGCCAAGATTGTAGCCCGGGCCTGGGTGGATCCGGCCTTCAAAGAAAGGTTGCTCCAGGACGCTTCTTCCACCATTACCGAGTTAGGACTGACGGGAATCGGGAACTCACGGGCGGACCTGGTTGCCCTCGCCAACACTGCAGAGGTGCAGAACATGGTGGTCTGTACTTTGTGCTCCTGCTACCCCTGGGCTCTTCTGGGACTTCCTCCCACCTGGTACAAGGACTTTGCCTTTCGATCCCGGGCCGTGATCGAACCGCGCGCGGTACTGGAGGAGTTTGGAATGACCCTGGAGGAGGATGTGGAGGTTCATGTCTGGGACAGCACCGCCGATCTGCGCTATCTGGTGATTCCAGAACGCCCGGAGGGAACGGAGGAGATGACGGAGGAAGAACTGGCTGCACTGGTGACACGGGACTCCATGGTAGGGGTTGAAAAACTGAAGCCCTTTGAGCCGGAGACTGCAGTATGAACGGTATTCATGACATGGGCGGTATGGATGGGTTTGGCGAAGTTCTGCCCCAGGACAACGAAGCTTTCCATGAAGATTGGGAAAAGCAGATCTTTGTGGCCAATCGGTTGGTGCGGACACCGAGTCTCAATGAAGGCCGCTCGACGGAGTACATGGATCCGGTGGACTATCTCGGCTGGGGCTATTTTGGCCGGTCACTTCACTCCTTGGAAAGAAAGGTCCTGAGACACGGACTCGTTACTGAAGAGGAACTGGAAAACCCGGAGGGGAGGGTTGCCAGGGTGGAGGGCTTCGAGGTCATCAAAGCGGAAGAGGTGGAAGCCCGTTTTCGAACCAGGCGTGGGAGTCGCGTTCAAGTGAACGTTTCGCCCAAGTTTCAGGTGGGTGACCGGGTGATCGTAAAAAATGAGCATCCCCCGACCTACACTCGATGCCCGCGATACGTCCGAGGGATTCGGGGTCAGGTTCAGAGGGATCGTGGGGTGTGGGCCTTTCCGGATACGGCCTCGTATGGATTGGGAGATCGGCCCCAGCACTGCTACTCGGTTAGGTTCGCGGCTACCGAACTTTGGGGCAGCCGAGCTGACCCAAAGGACCGTGTCTTCGCGGATCTTTTCGAAGATTACCTGGAGGTGGCTTCTTAGATGATCGACTGTAAAGAGCTGAAGGATTTACCGTTGTTGCCCAGAGACGAGGAGGGCCCCGTATTTGAGGAGCCGTGGCAGGCTCAGGCCTTTGCCGTGGTTGTGCAACTCAACGAAGCGGGTTTGATCACCTGGAAGGAATGGGCCCAATGTCTGGGCGGTGTGCTTCAAGAAGCCGAATCGCGTGGCGAGTACGATACAGGCAAGCGTTACTATGAGCACTGGCTGACCGCCCTGGAGCGCTTCGCTCAGGAAAAAAATCTGGCCCAAAGTGATGAGCTGGAACAGGAGAAGGAAGAGATTCTCACTCGGTTCATTGAGCATACGCATTCTCATACGCATAGTGACCATGAGTAACTAAATGGGGCTGCAACCAGAAAGAGGGGTACTCGAGATGAATGTAAAATCTATTTTCTCAATTCCACGAGGCTTGGTGCTCCTGATTGCAGGGCTGGCATCTCAGCAAATGGCCTTTGGCCACCATGCGGAATTCATGGAAGGAAATCCCCTGGTTCAGGGCTTGAGTATGCCACTTCACGGGCTGGATCATATCCTGATGGCCATTGCAGTGGGGATTATCGCCGTTCAACTGGGAGGCCGGGCCCTGTGGATGGCCCCTGTTGGTTTTGCCGCGGTGCTGCTGACGGGAGGCCTTCTTAACCTGAATGGCATCTCGATACCTTTGCTCGAGCTGATGATCGTGACTTCGCTCCTTCTGGCGGGCGCCCAACTGGGCCTCGAGAACCGCTTGCCTGCCGGAATCATCGTGGTCCTCTTTTCCCTGCTGGGTGCCTTTCACGGCCAGGCCCTAATTTTGCCACTCCTTGCCGAGGCCCCGCTGGCGGATGTTTTGCTCTTTATCGGTGGCTGTGTTTTTTCTGCCTTGCTGCTTCTGTCCTTGGGCGTAGGGATCGGATTCCTGCTCAAAAAGAATGTCAGGGAAAAGAGCCTGTTTCCCCTGGCCGGTGCCTGTTTGGCGGTGAGTGCCCTGGTGATCGTTCTGGTTCCCCAGGCCAACGGCTGGCTCGGCACTGTTTTCGAAGGACTGGGGACAGCCATCTTTTCTTGATCGGAGTTGAAAAACTGAAGCTCTGTAAACCGGAGCGAGACGCATGAACGGTATTCATGACATGGGGGGTATGGATGGGTTTGGTGAAGTTCAGCCCCAGGACAGCGAAGCTTTCCATGAGGATTGGGAGAAGCAGGTCCTAGCCGCCACTTTTTTGATCCGTACCGGGAGTCCTGTGGATGAAAGCCGCTTTATACAGGAGAGTATCCCCCCTGCTGATTACTTGAGCCAGAGTTACTTCTGGCGCTGGCTGCACTCACTGGAAACCAGACTCCTGAAATATGGGTTCGTTACTGAAGAGGAATTAAGGAACCCGGAGGGGAGGCTCGCCAGAGTGGATGGCTTCCAGGCCGTACGAGCCGAGGAAGTGGAGACCCAGCGAACAGGGCGTTCGAAGCGGATGCAGGTAGACGTTCCGCCCAGATTCCAGGTGGGCGACCGGGTGATGGTCAAAAACGAGCATCCTCGAGGCCACACCCGACGTCCTCGATACGTCCGAGGGCGTCGGGGCCGGGTGCACTTTGATTATGGAGTGTATCCCTTTCCCGATACGGTGGCCCATGGACTGGGAGACAAGCCGCAGCACTGTTACTCCGTCCGATTTACAGCCATCGAACTTTGGGGGAGCCGAGGCAATCCCAAGGACGTTATTTACCTGGATCTTTTCGACGATTACCTGGAGGCGGCTTCGGCCTGAGTGTCGAAATCGTAGCGACTGAAGTGAAACTCTGCCAGGTTGTCGGGAAGAGGAAGATAGCGACCTGCCGACATCATTGACTCAACGTAATCGTAAATTTGCTGGACTTGACGGGGTGAATCGATGGCTTGGAGCCAAACGCAGGCGCCCCTGAAAACCACCAGCACCACGTTGGCCAGAGGACAAGGTCCGAGACACCCGGCGATGGTCAGGTGAACTCGCTTACGAATTCCCCGAGCCTTCCATTCAGCCTTCCATGCCTGCAAGGGAACCGCAGGAAATCCCTTCTTGGTATTGCCGCAGCAGCAACCCAGGCAAACCAGGATGTGGCCCTCTTGATGACGAATTTCTTTGATCTCTCCACTTGGGGTTGGAATGTCGATCAAGTTGTTCGGACACGGCTCCGATGAGGGGCTCTGAACCGATCGGATTCGGGGGCTCATGCCGGAATGGTAAGCCTTTGGGGAAGCGAAGGCAATCGCAAATTGAGGACTGTTAGAACTGCATCTTCTCTCCCTGCTTATGGGAGAGATGGCCCGTCTCCTGCATCCACCTGATTTCGTTTAACCCATCAAAGGTGCCGCGCCCGGTGAGGTTCTTGATAAAAAACAAGAGATAACCACGTTTGTATGCGTCGCCATAGGATTGGCGTTGCTCCTGGCGATAAGCCTCGTTCGAGCTATAGACTCGGATATTCACATTTTCGCGTCTCCCCGCCAGTCTCTGGATGAGTTCGATAAGCTCCTCCTCGGTGGCTTCGTCACTCACCAGGATTTCCAACCCAAGGCCCCTGTAATCGCGATTCAGTTTCCAGTCGCGCAATACGGAGTGTTCGATGACCTGGTGTGGGATCTCTTTTTCCTGAGGCTCTACGGTATCCGAGATATTGGTTTTTTTGGGGTCGAGTGGAGGGGGTTTTTCTCTGAGGCTGGTGAACCAGAAGGACAGGAGACCGAACCCGAGGAGGACGGCGAAAAACCAGTGGGTTCCACTCATTGACGCTCTTCTTCTCCTTCAAGTAGGGAGGCAAGGCCCTCCGGGGGCTAGAACCCTGCCTCTTGGTGCCTATAAAAGGTGACTCGATTTTCGGTGTGGCAGGGGAGGCTTACAAGCCTGCCACAATTCCAAACGACATCCGGAGATTATTGGTTCCGGCTCCAGAAATCCTGAGGTTGAGGTAATCGACCTGGCCTGCCCTAATGGCGAGTTTGTCAGAGATCTTTACATCCACTCCTCCGCCAAATCCGTAGGCCAGTCCTATGTCACTGTTGAAAACACCTGCCAAGCCTACGTTGACATGAGAAAAACCGAACAATCCATGCACGAATGGAATGAATCGCGGATGGGCCCGAAAGGAAAACTGCGGTCCAAACAGGAATGTGTGGTTGCGCTGGGTGTCGAGCAAGGGTGCTGAAGCGGGTGTACCGTAGTGCCCGGAGACATCGACAATGAGACCAATCCGCTGATTGATGTTTTGTACAAAAACTGAATTCCATCCATTCAGATTGTACGAACCATTCACAGGATCGTCTGCACGAAAATAGGAATAGCCGCCAAACACCTCAAAGTGGGAGTAAGCTCCCTTCTCGAGTCCACCCGAAGTGGGCTTCGGTGAAGTGGCTTCCGGCTGTGAAGGAGCCATGGTCGATGAAGTGTTCCATGGCGCTGGAGAGGGGCTGGGCGAAGCAGTGGCGGGTGTCACTGAAGGGCCGGTGACTGGAGCTGCTAACACCGCCTCAATGATTCTGCGGGAAGCCCCTGCCTTTTTGAGTTTCACGATATCGTCAGCACTGGGCGCGGATTCCATTGAACTGATGTTGACTTTCTGAATGATGGTTCGACTTCTTGGCTTTGCCTTCACCATCTCGATGATGTCGTCAATTGTAAGCGCCTCTTGCCCATAGAGACCTACTGAAAAGGCCATAAAGCAAGCAAGCATAAAACAAATACCTTTCATAACCGCACCTCCTGTTGTGAGATTCTTGAAGAGTTTCAAGTTCTGAAACCCCGTTTTCAGAATAGACCTGTCTCGAGAGTGACACACCTGCACTCGCATAGTGGCGATTCTAGCGATATCCCCAGAGCCTTACAGTGACGTGCGTCACAAACCTGTTTTCAGGGGAAAATCGCAGGCGAGGAAGAAAAGCGTGGGACACAGGGCGAAAATATGGGACACAGAGGAGCCAAGCGTGGGGATGTCCCCCTGTGGATGCTGAGCTACACTCCACCCTCTGCCGGGCCTATTGATCCGGGACTAGGTGGCGACATCCTTTAATGGCGTGTGAACTCTACCGATTTCGGAAGGAACCCGCACCATGGTGCTATCACCGGCACAGATTTGGAGAAATTTCCTGAACCTCTTAAACACGCTCTCCTGAAGGTAAGGAAGGTGGTGCTTGTTACAGAGCGCTTGAACCTTCGGCTGGATCTCCTGGTACTTCGTCATGGGAAGGTTAGGAATCAGATGGTGCTCAATCTGGTAATTGAGCCACATCTGGAGATAGTCTATCCAGTCGCTTCCGGTCTCGTAGTTTACCGATCCCAGTACCTGATTCACGTAAAACTCTTGTTTGTTTTTGTAGTGGTGGTCGAAGCGGAACAGGTCAGAACCGGTGTGATTGGGACCGATGATCATGTAGGTGTGGAAGTTCGTGATCAACTCGGCCAGCACTCTGTTGATGAGCACGAACCACACCGCGGTTGTCCCCAGCGGGAGAAAGAGAAGCGGGATGACGACAAAATGGAACATGAAAAAGGGTAGGTAGCATGAGAACCAGAGTTTACGCACCAGCCCATTGCGGAGGTCGAAAAAATTGGAGAACCCAATGGGAATGACCTGTCTCTGGTTCGGGCCTCTGCTCTTGTGCAATTCGAGGGCGTTGAGCGTGCTCGGCGCATAGTAGCTGAACTTCCAGGTGATACCGGTCAGGAACAGCACCAGGTATTTTATGGTGCGGGGACCTCGCCAGTTGCGCAGCAGCTCTGCGTGTCGCTCGGCCAGATCCGGATCCTGATCTTCGCCGGTATGGTAGTGATGTAGGAAGTTGTGTTCACACATCCAGGCTTCGGGCAGAATCCAGTCGAACCAATCGATGAATCGCCGCCACCCCTGGGCAAAGGTCTTACTCGTATACCGCGCCGGCACGCCGGGCACCCTGTCGTAGCCGCCGTGACTGATGTGATGCATGAGGAGCCAGCGAGTGACATTCCCCTGGGCGATGAGATAGGCACTGATCGGATTCGGGAATATCCAGGCGGTGGCGAAGCCGAGCAGGCTGCACAGCTTTCCGATCCGCTCCATTTTGACCAGATGGAGGAAGTCTTTGTAGCAGAGCGACTGAAAGACGTCCCGGCGCAGCGCCTCAATTTCTCTGGTGAAAGCCTCGTAATCTATTTCGCCGAGTGAAACCGAATTCGCTTTTTCCATTCCTGCTATCTACCCTGTCCTGTGCCGGTGTCGCGGCTGAAAAGATTCCTGTAACCTGACTCAATGTCCACCAAGCGAACCACTAATATATAGTACCTTGCTGTCTACTTCCTAAGCCCTTCAGTCGAAAACAGGCCCAGGAGTAATCCTGGCGGGACGACTCCTGGGCCCCACCTAACAAGTCTAGGATCAGGGGAAGTTGTTGGTGCGAAAGGGGGGACTCGAACCCCCACGGGTGTTACCCCACCAGATCCTAAATCTGTTCTATAAGAAGACGAATTGTTAGGAAACATTAGGAAAAACAACCACTTATCGGGTTTTCCGCCAACCCAAGAACCGAAAGATTAGGAAGTATTAGGAAACAGAGTGGGAGACATATGGGAGACACTTTGAAGGCCCATTCCCCTGACCGTAAGACCTGTAAAGATCAGATTCTCACCCAGACTCAGCCACCCATACAATCCGTCCCACCCCGGCAGACTCAACACAAAGTAGTGCAGGCCGATTTTCAGGTGAGGCTTGCTGTCAGGTAGGGGGCAGTTGGACCGGAGCTTTTATCTGGACGGAACGCCTGAAGGTTTTCGTTCGGGGGATCTATCTCACACTCACCGGCGGCAGCCCCTGGATGT
>Ga0066376_10000324_pt1 | contig 42975 bp, 40 predicted proteins | sample Knorr_S15_td_Bot_FD_77009 | JGI IMG/M metagenome (GOLD analysis project Ga0066376, IMG submission 77009) | Marine microbial communities from Southern Atlantic Ocean transect - Knorr_S15_td_Bottom_ad_5009_LV_A | ecosystem: Environmental > Aquatic > Marine > Oceanic | place: Southern Atlantic... | reverse complement strand
TGCACAAGGATGCACAAGGCAGTAGCCTGACGATCAAAAATAAAACTGCGATTCGAGTTAAACGTCCCTTCTTTGTTACGCCGAGCGGTAATCGAGGACATCGCATTGTTATTGATATGGTTCCTGCGCCTAAGGGCTTCGCAAATATTCCAAACACACGATTGGTCGCCTCGCTAGATGGTTCTGCGCCCTTCCCAGAAATACCAAAGTCGAAGTCGCACAAATTTCTGGATCCCAAAATCCCTATATCCAACGCGCCTTCCCGCAGGCCGGTCAACCTCAAGGGCAGGCGGCACCAAGGCCAGCGCAACAGCGCATGGTGCCGCAAAACATGCCCGTCCCACGCGCCACCCCCACCGAACGCATCGGTTTTCTGGGTCTCCGCAATACCTACTTTAGAGGCTCACTTGGATTACATCTGTTGAGTGAAACCCATTCCGAAGGAGGTGGCGATAATTATGATGCAGAGTTTCAACCAGGATTCGGCTTAAGTGGTGCCATCGGTACCGAACTTGATAATGGTTTCCGGCTGGAAGGTGAATTCTTGTATTCAAACGCCTCTTTGAAACAAATATCCGGTACAGCGGTCAGTACCGTTTATAACACCGAAGTCGTCGATGGAGACGTTTCTACAATCGCCTTTATGGGCAACGCGGCCTACGATTTTCCACATAATTCGCGCCTTACGCCATTCATTATGGGAGGCGTCGGCTTCGCTGGAATATTTTTGAATGATCTTTCAGTAGAAGAAAATGCCATTGCGGACGACATGGATTGGGTTTTTGCAATGCAGTTAGGGGCCGGCGTTACGTTTGCTCTGGATAATCGCACCAAAATCGAAATCGGCTATCGTTATTTCGAAACCCAGGATCCTGAATTTTCAAACAAAAATGGAACGCCGTATGAAAGCATATATGCCAGCCATAACTTCCTGGTTGGCGCACGGATAGATTTGAATTAAGGAAATGCCCCTCTGATTAATTGCCATCTTTTGTTTTGGTATTTTGACTGCTAGGCTCCACTTCCGTAAATTTTAGAGCCCCCAAAATGATCAATCCTGCTTCATCGAGCAGAATAGCTGTGTCATCTACATTTCTGCTCGCCGCAGGCCTGACCATATTCAGCAACTTTTTCTTTACCGCATCGCACGGTATTGTTCGCCATATTGGCCCAGAGCTACACCCTTTTGAAATAGCCTTTTTCTCCAACCTTTTTTCTGCCCTGTTCTATGTTCCCTGGTTTTTAAAAGTTGGTTTATCGCCGCTTAAAACGACAAAATTTAAATTTCATTTTATCCGCGCCTTTTTTAACGTGGCCGCGTTAATCGCCTGGTACACCGCGCTCTCGCTCGTTCCTCTCGCCGATGCCGTCGCTTTGGGATTGGCCGGGCCGCTATTTGTTACGGTTGGCGCGATGTTGTTTTTGGGTGAAAAAATCAAAATGCGCCGATGGATCGCCCTGGGCATCGGAATTTGCGGAGCTTTGGTCATCATTCGGCCGGGATTTGAAACGCTAAGCATTGGCTTTCTTTTTGTTATATTGTCGGGTGCGTGCGGCGCCGGCACCAAACTGTTTGCCAAACATCTCTCGGAGACAGATAGCGCAGTCACCTGCAGTGCCTATGTCGCCATTCTGCAAACACCAATATCATTTTGTTTTGCGCTTTTCGTATGGAAGACCCCTAGCCTGGAACAATTGGGCTGGCTTGCCGCAACAGGTGTTTTTGTCGCCCTTGCCCATCTTTGCATGGTGCAGGCATTCAAATATGTCGAAGTGAGCGCCTTGGAGCCATTTGTTTTCACGCGGCTTATCTGGGCGGCGCTGATTGGATTTTTTATATTCAGCGAATTTCCGGGAGCGTGGACATGGATTGGAGCCGCTATAATCGTCTCGGCATCAACTTATATTGCGCATCGAGAATCAAGACGCGTATAATTCAGGTGACAGTTTTCTTAGGTAAGAAAGTTGTGAATGGAAGTTAATTAAGTAAACTGTCACTTGAAATAAAACACGAAAGAAAAGTATTTCGAATGGCTGGAATTGAACGCGCAAATGGACATCGGCCCACCGGCCTGCTGCACCTGCTCGATCCATCGCTAAAACTGGCGCCCCATCCCAAGCAGGAAGACCTCGATTTCGACCTCAACAAAGCGCTCGATTCCGTTGTGCGGCTTACTTCGGAAGTGCCAGAAGATGCTTTTAGCGCTCGAACTTTGGGGATTGAGCGCGAGGGCAACGCGGTTCTGATTAGCGATGACGGCCTTCTGCTGACCATTGGATATTTAGTTGTCGATGCGCGGACAATCACGATCAAGGCCAATGGTGGAGTTCCGGTGCAGGCGGAACTTGTCGGTTATAACCATGAATCCGGAATGGCAATCATCCACGCGTTATCACCGCTTAGCGGATCTGTTGACATAACCCCCATAGCCATAGGAAGAGCCGAAGATCTGGCAGAGAAAGATCCGGTGATTATCGCACCCTATGGCGGCGTCAATCATTCTATCAGTGCTTCTGTGGTGTCTCGGCGAGAATTCGCGGGGTCTTGGGAATATATGTTGGACAACGCGATTTTCACCTCCCCAATTCATCCAAATTGGAGTGGGGCGGCGCTCATTCGAAGTGACGGCACACTTTGCGGTCTGGGATCACTGTGGGTCAATGATGCCGAGAAAAGTCAAAAAGACAGCCCCGGCAATATGTTCGTGCCGATCGATTTATTAAAACCAATCTATGACGATCTGGTTTCAAAAGGAATTGCCTCAGGAGAGCAGCGTCCCTGGCTCGGCTTGTATACCGCAGAGGCAATGAACCGGCTATTTGTATCCGGGGTCATCCCCGACGGCCCGGCCGATCTTTCAGCTGTTGAACCTGGCGATTTAATCACCGGCATAAACGATCAAGATGTCCCGAGTTTACCGGCTATGTATCGTCTATTATGGTCTTTGGGACCCGCCGGCACGGACATCACTTTGAACCTCCGACGCGATGGCGAGGATATTGATATCGTCATTACATCCGACAGTCGCTATAGCTTCATGGACCGGCGTAAAAACCACTGATCCATCAGATGTCAGGAAAGTCTGGTAATAGCGATTAAAACTCTCTATGTCTGCGCCGCTCGCTATTGCCAGTTTGCCCAAAAGATAAGAAAGATAAATTTTCAAAGACCATGTCTCAGCTTGAAGAGTCCATAGCCAAGCGCCGCACGTTTGCGATCATTTCGCATCCAGATGCCGGTAAAACTACGCTCACCGAAAAGCTTTTGCTTTTTGGTGGTGCCATTCAGTTGGCCGGTGCCGTAAAAGCGCGCGGTGACAAACGGCGTGCGCATTCGGATTGGATGAAAGTTGAACGGGAACGCGGCATTTCAGTCGCCTCTTCGATTATGACCTATGAATATGATGGCCGCACGTTTAATTTGTTGGATACCCCGGGCCACGAAGATTTTAGTGAGGACACCTACCGGACCCTCACGGCGGTAGATTCCGCTGTTATGGTGATCGATGCGGCCAAAGGCATTGAGCAACAGACCCGCAAATTGTTTGAAGTTTGCCGCCTCCGCGATGTTCCGATTGTTACTTTTATCAACAAAATGGACCGTGAAGCGCGCGACTCATTTGAAATATTGGATGAGATTGAGCAATCTCTCGCTTTGGATGTGACACCCGCCAGTTGGCCCATCGGCATGGGCCGTGATTTTTTAGGCTGCTATGACATTTTAAATGATCGCCTTGTTCTAATGCCGAAAGGCAAAGCGAGTGGCGGCACAAACGACGAAGATCCCGGCAAAATTGAAAAATGTGAAGGCCTGGATGACCCCAAGCTCGATGAATTATTGCCTGACTACGCGGTGGCAAAGCTCCGCGAAGAAGTGGAGATGGTGCGCGAACTTTGCCCCAAGTTTGATCTAAAGTCCTATCGTGAAGGTCATCTCAGCCCCATCTTTTTCGGCAGCGCGATTAATAATTTTGGTGTTCGAGAATTACTCGACGGCATCGGAAAATTTGCACCCTCGCCTCGCCCGCAGCCGACGGAAAACCGCACAATTGATCCGCAAGAAAACAAAGTCAGCGGATTCGTCTTTAAAATTCAAGCCAACATGGACCCTAAGCACCGCGATCGTATTGCCTTCTTCAGACTGTCGTCCGGCCATTTTAAGCGTGGCATGAAACTTAAACATGTTCGGAGCAGTAAAATATTGAATCTCCACAATCCCGTTTTATTTTTGGCACAGGAGCGGGAAACCGCGGAAGAGGCATATGCCGGAGACATTATCGGCATTCCAAACCACGGTAATCTTCGGATCGGCGATGCACTGACCGAAGACGAAGATTTGCACTTTACCGGCATCCCAAGCTTTGCGCCCGAGCTATTGCAAACGGTTCGCCCGGAAGACCCCATGAGGGCCAAGCATTTAGGGCGCGCCCTGCAACAGCTCGCCGAAGAAGGTGCCGCCAGGGTTTTCAAACCGCGTATCGGTGCAGATTGGATTGTTGGCGTGATCGGCTCACTGCAATTCGAGGTCATGGCAGACCGCATTCGCACCGAATACGAAGTTCCGGTCATATTTGAATCCACCTCGCTCTATACGGCGCGCTGGATTAGAGCCGATGACAGCCAAATACTCAAAAAATTCATCGACGAGAACAGCACCGCCATCGCCGATGACCACGATAAAGACCCCGTTTTTCTGGCTCGAAATGCCTGGCACCTAGATCGCGCCGGCGAGGATTTCCCGGATGTGGAGTTTTTAAAAATAAAAGAACAATTCAGCTAACCACTTAACAATAACAACTTCCGATTGTCTCTTTTCGAAATTCGCGTGACAATAGCCATTCAGTTTCTGGGAGGATTAATAATGGCTGCAAAAGCCAATTCAAAGAGAAAGTCACTACCAAAAAAACCTTTCGTCATCGACTTTCATGGGCATATTGTTAATCCCAAAGTTTTTGAACTCACTCAAAAAAATTCTTTGCATTCGCGCATTGGTCTCGGCAAGCAAACCAGTCTTGGCGGCAGTAAGCACAGTCAAATGACCATGTTGCGCATGACAGACATGTCCGCGCGTTTCAAAGAATTGGACAAAATGGGCATCGATATGCAGGTGATATCGCCAAGCCTAATCCATCACAATACTGAGCCAATGGCACCTTCCAAAGCCTTGAAGATTGTTCAACGGGTGAATGACAGTGTCGCAGAAGCTGTCGCAGAACATCCAGACCGCCTCGCCGGTATAGGTATCGTACCTCTCCAGGATCCCAAAATGTCCGCTAAAGAACTTGATCGCATGATCATGAAAAATGGCCTTAGAGGTGTGCAGATTTCAACCGTTGTCCGCGGCGATGAATTAGGCGACAAAAAATTCCATCCATTTTGGCGTAAAGCTCAGCAATTGGATGTCCCAATTTTCATCCATCCGGCAGGGAATTCTGATCCGCGCCTTAAAAAGTTTGGCCTCGCCTTTATGGTCGGGCAACCTTACGAAGAAGCACTCGCAATGTCCTCGCTGGTCTATGAAGGTGTGCTTGATAAGTTTCCAAAATTGAAGCTGCTGATCGCTCATGGTGGCGGGTATCTTCCCTATTACGCCGGAAGGCAGGACAATGCCTACCGAGCCGGCCGTGACGGCGGGTCTCTAAAAGGCAGCATGAGTTCCTATATCCGTAAATTTCACTACGAGACAGTTGTCTTCAATCCGGATATGCTAGATTTTCTTTCAACCAAAGTGAGTGCTAATAATATTGTAATGGGTACGGATTTTCCATTTGGAGAAACAAACCCGATAAGTTTCATACGAAAAACAAAAAAATTGTCACGCGCCCAACAGGACGCAATCTTGGGGAAAAATGCGGCTCGTTTGTTGAAGCTCAAAATTTGACGAGCCTAAACTGACACGCACATCGATCACGGTCACAATTTGGCCCCTCAGATTAATAGAGCCCGAAACATGAGGCGGAGCCAATGGAATAAAAGCAATTTTCTCTAGATGGAGAATATCGCGCACCTGTAGTATCGGAACTCCAAACAACTGATTGCTGACTTTAAAAGTGACAAATTCTTCAGTCTCGGTCTCATTTCCATCTAGGAAATTGCGATTCTGCTGGGTTGAAATTTCATTCGCCATAAATTTTGTCTCTAAGAAACTACACAATTTAACTAATTTGTTATTTGTTTATTTGTTTATTTGAATCAACAGTTTCAAGGCCTTCGGTAAATTAAATTTTAATTGTTTTATCACCATCGCTGAACAATTGCTCCACCAAATCCGCCCGCCTCGAAAGAACCGCCCTTTGATTCATGTAACCTTTGTCAGTGATCTCATTTGCATCGATATTGGCAGGCTCTGTCATAATCAAAGCACGGGTTATGCGTGTACTACTGCTTGGATTATTGTCGTTATGGAGCTGCAATCCGTCGATCAGCGCCTGTTGTACGATCTGGTTGGCAATAACGTCGTCAAGCGGGGCATCTTCGGGAAGATCAGGGCACAAAGCTCGGCAGCCGGCAATGTTCGGGAAAACTAAAATACCTAGCTCATCTCGATCCTGACCGGCGATAACCGCATCCTGGATTACAGTGTCGGCAGCAGCAACTGCGGCCGTTCTAAGATTGCCAACCGACACCCACGTACCCGTTGATAATTTGAAGTTCTCGGAAACCCGTCCGTCAAAAACAATCCCTTTGCGAGGGTCTAGCGGATCCTCCAATCGAGCAGCATCGCCGATGCAATAAAATCCATCCTCGTCGAAGGCTTCCTTGGTCAAATCATCGCGCTTCAAATAGCCGGGCATTATGTTCGGGCCGCGCACTCTAATCTCGAGTTTCTCTTCATTGGGAATGAGCTTAATATCAGTTCCCGGAACGGGTGAGCCGATGACGCCGGCTTTTTCAATGGGCCAGTGAACGAGTGTGTTGTCTGGCGCTGTTTCTGTGGCCCCCCAGCCCGATAACATCATGACGCGCTTGCCGATTGATTTTTCTGAAACTGCCTCCAAACGCTCCCATGCATTTTGAGTTAAGGCTGCAGCTGCATAAAAAATCAGATCCAAATCTTTAAAAAAAGAGCGCCGCAAATCTTCATCAGTTTCTAAATGGGGCAATAGCATATCAAAGCCCCGAGGGACGTTATTATATATTGTCGGCGAAATTTCCTTCAGGTTCGCCACTGTTTGATCGATCAAACCTGGCGCAGGTTTTCCGCCATCCACATATAACGTGCCGCCATTGCGAAGCACCATATTAAACACATAATTGCCGCCAAACGTATGATTCCAAGGCAACCAATCGACCATAACCGGCGGTCTTTCCTCTAAAAATGTCCAGCACTGTGCCATCGCCTGTTGATTTGAACACAGCATGCGTTGAGTGTTGATCACACCCTTGGGCTGGCCTGTCGATCCCGAGGTGAATAGAATTTTCGCGATCGTATCTGGATCGACTTTTTGATAGGCCTGATCAACTTCTCCTGTTGATTGAGTTGACACCAATTCTTCAAATCCTGATGATTTAATACCCGCAGGCGGATTGGCGCTCACCACAAATTCAGCGTCGCCAAAATCTACACTCCTCAGGGCGTTGGCAAATTTCTCACCATCTGCAACATAAACAAGTCCAGGTGTGGTTAGCTCAATGATGTGTTTGAGTTTGCCAAAATCCTGAGACATCAGCGAATAGGCTGGTGATACGGGCACAACAGGAATGCCAACATGCATCGCGCCGTAGAGCAGCAATGCATTATCAACGGCATTGTCGGAAAGGATGGCCACCGGCCGCTCGGGAGATAGGCCGCGGTTTAGCAATACCTGCGCGACGGATTTAATCTGGCTGAGGAAATCCTCATAGCTCACCCGGCGCCAATCACCGCCTTCGCCTGTCCGATCAGCTACAAATGTAGAATCTGGCGTTTTTGAAGCCCATTTGATGATCCATGCACTTTGCGAATTTGGGTACTCACCAAGGGGTTGAGGCGAGCGCAATATAACACTGCCATCGCTTAGATTTTCCACCTCTACTTCCGGCGGGGCCATTGATATCATTTTAACCGGAGCAGCCATCCATTTCTCTCCCTATTCATATCGCTTTTCTTGGTGACTTATCGTATTCTAATACCTTAATTCGAATACACTAGGGAGCGAAAATTATGAATAGCGTACAGGTTTTATCCTCAAAGTTATTTATTCAGAAATTAATTATGATTTCTGGGGTTTTTCTATTCACCATTGGATTTCAAACAGCTTCCGCCCAAACAAAATATAAAACCTGGACGGATCCAAATGCACCGGCATCTTCCACCAGCCAACAAAGTTCGGGTGACTTGCAGAAATTAGTGGATGAACTCAACAAAGCCGTCAACGAGGCCGAACGCGCGCGCGGCTGACCCTAGTTTTCTGAGAGATTTGAAGGATATTGCCCGTCGCTACGACACGCCATGGCGGGTTGATCTTGTAAATGAAAATTTCAGCGATGGCGATTTTACCTCAAACCCAACATGGCAGGCGACTAGTGGGCGTTGGTGGGTCGAGAAAAATTTTGGCCTTAGAGCTGCATTTGAAAAATCAAACGACGCAAATAATTCCAGCCAGCAAAGCAGTGACGATATTGGTAAACAGCTATTGGGAGCAATACTCAATCAGGCACTCGGCGGCAATCAGCAACGTAGTAGTGGTCGTTCCAGTTCAACAAACAGATCTTCATCCCGCGCAGCCATTCATCTTGAACGTACAATTACCAATGCCTTTTCCCTCCAGATCGAGTTCACCTCGTGGTGCAAGGAAGGCACTTTTGAAATAGTGACCTATCAGGGCGCGGAACGAAAAATCGGCTACCGATTATTTTATAAAGGCGGCCAAGCGACTTCCATGGAGTTGGTGAGAGCCACACGCTATGGCACAAATGCCATCCAAAGCCATAGGGAATCTCTAAATCTGGAGGACAAACGCATTCATGTTTTGGTGTGGAATAGAGACCGCGTTGGCGATATGACGGTGTCTATAGATGGCAACAAATTAATGACTGTAAGAGATCAAAGTTTCAGCGATCCTTTCAATGGATTATCGCTGATCAATAACGGCGGCGATTACATCATCAGCAAAGTCGTCCTCAAAGGTACAAATTAGGCCAATTATAGCTCCCTCTCCCCGCGTGGGAGAGGGTTGGGGTGAGGAGATTATTGAAAATCACCCTCTCCTCGGTCCTCTCCCATCAAGGGAGAGGAAGAATAAAAAGCCTGGTTTTCGTCAAATAGAGGCTTGTATTCACTAATTTTGACGCTATATACAGTGCTCCGGTGTCGACACCCTATTGAGCCGCACCTAGAATTTCGAAAATTTTATAGTATTTGAAAGTGTTAAGTCGATGGATTTACGCAACATCGCCATTATCGCTCATGTCGATCATGGTAAAACAACGCTGGTAGATTGCCTGCTTAAACAAAGTGGCATTTTTCGTGAGAACCAACAGGTTCAGGAACGCGCTATGGATTCCAATGAATTGGAACGCGAGCGCGGCATCACGATTTTGGCAAAATGTACTTCGGTTGAGCATGATGGATCGCGCATCAATATCGTCGACACGCCCGGACACGCTGATTTCGGCGGCGAAGTAGAACGCATACTTAGCATGGTCGATGGCGTCGTCCTTCTTGTCGATGCTGCGGAAGGCCCAATGCCTCAAACCAAATTCGTTTTAGGCAAAGCCCTTGACCTCGGCCTCCGCCCGATGGTTCTGATCAACAAGGTCGACCGTCCAGACCAACGCGCCAATGAAGTGCTGGACGAAATTTTTGATCTTTTCGCCGCCATGGATGCAGACGAATACCAACTCGACTTCCCCCATCTATATTCGTCGGCCAAACAAGGCTGGGCCGCCGTTGAGCCCGAGGGTCCTAAAGAAAATATGGACCCGCTTTTTGATTTGATCCTCAGCCATGTGCCGGAACCAAATGTCGATCCGAATGGCGAGTTTGCAATGCTGGCGACAACGCTTCAGGCAGACCCCTATCTTGGCCGTATTCTCACCGGTAAAATTACCTCTGGTAAAATTGTTTGCAACATGGCAATCCGCGCGCTCGACCGCGACGGAAATGTTATTGAAGAAGGACGCGCCAGTCAGCTGTTGGCTTTCCGTGGATTGGAGCGTGTGCCAATCGACCAAGCCGAAGCCGGCGACATTGTTGCAATTGCCGGTTTGGCCAATGCTACTGTGGCCGACACAATCTGCGCACCGAGCGTCACCGAGGCGATTGATTCTCAGCCGATTGATCCGCCAACTCTATCGATGGGATTCTCAGTCAACGATTCACCTTTAGCCGGCACTGAAGGCAGCAAAGTAACGTCACGCGTTATTTTGGACCGCCTGACCAGTGAAGCGGAAGGTAATGTTGCGCTTCATATCACGACAACAAATGATTCTAATTCCTTTGAAGTCGCGGGTCGGGGCGAACTTCAGCTTGCAGTGCTTATTGAGACCATGCGGCGCGAAGGCTTTGAGTTAACGATCTCGCGTCCCCGCGTTGTCTATCGGGATGATCCCGAAACCGGCCAGCGTCTGGAGCCGATTGAAGAAGTTGTCATCGACGTCGACGAAGAATATTCCGGCACCGTCGTAGAAAAGCTTTCCGCTCGCAAAGGCGAAATGCTGGAGATGAAATCTAGTGGAAGCGGCAAACAACGTCTGATCTTCCATGTGCCGTCGCGCGCGCTCATTGGCTATCATGGTGAGTTTCTTACCGATACCCGCGGCACCGGCATCATGAACCGATTATTCCATGGTTATGCGCCCTATAAAGGCCCAATCGACAGACGCCGAAACGGCACGCTTATTTCACTCGGCGACGGCAAAGCAATTGCTTACGCGCTCTGGAACCTGGAAGATCGCGGACCGATGTTTATTGACCCGGGCGACAAAGTCTATGCCGGCATGATTATTGGCGAACACAGCCGAGGCAATGACCTTGAGGTCAATCCGCTTAAAGGCAAGCAGCTCACCAACATCCGCACTTCCAGCAAGGATGAAGCGGTTGCTCTAACGACACCGATTGAAATGGGCTTGGACAAAGCGATTGCTTACATCACGGAAGATGAGTTGGTTGAAGTAACACCCAAATCCATTCGTCTGCGCAAACGCTATCTCGATATCCATGAGCGCAAGCGTCAGAACCGCCAGGCGGAAAGCGCTTAATTTAAAGTTCCAACATTTCCTTCACCCTCGGCCATTCTTTGGCACCGTTTGTTTTGCGCTTTTCCAGATTGGCGGTCGGTGTGTCTGGAGACATCACGCCGCAGAAATTGGGCCGCGCCTGGATGCGGCCCCACCATTCAGCAACGCGCGGACGGCTTCCTTCCCACATACCATCGAACGAAAAATGCGACAACCGCAGCATGTAAGGTGTGACGACGACATCGGCGAGTGAGTAGTCTTCTCCCAGCAACCACGGCCCACCGAAATCTTCCAACGCACCATCTGCGTTGGCGACCATTTTATCCATAATTTTAATCGCGCTCAGGAAATAAGGCGACTCGACTCCGTCATTGTGGATGGCGCGCTGTTGTTCTCGCTTGGTCGCGTTCGGTATTTTATTAAAATGGGCTTCTAATTCTTCTGGTGTATTTGCGGCTGCACGTTCATGGCGAATGGACACTGCATAAGTCACTATCGTTGTCATCGGATGGACTTCTTCGTCCATAAACTTCATCCAAAGCCGCATCTGGGCACTTTTCCAGGGATCGCTCGGACGAAGTCTCGGATCAGCTTGAAGATCCTCGAGGTATTCACAGATCACACTGGATTCGCGAACGACAATACCGTCGTGAATGATTGTTGGCACCACGCTTTTAGGGTTGAGTTTGACGTAGTCAGGATCGAACTGGTCGCCCTTCTGGAGATTAATCACGACCTCGGAATAATCGAGCCCCTTTTCTTCCAGGACCAGCCTGACTTTACCAGAACAGGTCGAAAGATAGCTTTGATAGAGCTCAATCATAGGATGACTCCCCCTTATTATCGTTGCGGCATCCTACACCGGATATTTTGTGCGGGAAATATCATATCTGGCGTGCTATCAGCACAGCTTCACAGCAAACTCAATTGACATGACAGATACCGAGCATTTTTCAACCACAGTAAAACGCCATGCACGCGATTTAATTCGTCTCGCCGGGCCGACCATTTTGGGGCGCGCCGGTATGATGACGATGATGATCGTTGATTCTGTCATGGTCGGGCACTACTCAGCGCAGGAACTCGCCTATCAAAGTATCGGTTTGGCACCCATGATGTTTTTAATGGTGACCGGCTTTGGGCTTTTGACCGGCACCCTTGTGATGACGGCGTTTCATCTTGGCGCGAATGAGAATGAAGAATGCGGCGGTGTTTGGCGGCGCTCCATAAGCTATGCCGTAACCATTGGATTGATCGGTGCAATTCTTTCCAGTTTCGGCGAGGAGTTCCTCTTAATGACCGGTCAAACAGCCGATCTCGCCCGAGGCGGTGGGCGCATAATCGCGATCATCGGCTGGAGCATGCCGCCGATGCTGCTGTTTGTTGCCAGTACTTATTTCCTGGAAGGCCTTAAACGACCCAAAGTCGGCATGTATATAATGATCATCGGCAATTTTTGTAATGTGGCGCTCAATTGGGTTTTGGTCTTTGGACATTTTGGCGTGCCGGAATTGGGTGCTCAAGGCTCCGCTTGGGCTACAATTGGCGTTCGCATCATCATGGCAGGCAGTATTTTTTACTACGTCTGGAACATGAGCGATCACGAGGAATTTGCCATCCGCAACCACGCCAAAATGTTTTTTGGGGGCGGCTGGCAAGCTTGGTCCAGGCTCCGCGAAGTTGGCCTCGGAGCGGGTGCCAGCAATGCAATTGAGTCGGGTGCTTTTTCCTCCATGAGCCTGATAGCGGGCTTATTGGGAATTCTGTCGCTGGGCGCCTTCACGATCGCTTTTAACATGTTGGCTCTGACTTTCATGTTTGCCCTTGGATTGGGCTCCGCCACGGCGGTCTGTGTTGGCAGCGCGCACGGTCACGGCAACCGGCGAGACATGGCATTCGCGGGCTGGACGGGCTTGGGCCTAACCATCATAAGCATGGCGGTATTGGGAACCGTTCTGGTCGTCTTAAACAATCAAATTGCATCTGGCTTTACCAACGATGCGGAATTGGTAATCCGAGCAGCGCCGATGATTGCGTTTATTTCTCTGGTTTTAATCGCCGATGGTGGACAAAGCGTCATGGCCCACGCGCTACGCGGCTGCGGTGAAACCTGGGTACCGGCCGCTCTGCATGTCGTCGCTTATTTGGTCATCATGATTCCTCTAGCCTGGTATCTGGCCATGCCGGCTGGACACGGTGCCATTGGATTGTTCGAAAGCATTTTGGTTGCCAGCATTGTCTCCGTAATACTGGCGGCAATCCGCTTTTGGTACCTGTCAAAAAACTAAAAACCGGCTAGCTGGCAACACAATCGACGCATAACGGAGCCGCCGGATCGAACTCCAACCGCTTTGGAGAAATATCCTCACCACAATGCGTGCAATAACCGTATTCGTCGTCTTTTATCCTGAGAAGGGCCGCCCCAATCTTTTTCAACTCAATTTCACGGCGGCGTTCCTGCTCCAACGCCATTTCTTGAACCTGTATCGCATCCATGCGCGACAATCGGCCGATCTGAGCTTGGTCGAGCTCAACCGGCTTGCGATCATCTTCGGTCAAATCGACACGTTTAAGAAGCTCTTTTCGCTGCGCTTCAAGCTGTTTCTTGATTTTCTTTAGATCGATTATTTTTGTCATAACACCAAAACTTTAGCACAAAAGGGTGTTGTATCCAGCATTCTTAAATTCTAGTTTGTCGGCATTGAAATTCAAATATTTCGAAGGGATTCTTACTATGACTGTCGTTGATATCCATACCCATATGTTTGGCAACGCTTGGCTTGAAATGCTGCACAAACATGGCGGCCCGACTTATGGTGCCGGCACGATGGAAGACGGTCGAGACTACCTAATGGAGAAAGGCTCAGCGGCCTGTGCGTTTGAAAAAGAGGCATTTGACTACGATGCCCGCATTGTCGCGATGGATAAACATGGCATTGATATCGGCATTGTCTCTCTAACCTCGCCAAATGTCTATTGGGGAGGGGAAGAAGTAAGCGCGAAGACAGCCCAACTCGCCAATGACGAAATGGCCGACGGTCAAACAGCTTATCCCGATCGCATACGCTGGTTTGCGTCCCTGCCGTTTGAATACCCTGAAAAGGCCATCGCTGAATTAAACCGATCTCTTGAGATCGGGGCTGTCGGCGTCATGGTCACCGCCAACGTAAACGGCAAACATTTGATCGATCCGCTTTTTGCACCAATATGGGATGAAATCAATAAACATGCTCTACCTGTTTTAGTTCATCCGACCGCTCCATTTGGCTCCAAAGAAGCCGAATTCGGAATTGAGCGCATATTGATGCCGAGTGTCGGTTTCATGTTTGACACATCACTTGCGATTGCGCGCATGGCCGTCGACGGATTTTTCGAGACCTACCAGGATTTAAAAATCATTGCTTCTCATGGCGGCGGTTACATCCCTTACGTCAACGGTCGTGTTGACATGTTTTTCCAGGTAGAAACTCTTGTCAAAACCAAGATCAACAAATTACCGAGCGACTATTTCAGCAGCATTTACTACGACGCAATAGTCTATGATCCAGGTGCACTCAGCCTTTTGATCGATATCGCCGGGCCAGACAAAGTGATGTTCGGCACCGATTTCCCGATGCCTCAGGATATTCCAAAACTCTACGATATTCTCGATGGTCGACCGCCCGATGAGGTCAAAGCCATTAAAGCTGACAACGCTATCAAGCTATTTGGCCTCTAATATTCGATGGATTCGAATACGCAATTTATTGACGTAAATGGCGTCAAATTAGAATGCCTACATCTTAATGTTGATGCAGCTCCGGAAAAACCGACCCTCGTTTTTTTGCATGAAGGCCTCGGCTGCGTTGCCTTGTGGCGGGATTTTCCTGAAAATCTTTGCCAGGCAACCGGTCTCAATGGCTTCATTTATAGTCGCCAGGGGTATGGCAGTTCTGATCCGATACCTCTGCCTCGGCCCGTCGATTTTATGCATCATGAAGGGCTGAATGTCGTCTCGCCGGTTTTGGATGCGGCAGGCATCAATAATGCGATGTTGATTGGTCATAGCGATGGCGGCTCGATTTCCATCATTCATGCGGGCAGGGTCAAAGACCCCCGCGTCAAAGCCATCAGCCTGATTGCCGCCCATGTGATGAATGAAGAACTGACCGTCAAAAGCATTGAAGAAGCCAAAATTGCCTTTGAGACAACCAACCTCCGCGATCGGCTCACCAAATATCACGGCGACAATGTCGAATGTGCATTTTGGGGCTGGAATGGTGTTTGGCTAAATCCAGATTTCTGGCAGTGGAACATTGAAGAGTTTTTGCCAGGTATTGATGTTCCGACCTTGGTTATACAGGGCGTCGATGATCAATATGGCACTGACGCCCAGATTAAGGCAATAGAATCTGGACTAACCTGCCTCACCGAAACCGTGATGATCGACGGCGCCAATCATTCACCTCATCTCGAGCAACAAGAGGCGACTGTCACAGCGATAACAAAGTTTATTGGTAGGCATCTGAATATTTAAAGACATGAAAATGATTGTTAAATACTTCTCAATCAACTTCGTTTAGCGTGTCACCTTTAAAGGGAGTTTTATTCGTTTGACCAAAATCAGTGTCATCATTCCGGCCTACAATGAAGAAGCAACAATTGTTGAGATACTTCAAGCCGTGGCTGCACAAAGTATTGACGGATTTGATTTTGAGGTGATTGTAATCGATGACGCCTCTTCTGACTCAACGCCGAAGCTATTGGTGGAAAATTCTGATCTCTACGACAGATTACTTACTTTGCCCCAAAATGGCGGAAAAGGCGCAGCAGTAAAATTGGGACTCGCGCATGCTTCCGGAGATTATTGTTTGTTTCAAGATGCCGATTTGGAATACAGCCCGGAAGACTATGGTCAATTGTTGTTACCAATCATAGAATTCTCGGCAGATGTTGTTATGGGCAGTCGATTTTCCGCGCCGCCTTATACCCGCGTTCATTATTTCTGGCACAAAATAGGTAACCGTCTAATCACGCTGGTGTTCAATATTTTAAACAACACAACATTTACAGATATTTATAGCTGTTATCTGATTTATCGCCGCGACCTGTTCGATGCAAAAGAATTGGTCACAGACGGTTGGGGCCAGCACGCGGAAGTTTTATCGCGCGCCCTAAAAAAAGCCCAAATAATTTATGAAGTCCCGATAGGGTATCGCGGCCGCGGGTATGGAGAAGGCAAAAAAATTAAAGCGACCGACACATTTGCCGTACTATGGGCCATATTTCGGTTTCGATTCTAAAGATATAGCCGATCTTTTTCACCTAACCTAAGAATGAGAAGACTTCGTTGACAAACAGACAACTAGTTATTGGTTTTACGGCACTTGTTCTTACATTTTGCTGCCTGCGATTTCTATTTTTTTATGAGGTTTATCTCGACGACCCGTCAATGGTTGTGCAGGCAGATTCTGTTAGTTATGTCGACACCTCGAAGTCACTTTTTGAAACAGGAAGATTCTTATCGAAAAATGGGAATATCGAAATCAGGCGCACCCCCGGCTATCCCATCATTATTGCGGCAACCTATCATTTGTTTGGCCCCGGAGACTTATTGCCAACAATCATCGTCCAGAATATTGCCTTCTTTTTAACCGTTTTAGTGAGTGCCTATCTGGCTTACCAACTCGCCGGAACCTCCGGCATGATTATAGCCAGCCTATTACTTGTCCTTGATTTTACGACTTTTTATTTTGTGAATGTTATTCACACCGAAACTTTGTTCACATTGTTTATCACCTCGACAATTTTAGTTTTATTAATCGGCTGGCGTTCACCAAATCGAATTTTAATGTGGTGGCTGATAGCAAGTACCAGTTTTTCAATCGCGACGATCATTCGACCCAGCAGTTTGTATTTGTTTTATGCCGCCGCGCTGTTGGCGGTTATTTACTTCACCAATCATCAACGAAGTCCAATTGCCGGTTTCAAAATGGCTGTGGCAATATTCCTGCCGTGGATAGTCATCATTGGCTCCTGGCAACTTCGCAATTATTTATTGGTGGGACCATTTGTACTAACCAGTATTGAAGGAGAACTCTTCCACACCCGAACCGTGAGTATGTTGGCAATCCTACGTGGAGTTGAACCTCATGTTGCTGCTCTTCAGCTTCCAGAACATTTAAAATTTGGCAGTTCACCGATTGCCCATATCCAATTTTATTTAGAAAATTTTGGCATTTATATCAAAGCCAGCCTGCTGTCTATCGGGCGAACACTGTTTAGCCCGGCGCAAGAGCAGCTACAGGATTATTTCACAAATATCTATCGTGATTTATTTGCTCTGGAAACACCACTTTTGACCGGCGAATTCGGCCTTATAATCGAAGCCCTGAAGCAGCGCCCCATCGCCTATCTGCCTTTAATTCTTTTAGTTCTACTACATTCAGTTCTAATCGCTACCGGCGTGATCGTTTCAGCATTTTTTGCGCGTTCGATCGAAAGACGAAGCATTATCATTTACGCTGTGGCTCTTTTGTTCATCGTTTATTTTTTATTTATTGTCACCGTATTCGTTGGACATCCGAGATTTCATGTGCCATTTGCACCGCTTTTGGCAATCCTTTCAGGATACGGTTACAGCCAGTTGATCAAAAAATTCAAAAAGCCATCACCCGCTTAGAATACTGACAACGACACTTCATTTGGCCTGGATTTTTATGTAATTACTCAGTATACTGAGTAAAAAATTTAGCATTTATAGGCGTGAGCAGATAAACTTTAAATATCACCAAGTAGGAGTCTCAGCAAAGATGGTCGGAAAAATTGATCAACCAATATTAATAACCGGCGGTGGTATTGGCGGCTGTGCGGCGGCGCTGGCGTTGTCGCTGAAAGGCTATACCAGCATCGTGATGGAGCAGTCCTCAGAATTTGGCGAAATTGGTGCCGGCATCCAGCTTGGCCCCAACGTCCATAAAATGTTCATCCGCTTAGGTATCAAAAAAGAAATCCAGGATATGGCGTTCTACCCTGAGAATATCTTTATGAATGATGGGCTAACTGGCGAGTTGATCACGCAAGTCGATACAGGCGAGAAATTCAGAGAACGTTTCGGGGCACCTTACGGCGTTATCCACCGGGCTGATTTGCTGGATATTTTACTCGGTGCCTGCCGGGCATCAGACCTCATCACCATGCTGACCTCCACCAAGGTTGTCGACTATGAAGAAAATGGTGATCAGGTAAAATCGATCACGGAAAACGGCAACAACCATGAAGGCAGCGCGTTAATCGCTGCCGACGGTTTGTGGTCACAGATCAGGCCCAAGATCGTCGGCGATGGCGATCCGCGTGTATCGGGCCATATCGCCTACCGGGCAGTATTACCGATTGAAGAAGTTCCTGAATTTGCCAAAAACAACGACGTCGTCCTTTGGGCGGGACCAAAATTTCATCTGGTTCATTATAAACTTAGGCGAGGAGAACTATTTAACATTGTCGCTGTCTTTCACAGCGACCGCTACGAAGAAGGCTGGGACGCCTTTGGGGACCCAGAAGAACTGAAAGATCGCTTTGTTGACGCGCGCGAAGAAGTCCAAACACTTTTGGCCAAAATTGAGTCCTGGAAAATGTGGGTGCTCTGTGACCGTGAGCCGGTTAAAACCTGGTCTAAAGGTCGCGTAACATTACTCGGTGATGCAGCTCATCCAATGCTGCAATATCTTGCAGCCGGTGCCGGCATGGCGATTGAAGACTCCGTTGTTCTCGCTGATTTGCTGGAGAAAAACGATAGCAATATCGAGAAATCCTTCGTCGACTATCAGGACACGCGCTATCTTCGAACCGGGCGGGTTCAAACGATGGCACGCATTTACGGCGAACTTTATCATGCAGGTGGCGTCGTCGGGGAGCTCCGCACCCAGATGCTTAAAGGTAAAGATCCGCAAAACTATGATGGAATAGCTTGGCTGTACGACGGGATCGAGTGAATGAGCAACGAAGATTTAAGCAAACCGTTTTCTCTGAAAATTCCAATCCGGTTTACGCATACTGATCCTGCCGGCTTTGTCTTCTTTCCGCGTTATTTTGAAATGTTTCAAGCCGTTGCCGAAGACTGGTTTACCCATCGGCTCGATACGCGGTTTGCCGATATGGTGCTGGTTCAGGAAATCGGTCAGCCGACCGCGCATATTGATTGCCAATTTGTAAAACCTTGTCGGTTAGGAGAAGAACTTAAGCTCGCCCTTGTTTTGGAAAAGTTTGGCACTTCGTCTTTGGACCTTCGGTTTTTGGGTACCGTTGAAGGTGAAGTCCGACTGCGTGCCCATTCCATTCAAGTGCTGGTCAGCATGAGTTCTGGTCGGCCACTGCCTATCCCAGATAAACTCCGCCTCCACCTGGAAGCCTACCAATCTACAGTCATACCGCCTGAAAACCTACTCGGAGAAGCCAGACGTTAAGTGGCACCATCGACGACGGCCAATGTCGCATCGATTGCGGCTAAGCGGATTTCTTTCAGGGGCTGATATTCACCGGCTTCGTACCAACCGTTTAGCGATTCCAAATCCGGAAACTCGAGAATGAGCGTCCGAATACTGTTGAGGCTTCCCTCCAATACGGTTGGCTCCGGGCTCGCCGCTAAAAGCTTGCCGCCGAATTTCTCCGTATGGGCAGCAACTTTTTGGCCGTATTCTTTGAGTTTGTCCTGGTCTTTGATTTTTTCGATGTTGACGATGACATAGGCAGACATAAAATTTCCCCTTATTTATTTTGTATGAGGATAGTTTAACGGCTCCGCATCCATCAGGGCAGTAAAATATTTGCGATGGCGAAATTCAGTGGTTCTTGAATACAGAAACAAATTAGGAATTTCTTCGTACTCGTTTCCGTTTTAAGGGACTGGATCCGTCATCTCTTTTTGCATCGCCTTTACGCCCAGCTTTGCCAAATTTGAGCTTGGGGCCTCTTTTGAGAACATCGCCGTCTTCAGGATCATTTTCAGGCTTGGATTTTTTTGGCTTATTTTTGTGCTGTCTTAAATCTTCTGAGCCTTTGGCGGCTTTCGCCATAATATCTGCAAGCTGCTTTTGATCTTCAGAAAAATCGCGAGGTGGTTTGTCAGATTTTTGTTTGTATTTGCGCTTCGGCTTCTTTTTACCCCGCGGCTTTTCGAAACTATCGTGTCTTTCAGCACTCTTTGACTCGCGCCGAGGCTCACTCCGAGACTCGCCTTGGTTTTCCTCAAGAATTTTCGGCATTGCATCTAGACGGTTCACCGTCATGCTTTTCTCCAGCTTACGGCTGGGACCGAGGGCTTCCAAGAATTTATCAGCACTTTCCGGGGCCAGCTCGAAATATGTTTCTGTTTCCTGAATTCTGATAGCACCGATGTCGCGCTTTTTAAGATCACCCGCGCGGATCAAGGCCGGCAACAGCCAGCGGGGCTCGGCCGTGTGCTTGCGCCCAACGGATAACGAGAACCATACACCTTTGTCAAATGCATCCTTCGACGTATCACGACCGGCTCGTCTTGAACCATCTCTAGAGTCGCCTCGTTTGCGATCTCTTCTTGGACGGTCCCTCTCTTCACGGTCGGAAGGTGGGGCGTTCAATAAATCTTCCGGTGCTGATTGGCCAGCGCGATAAAGCCGCACAAAGGCCGCCGCGACCTGCTCAGGACTATGGCCGGCCAGTATCTGTTGGGCAAACGCCTGTTCTTCTGCTTTCACCGGCTCAACTAAGACCGGGTCTGCGAGAATGCGTTCATCATCACGTTTAACAATGTCATCCACGGAAGGCGGCTTGGCCCATTTGGCATCGATATTGGCATTTTGGAAAAGCCGCTCGGTACGTTTGCGGGCATTGTGCGGCACAATTAATGCGCTTACGCCTTTGCGGCCAGCACGGCCGGTCCGTCCGCTTCTATGTAAGAGAGATTCACGGTTTTTTGGGATGTCAGCATGAATAACCAGTTCCAAATTTGGCAGATCAATACCGCGCGACGCGACATCGGTTGCAATACACACCCGCGCGCGACCATCCCGTAAGGACTGCAAAGCGTGCGTACGTTGACTCTGGCTTAACTCGCCCGACAGCGCCACAACCGAAAAGCCCCGGTTATTAAAGCGGCTGGTCATGCGGTTAACTGTGGCGCGTGTCGCGCAAAATACGATTGCAGATTTTGCCTCGTAGTACCGAAGCACATTGATGATGGCGTTTTCTTTCTCGTTAGAAGAAGCAAAGTATGCTTTGTACTCGATGTCGATATGCTGCTCGCGCTCGGCCGAAGTCGAAATACGAACCGCGTTGCGCTGATAACGCTTGGCGAGATTTGCGCTGGATTTCGGTACAGTTGCCGAGAACATCAACGTACGGCGCTCGGTGGGAGCTGAACCTAGAATAAATTCAAGGTCATCACGGAAACCCATGTCGAGCATTTCGTCTGCTTCATCCAGCACGGCGGCCCGTAGACCAGACAAATCTAGAGAACCGCGTTCAATGTGATCTCGCAGCCGTCCGGGTGTCCCAACGACGATATGAGCACCGCGGTCCAATGTCCGGCGTTCGGTGCGCATATCCATGCCGCCGACGCAGGAGGCCAAGGATGCACCGGTTTTTTCATAGAGCCATTCCAATTCCCGCTGCACCTGCAACGCTAGTTCCCGGGTCGGCGTAACGATGAGGGCCAGAGGCACGTTCGCGCGTTGAAAACGATCCTCACCTTCAAGCAAAGTCGGTGCCAGTGACATGCCAAAGGCAACGGTTTTACCTGATCCCGTTTGAGCCGAAACAAGCACATCAGCTTCTTTCAACTCCGGTGCCAAAACCGCCTCTTGCACTGGTGTCAGCGTGTCATAGCCGCGGTTACTCAATGCCTGGCCGAGCGCCGGAACGACGCCTTCAAAATCTGTCATGTCTATTCTTTCGGAATGCGGGTCGTGTGTTAGAAATAAGTCTGTATTGGACACACACAAAGCTGCAAATACGCAGCTCAATTTAAGTTGGCTGCGTTGTACGTTGAGTTGGCAATGATGTAAAGCCGCGATGTAACGCGATTTCTGGATATAGCGGCTGGTTCAAAAATCATTCTCATAAAAATATCAGCAAAATCTAAAATATCGATATTTTTTGTTGTATAACAAATCTGTGTATTATATTATGGTTCGGAAATAATCGTTCTATTACAGAGCCAAAAAAATATTTTTCGCCAATGTAACAGGGAGATCACGACATGTCTAAAGTACTATTAACCACTGCGGCTGCCGCATTGGCTGTTTCTACATTATTTGGATCTACAGCACCGGTAAATTCCGCCGAAGTTACCTTGCGGATGCACACATTCATTCCGCCGGTTGCTAATCCAGCAAAAACCTTTTTAGCGCCTTGGGCTAAAAAAATTGAAAAAGCCTCCGGCGGACGTATTGAAGTTAAAACTTTCTGGGCCATGCAATTAGGCGGCAAAGCAACACAACTACTAGATCAGGTCCGTGATGGTGTTGTTGATATCGTATGGACTCTACCTGGCTTTACCACCGGCCGGATGCCCAAAATTGAAACTTTTGAGCTACCCTTTATTCACCATGATGCAGTGTCTACAACCTTGGCGTTGCAGGATTTCCAAGACAAACATCTCAAAGATGAAATGAGCGAATATCATCCATTGCTGACCCATGCCCATGACGGCGAATTGTTCATGACCAAAAATCCGATCAATAAAATGTCGGATATTAAAGGCATGAAATTGCGTGCGGCTAACCGCTCGGGCGTCTGGTTGCTTCAATCTCTCGGTGCCGATGCCATCGGATCACCGCTACCGCGTATTCCGCCAATGCTGGCGAAAGGGACTATCAGTGGTGTGATGTTACCGTATGAAATTGCGCCAGCCGTTAAAATGCACGAGTTGGTAAAATATTTCACCGAGTTGTCACCACCCGACACAAGAATGGGAACGGCTGTATTTACCTTCCTGATGAACAAAAAAAGCTATGCCAAGCTTCCTGGTGATCTGAAGAAAATCATCGATGCTCATTCCGGCCGCAATATTGCGCGGGCAACCGGCGAAAACTGGCGGGCCATCGAAGCTCCTGGCCTCAAAATCATGAAGTCGAAAAAGAAGAATGTATTTACGACGCTTAGCCCTGAAGAATCGATGAAAATCAAAAAAGCAACAGCTGTGGTTTACACCAAGTTCAAAGCTGAAATGAAAAAACTCGGCTTCAACGGTCAGGAACTGATCGATGATGCCCGTTCCATGATTGCTAAGTATAGAAAATAAACTTCTTAGGATACTAAGATACAGTGAGTGACGTACTTGAAGGTTCAGCCCGGCCCACCGATAAGGTGGGTCGGGTTCTTTATAAACTAGCTGCCGGGCTAGCACTCTTCGGCAGCTTTGTCATCGGGGCTATGGCCGTTGTGATCGCTATTAACGTGACCGGGCGGGCCGCTTTTAACGTTTCCCTGACAGGCATCATCGACTTGATTGAGCTTGGCACTGGCACGGCGGTATTTGCTTTTCTGCCCTATTGCCAACTCATGCGCGAAAACGTCATTGTTGATTTCATTTTGACCAAGGCACCGACGCGCGCCAAAACGATTTGCGATGCCTTTGGCAGCGTAATTTTTATTGCTCTTGGCGTTCTGATAACCATGCAACTGAGACAAGGCGGCATGGATATGTACCGATATAAGGAATCCTTTACCACGATCGGATTTCCCCGCTGGATATCCTTTCCTTACGCCGTGCTCTGCATGTCGTTGTTAGTCGTCGTTTGCGTTTACACTCTTGGGCGCAGCATCGCCGAAACCCGAGCCAACAAATTCTTTGACGAGTCCTTGAATGCGCCCGGCCCTGATATGCACGGGGAACATTAAATGCCCGAATTAACCGGTTTAGAATTTGGTATCATAGGCTTTGTTGCGCTTATGGGACTGCTTGCCATCCGCATTCCCATTGGCGTAGCCATGCTGGCAGTAGGTATGCTGGGATATCTTTCAATTGCCGGACCGACGGCTCTCATGAGTTATCTTAAAACCGACGCCTATTGGCGATTTTCGACTTTTGATTTATCGGTCGCGCCGCTGTTTATCATGATGGGGCAGTTCGCGGCTAAAGCTGGACTTTCGCAGGCCTTGTTCACAGCTGCGCATCGTTTCCTCGGCCATTTTAGAGGCGGCGTCGCCATGGCAGCTGTCGGCGGGTGCGCCGGATTTGGCGCCATCAGCGGCTCTTCGCTGGCGACCGCAGCCATCATGGGTCAGGTGGCATTGCCTGAGCTAAAACGCTTTAACTATTCAGGCTCGCTCGCCACCGGCTGTTTGGCTGCGGGCGGTACACTCGGCATTCTTATACCGCCGTCGTTGATTTTGATTATTTATGCGATTTTGGTGGAAGCCAATATCGCGACTCTTTTCCAGGCGGCTCTCATTCCAGGCATTCTTGCAGCGTTGGGTTATATGTTGGTGATCGCCATCGTCGTCCGCATTTTCCCGGACTCCGGCCCTGCCGCGCCCAAAGCTTCCAGAGCCGAAAGGTGGAAAGCTTTAATGGATATATGGGCTGTGTTGCTGATTTTTATCCTTGTGATGGGCGGCATATATTCAGGCATATTCACGCCGACCGAAGGTGCTGGTATCGGCTGCGTCGGCACATTTTTGATTGCCATTACACGAGGCGGTATGCGCCTTTCCGGCGTTGTTGATGTATTTCTTGGTACCGCGGCCACGACGGGTTTGATCTTTCTCATCATCCTTGGCGCATCGCTTTTCAATGCCTTTTTGGGTTTTACCGAATTGCCTAATGATCTGGCAGAGTACTTTAAAAACTCAGGTCTCCCGCCTGTCACCGTAATTGTGATGATGGTGGTGATTTACATTTTGCTCGGCTTTATCATGGACAGCTTATCAATGATCCTGCTGACCGTGCCGATCTTCTGGCCGATCATTGCCGGTTTGGATTTCGGCATGTCGGTTGATGATGTGAAGCTTTGGTTCGGCATAATTACATTGATTGTTGTCGAGGTCGGCCTCATCACACCCCCGGTCGGCTTAAATGTATTTGTCATCAGTTCGATGGCCAAAGATGTGCCGATGATCGAAACCTTCAAAGGTGTGATACCGTTTTTCATGTCAGATCTGGTTCGGGTCGTTATCATCATTGCGCTACCTTCAATCACGCTGATATTGCCGCGTCTATTAGCGGTGGAGTAGGGTCTGGCAACAACGACCGATTAGGTGTCTCTGCAAATGGATGCTTTAACGTCAGTTCATTTAAGTGCCGCACTCGCTGCTCTGGTACTGGGCGGGATTGTTTTGTTTCGACCTAAAGGCACATCTGTTCATAAACTTATGGGCCGTAGTTGGGTTGCTTTGATGAGCATGGTGGCGCTAAGCAGTTTCTGGCTTAGAGGATTAAACACAGACGGCTCTCTTAGTTGGATACACATTCTTTCGGCTATTACGCTATTTTCACTAGGGATGGCTGTCGTCGGCATCCGCCGCGGCAACCTTAAACAACACCAAGGCTACATGATCGGCGCTTATTTGGGTCTTGTTGGTGCCGGGATCGGCACGCTTTTTCCAGGGCGAATGGTTTATGGATTTATCAGGTCGCTTTTTTAGCCATTCGCCTTCACTTCCTGGCGTTTGGCGTGGAGAATTGGCTCGGTGTAGCCGGATGGCTGCTCACGGCCTTTGAAGATCAGATCACAGGCTGCACTAAAGGCAACACCATCAAAGTCAGGTGCCATATTTACATAGTCTGAATCGCCGGCGTTTTGATCGTCAACAACTGCCGCCATGCGCTTGAGAGTTTCCATCACTTGATCCTCGGTGCAAACTTCATGATGCAGCCAATTGGCAATATGCTGGCTGGAAATACGAAGCGTTGCCCGATCTTCCATCAGGCCAACATTGTTGATGTCCGGCACTTTCGAACAGCCAACCCCCTGCTCGACCCAACGCACCACATAACCTAGAATGCCCTGAGCGTTATTATCCAGTTCATTGTGAACTTCTTGCGGGGAAAGGTTGCGGCCCTTCAACAGCGGAATGGTGAGGATATCATCGAGGCTGGCACGCGCCCGGCCGCTAAGTTCTTCCTGGCGGTCGGCAACACTGCATTGATGGTAATGAATAGCGTGCAGGGTTGCACCTGTCGGTGATGGCACCCAAGCGGTATTCGCGCCGGCTTGCGGATGGCCGATTTTGGCCTCCATCATAGCTGCCATTTCATCGGGCATCGCCCACATGCCCTTGCCAATTTGCGCCTTGCCCCTAAAGCCGGTCTCTAAACCAATATCAACATTCCAATCTTCGTAAGCGCCGATCCAGGCGGCATTTTTAATATCGGCTTTCGGCAAGAACGGCCCGGCCTCCATGCTAGTGTGCAACTCATCGCCGGTGCGATCGAGAAATCCTGTGTTAATAAACACCACGCGATCAGCGGCAGCCCGCACACATTCTTTGAGATTGACTGTGGTGCGGCGCTCTTCATCCATGATGCCGATCTTGATGGTTTTATCGGGAATGCCGAGACCAGCTTCTACCCGGCTAAATATTTCGCACGCAAACGCGACTTCCTCGGGTCCGTGCATTTTTGGCTTCACCACATAAATCGATCCGGTACGGCTGTTTTTAAGCGCACCTGTACCCTTAAGATCATGGATGCCGATAAGACCGGTAAAGAGTGCGTCCATAATGCCTTCAGACACTTCATTGCCGTCTTTGTCAAGGATGGCCGGATTTGTCATAAGATGGCCAACATTCCGCACCAACAGAAGCGAGCGCCCGGGCAAGGTGAGTGTGCCACCATCCGGCGCCGAGTAGTCGCGATCCGGGTTTAACTTGCGGGTTATCGACTTCCCGCCCTTTTCGAAACTGTCTTCAAGATCGCCTTTTATCAGGCCCAAGAAATTTTCATAGATTAGCGCTTTGTCGTCGGCGTCCACTGCAGCGACCGAATCTTCGAAATCCAGAATGGTTGTAATCGCCGCCTCCATGACGACGTCTTTAACGTCGGCATTGCTGTCTTTACCAATCGCATGATCACGTTCGATCTGTATTTCGATATGAAGGCCATTGTGGCGTAACAACACCAAAGACGGCGCATCCTCTGCTCCATGATAGCCAACAAATTGAGCCGGATTAGCCAAAGCAGTATCACTGCCATCCCCCATCGCTACAACCAACGCGCCATTTTCGATCGCATATTTGGTCGAGTTTTTGTGGCTGCCATTGGCAAGCGGGTTGGCTTGATCCAAGACACCGGCGGCATAGTCGATGACGGCTACACCGCGCGTGGCATTGTAGCCACCGCTTCGTTCCTTGTCGCCCTCTTCATCGATTACATCCGTGCCGTAGAGCGCATCATAAAGGCTCCCCCAGCGCGCATTGGCAGCGTTTAAGGCAAAACGCGCATTCGATGTTGGCACCACCAGTTGCGAGCCGGCGATGGTCGCTATCTCAGGATCCACATTACTTGTTGTGATTTCAAAATCCTCGCCTTCGGGGACAAGATAGCCAATATCGATCAATTCTTGTTTGTAGCCTTCCGCATCGTGGTCCAGGCTTTTGCGCTCCAAATGATAGGCATCTATTTTATCCTGCAAGTCATCGCGTTTTGCCAGCAACGCCTTATTTTTAGGCAACAAATCGTTCAGCACATCTTCAAAAGCGGCCCAAAAGGCATCGGCTTCAACGCCGGTGCCCGGCGCAATTTTGTCTGCCACCAGATCTACCAAAACCGTGGCAACCTGCATGCCACCTATCTGAATTCTATTGGTCATGGTAAAAGTCCTCACCTGGTCTTAAAATTTAATTTTCGGCAGCTCTAAGCATATGCTCGATGTCATTCTGGGCGGCCTTGCGGCAAATACTTTGCCATTTCGCGTTCACCTTGGAAAACGATTTTTTGAATTTTAGCGACGGAACGTCAAATCTTTCCCGTTAGAGTTAATATAAACAAAACTAAGGTTAGGTTTCATGGTCTCAAAGGATGCATTCATCGCTGCCAATCGATTTGGATTAGGCCCGCTACCTCTCGAGTTGAGCGTCATCGATAAAAATCCCCGCGCCTGGCTAAAACGCCAAATTGTTGTCGAGCAAAAAACCCCTCCTCTTTTGCAAAATCTTCCCTCAGTAGCTGAAATCATGCGAATTTATGTTCGCAATCGCCAACAAGGAAATAGGGGCCAAGGAAATCGTCAGGGAAATCGCCAAGGGGGAAATCGCCAAGGGGGAAATCGCCAAGGGGAAAATCGCGGCTCGGGCATGAGTTTCAGGCAGCAGCAAGGACGAGACTACCGGAACAGCATTTATGCCCGAACACTCAACGTGCTCCAGTCATCTCAACCTTTTGCAGAACGCATGGTCAGTTTTTGGAGCAATCATTTTACGGTTTCCAACGCATCCCGAAAGATTATCGGCCCCATCGCTGTGGCGTATGAAACCGATACAATACGGCCACACATATTTGGCAATTTTGAAGATATGCTCCGTGCAGCAATTCACCACCCAACCATGCTGTTGTATTTGGGCAATCACATTTCAATGGGTCCTAATTCCAGTGGGGTACTCAATCCCAGGGGTGGTGGACGAGGCCGCGCAAGAGTGCGGGGGCTGAATGAAAATCTCGCGCGCGAAATTATGGAACTGCACACGCTTGGCGTAAATGGAGGCTATACACAAAAAGACGTAACCGAGTTCGCCAAAGTTATTACCGGCTGGTCTTTCGGCGGCAGAGGCGGCGGCCCGGAAGGTCCTCATGGCTTTAGATTTAAACGCTGGTACCATGAGCCTGGACCCAAAACCGTACTCGGCCATGTATTCGACGGGGGCGGTGAAGACGAAGGCATCGATGCACTTAAAATGATGGCACATCATCCCGCCACGGCAAAATTTATTGCGACAAAACTGGTGCGCCATTTTGTTTCCGACAAACCGCCAGCCTCGGCAATCGCCAAAATTGAACGAGTCTTTAATGAAAGCAAAGGCAATCTTGCCAAGGTCAGCGAGGCACTCATTGATCTCGAAGAAGCCTGGAAATCACCGTTCAGTAAAACCAAACAACCGTATGAGCTGGTACTTTCAACCTACCGCGCGCTGGACATTGGCGAGCCGAATAAAAATGATATTCTCAAGTCTCTTGGAGAACTTCATCAGTTTCCTTTTAAAGCTTCCTCACCGGCCGGGTGGTCTGATTTGAGCGAAGATTGGCTGACGCCAGAATCCCTAATGCGCAGGATCGAGTGGACACGTGCACTGGCTGCAAAGTTGCCGCGCAGCGTTAAAGCCGAAGAATTATTTGCCGACACCATTGGGTCTGTTGCCTCTAAACAAACGACGTTTTGGGTCAAAGCGGCGCCCTCGAGTGAAGAAGCCATCGCCCTCATTCTCGCCAGTCCAGAATTTCAACGGAGATAATGATCATGAACATAACAAGACGCGATCTTTTAAAAACGGTTGGCTCTGCAACATTCCTGGCGGCAGCAACACCCGGAATAACATTTGCTTCTGGTCCGACGGAAAAACGCTTTGTCACCATCATTTTACGGGGAGCTATGGATGCCTTAATGGCCGTGGCGCCCTATGCCGATCCCGACTACGCCCGTCTCCGCTCGCGTCTCGCAGTTGCCAAACCCGGAGAACAAGAGGGCGCGTTAGATCTCAATGGTCATTTTGGTCTGCATCCGAGTTTGTCAGCTCTTGAGCCGCTATATAAAAACGGAGAGCTGGCCATTCTCCATGCCGCCACGACCAATTACCGGGGGCGGTCCCACTTTGATGGCCAAAACGTGCTCGAAAACGGAACGGTCAAGCCATACGGAATCAACAGCGGCTGGCTCAATCGATCGCTCAGTTTATTGAATGTGGGAGATCGCCGTATCGGTCTTTCGATCGGTCATGCAATTCCCTTAATGATGCGCGGCGAAACCGACGTCCAGACTTGGGCTCCTTCCAATCTTCCAACCGCAAACAGCGATTTTTTGGACCGGCTGATGCAGGTTTACGAAGGCGATCCGATTTTTGAAAACGCGCTGCAACAAGCGTTGAAATCCGCCGAGATGACTTCCGGGGTAACCGACGGTATGGACAAGGTGCGCCCGGGCAACATACAGCTCAAATTACTAACTGAGGCAGCCGGTAAAATATTGGCTAAACCGAATGGCCCCCGCGTCGCCACCATAGAATCAGGTGGCTGGGACACCCATGCCGGCCAGAAGTTGGTGTTGGGCAAAAAGTTGACAGAATTAAACGACGGCCTTGCTGCCTTGCGGCAAAATCTTGGCGCCGTTTGGCGTGACACGGTTATCGTCGTCGTATCCGAATTTGGGCGCACCGTGGCCGAGAATGGCACGCGCGGCACCGATCACGGTACCGGCGGGCTAGCCTTTGTTCTTGGCGGCGCCGTGAAGGGCGGAAAATTTATCGGAAAATGGCCTGGCTTAGCTGAACGGCATCAGTTTCAAGGGCGCGACCTCGCACCAGTGAACGATTATCGCAGTTTGTTCAAGACAGTTATGCACGACCATCTTGGATTAAGCGAGAACCACCTTGAAGACACAATTTTTCCAGAAAGCCGCGACGCCAAAATGTTCAACGGCCTCATTCGAAAAAGCTAATCCTTAATTAAGTGACAGTCACTTAATTAATAAAGGCTAGGCGCCTCTTACCGTATCAATCACCGCCGGGGCATCAGCTGGGCAGGCATCGTCTCGCCAGGCGACGTGATCGTCAGGCCGCACTAACACAAGTTTTCGCGCATAAATTTTAGCGATATCTGCCTGGTCTATGTCTTCGACAACCAATGGCATGCCGCGGTGAGCCGCTGCTTCGACCAAAGCCTCCACCGACACCGAAGGATCAAACCTCAGCAGCGTAAAGCCGCGTCCGAACAAATCGAGGGTCGATTTTTTCTCCCCTTCACCGATCCAGGCATGCGGCGCCCGGTGGCCGGGCCGCGCCGTTTCGATATATTTCATAACATTAAATTCAGGTTCAGCCGTACCGTCCGGAACAATGATTGGAGAGCCTTCATAACGATAGCCGAGCACAATTCCATCGGTATCATATTCCCGGTCCATTTGGAGATCGTAGAGAATTTGGGTGAATGTCTTACGGAAGTCTTCCCCTTCCGGTGTATCTTCAGCGATTTCCGGTCCGACAGGGAGCTTGGCAAACTGAATAAAATTTCGGGCTCCTTCATCGGTAATCATTTGGGCTATCGGTCGGCGCTCTGCATCATAGCTATCGAGCAGCTTTTCACCGCCCCATCCTTCGAGCACCGCCGCCAGCTTCCAGGCAATATCAACAGCTTCACCGATTCCTGTATTCATGCCAAAGCCACCCGTTGGCGACATTTGATGAACTGTATCACCGGCCAGGAATACCCGCCCAACGGCATAACGATCGGCAACCACGCGTTTGCGCATCCATGGTAGAACTGAGAGAATTTCAAACTCAAAATCTCTTCCGACTGCTTCGCGGATGTAGTCCGCCGCCTCGTCATCAGTGATTTCGGTTCCAAGCGGCAGTTTCATAATGCTGAGACGCCAGAACTCCCTGCCATTGATTGAGACAATATCAGCCCACATGCCATCTTCGTTAAACATCCACTGCATCGTAGCGCGGCCTTTGTGAAACAGCGCATCGTGGTCAGTTGATTTGAAAAAGACATTGATATTGAAACTCATGCTGTGCTCGCCGATCAAATCGATGTCGAGCTGTTCCCGAATTTCACTTTCTGCACCATCGCAAGCCAACATATATTGAGCGCGGATGATTTTTTCTTCACCGCTGTTTTCATCTATCACAAAAGCCGCGACGCCATCTTCATCCTGTTCAAAACGATCTAATCGCGTATTGAAAAGCTGAGTAACATTGGACATTTCGCTTGCAGAATCGCGGAGCAAGGGATCAAACCAAATTTGCGAACAGCGCTGCATGAATTCCGGCGAATAGGGCTGAACAACGTCTTGGCGCGCCGGGAACTCATAGCGGCCCAGCTCGTAGCCGGTAACTGTGGTGAGAAAGTGAATATTGCGCGGAAAATCTTCGGGAATGCTGAGGTCTCGAACTTTCTGACCCAGCCCCCAGCGCCGACAAAATTCTTGGGTCCGATTGCCAACTTGGTTCATTTTCGGATGACCAACCGAGCCATCACGGCGCTCAACCATCATACAATCGACATTACGCCACCCAAGCTCAATCGATGCAGCAAGACCAACCGGTCCACCGCCAATAATTAAAACTGGTATCGTGATATCTGTTTCGCTCATGGATTCCCCCGCTCCGATTTGCCGCATGATAACAAGCAAACGGGGGTCTGCAATTCCTTATTTCGTGCTCTTAAGAATCCATTGAGATAATGCGGGCATCACGCATACGCTGGACGAACATGCCAACGAGTCGACGCATGACGGGATCGGTTTTCTCCAGGCGGTCCAATCTAACTTTTAAATCCTTACTCGGAATTATGGTTACAACCGTTTCAGCGACAGCGCGCGCGGTGGCCATTCTCGGCTCTGCATCAATCAAGGCCATTTCGCCAACAATGCTCCCTGCCCCAACCTGGGCAACAACGATTTCTGCCTCACCGACTTTTCGAATGATGTTTACCTGACCGGAGAGAAGAAGATAGGCTTCATCACCGTCTTCGCCCTCAAGAAAAAGATATTCTCCCGCTTCAAAGGCGCGGCGGGCGAGTGAATCATCCGATATTGGTGTTTTTTTCTTGCTGGCGTCTTTGTCGTTGCGCGTTTTTTCGCGGATTTTAAACTCGGGCGATTTTTCAATATCATCATAGATTGCCTCTGCCTTTTGGCGTCGGACTTCCGGCGTTTCTGAAATAGTCGTATCAGAATCGCCAGAATTATAGGCCATCAACAGGTCATAGATTTTTCGGGCAAAACGCAGCCGCCATTCTTCCGGTAATTCTGTCGCCAACAGCCGATCCCGCATCCCGGCCGCCGCAATCACCATCTCTTTTTCGGAAGCGCCACTTTCAACAATTTGCGTGACCGAGTTGATGCCCGACAAGACATTGGAAAGACTGGCGATCACATGCTGCTCATTGCTCCGCCCATAATCAGTTCCGGTTAAATCGAGAAGATAGCCAAATTTTGTCGCGATGGTCGGCAACAAAAAAATCATGTTGTCGATGGCCTTTTCGTAGCTTTCGTCTTCTCCTTCTTCCTTCAAAACGCTTTTTGCTCTAAGCGTCGCAGCTTCTGCCAATTGACCACTATTCGTAAAAACACGCTGGCCAATTAAAATTCGCATCAAAGACTGGAATGAGTCCTGTTCTTCGAACCGATCTCCCTTTGTCAATGGACTGACGCCAGCGAGTGCACGGCCGACACGATCAAGCATAATCTCCTGGGTTTTCTTGAGTTCGTGCTTTGCCATTACGGCACTTAGACGCTCAAGCGGCGTATTCGATCCTTCACTGATTTCATAAGTTCCTGCAGCGAGTTGAACAATGCTTGTCATCGCCGCTGCAAGATTGCGCTGATAGCCTAATATTTCCTGCACCGCTTCAGAGCCATCGAATATTTCGGCAATTATCTCATCGATATATTGAAGCGCCTCATCGCCTGGCTCCGCTTCGATTTGATCGAGCAGCAATATCAGTTTGCCCTCCCAATCTGCCTGGCCGCTCAAATATCCAGCGAGAACAGCGCGAATGGAAAAAGTCTGGTTTTCTTCGGCAATTTTCGCAGCGACCCCGGCGACCAGATCACCAGCATGTCCCTGTTCGAGTATCTCCTCAAACTCTGCCAATTCACTGGAAAATTGCGCGCGATCGGTCATTTGCTTCACGATCTATTCTAAATAATCTATTCGGACAGCTGGTTTCTCATTCCGGCCTTTGGTTTGCAGATTGGCGGTGGTTTGTAGAATTTGCAGATAAAATTCATCGTTCTGGATAACGGTGCGGATATTGAGATTGTCGTGGATGAGTTCAGAGTCAGTGATGCCAACTTGATCAAGATGTTGACGCATCAATCGACCTATTGTGATCCTGGCATCGAAACTATAAAATTCTTCCAAATCGGTACAATACGGAGCCTCATCAATCGGAGTTACGGCGACCGCACGTTCTGGACGGCTGGCAGTTTCTTCTTCAAAAATGATAATTTCCTGAGTTTGGCCGCGATCTTCGGTGACTTTAACAGCACCAAACTCGCCCGTTGCCAAAAGCGATTTTGCTTCTTTAATGCCAGTGCCCTTGGTCGGCGCGTCCGTATAGATTGTCCAGCGCTCACCGTCGCGGACATTTACTATATATTCTAAGGTCGTTAGATTTTCTCAAATACTTATCCTGGAGAAGTCTTTCGCGGCGGCTTTATCTTAATAGTCCAGCCATCAAATATAGGGACATCCTTCCTCAAGAAGCCAGCCATGGTCAATAGCAATTCAGATAAATAGCCTTCTTTTTACGAATTCACTTTCCATGAAACTAATAACTTGATTACATGAATATCCCATTAAACAGCACGCACAACAATAAGATAAAAGGTAATATTATGAAAAAAATCGGCTGGATTGGTCTTGGAAAAATGGGTCACCCGATGGCGATGAACCTCGCTAAAAAAGGGTACTCGTTGGCAGTTTTTAATCGCACAAAATCAAAAATGGCAGAGCTGATTGAAGCCGGTGCAACTGGCACCGACAGCATCGCAGAAGTCACCCAACAATCCGATATTGTTGTGACAATGGTCTCCGATGATCCCGCTCTCGAAAGTTTAGCACTCGGACCAGATGGCATTTTCGCCAATGCAAGCGCCGGCAATACGTTCATCGATATGAGCACGGTTTCTCCGGTGCTGTCGGCCCGCATTGCTGAAGAATCTAAGGCCAAAGGTCTGAATTATTTGCGGGCACCGGTAAATGGCACTGTCATTCAAGCCGAGGCCTCAACACTGGTGATCCTTGTGTCAGGCCCCGAAGCAGAATTTGAAGGAAACAAAGACGTTTTTGAGACAATGGGAGACAAAATCTTTTATATTGGATCAGAGGAACAAGCGCGTTTTCTCAAACTTTCGATCAACATGATGGTTGGCGTGTCTGCGATCATGATGGCCGAAGCTTTGGCGCTCGGAGAATCCGGCGGGCTCGATTGGGATCAAATGATCGAGATCATCAAGAACAGTGCCGTCGGGTCACCAGTTGTGCATTACAAAGAGCAGACCCTTAAGAACCGCGACTTTACCCCAGCCTTTACGGCAAAACAGATGGCGAAGGACTTTGACCTGATTCTCGAGGCCGGCAAGGCTGGCAATGTACCCCTGTCTGTCGCGGCGCTGGTTCGGCAAAACTGGAGCGCTATGATCGCAACCGGTCGCGGTGATCAGGATTTTTTTGGCTATATTGATCTGTTGGAAGAATTGTCCGGCTTGAAAAAATAATGAATTGGTGTGACACGGCGCACAGTTAAAAATCAAAATTGCTAGTATTACTTACATTATGGCATTCTAATTAAGCGCCTTTGGAGGAACTCTAATAAAAATTTCTACCGTCTTAAAATTTGCCCAAATTGCCCTCATTGCGTTCGCCTTTATTTTTGCGACGAGCTACACCCCAAGTGATGTCCAAGCTGCTGGCAAAAAGCCGAGCTTCGCTGGTAAGCCCGCCGAAAAATTGGCAAAAGGCGGCCGCAGCGAAGAAGCCAAACAACACGGCAAAAACAAAGTGAAGAAAGAAAAGAAAGCTAAAAAGGCCAAGAAAGAGAAAAAAGCCAAAAAAGGTAAAAAGAAATAATTTCCTGAAAAATTCTAGGCAAGCTCGGAAACGTCGGCCAAAACTGCGCGTCCTGTAAATCTGCCCGAGAATAATTAATGCCCAAAGAAATTTTATACTTCGGTGACCCGATGTGTTCCTGGTGCTGGGGTTTTGCGCCGGTGCTCAAATCTATTTATGAAGATTTTAAAGGAGATGCGCCGCTTTCAATTGTTGTCGGCGGCTTGCATGCCTATGACGACTTCCCGATGAGCGCCGCTTACAAGGCCGACATTCGTCATCATTGGGAGGATGTAAACAAAGCAACGGGTGCCGTTTTTGACTATGATTTTTTTGATCGCGAAGGATTTGTTCTCAATACCGAGCCCGCCTGCCGCGCTGTCGTCACCGCCCGCCAAATGAACCCATTGCTCTTGTTGCCATTTTATGAAGCAATCAGCCGCAGTTTTTATTCAGAGAATAAAGACACAACGGACCTTGAAACCTTCAAGGCGCTGGCGACGGAGGTTGGCCTTGATGTCGACGATTTCACTGAGAATTTTAGTTCGGATGACCTGAAGCAAAACACCAAGAGCGATTTTCAGTTTTCCCAACAACTTGGCGTCAGCGGATTTCCGACAATGGTGGTGAAAGAAGGTGATAAAATGGCGCTTTTAACAGCTGGCTATCAGCCCTACAAAAATCTCAAACCGGCAATTGAAGACTGGCTAGACATTGGATTTCAGGAACTCCCAGCAGAGTAAAAAATACGCCCAACCCTTGAATTATGCTCCAATTACACCTTAAATATATGTAATTACCCAAAAAGGGTGCCAAGGTTACTAGAAAAAGTAATCTGGCAGCAGCGTTAAGTTATTGATATCGCTGTAGATTTCAGGTGTGGATAAACGGAGAAACCGTTTAAAATGGTTGGCGAAATAAGCTTGTCCGCTGCAACACGGACAAATTTATTGGCATTGCAGCGTACGACACAAGCAATTGAGATAACGCAGAAAAGGCTTTCGACCGGGCTACGGGTTAACAGCGCGATCGACGATTCTGTTGCCTTTTTTTCAGCCTCTTCCCTCACCCACCGCGCAGCCGATCTTCAGGTTCTCAAAGACGATATTGACCAAGCTGTCAGCAGTGCCGAAACCGCTGTAAATGCGCTCGAAGCAATCGATGATTTGGTCGAACAGATGAAAGGTTTGGCGCTGTCGGCAAAAAGCGATTCAAGCTCGACCAACCGTTCTAAATCCGCGGTTCAGTTTAACGATCTTAAGGCTCAACTCGATAATTTAGCCAATGATGCGACCTATAGCGGCACCAATTTGATCAAAGGATCGCCCGGAAATCTGAAAGTCACGTTCAGCGAAGATGGTAGTTCAACGCTGACCATTTCAGGTATTGCGTCCGACGCGTCTGGCCTTTCAATCGCCGTGGCAGTATCCAACTGGGCTGCAGACGCCAATGTTGATGCAGCAATCAACGATTTGGACAGTGCCTTGAGCACGCTATGGTCGACGGCTTCCACCTTTGGCTCAAGTGCCAGTTTGATATCTCTTCGCTTGGATTTTGTCGATACGCTGATCAGCCAATTGGAAGCCGGGGCTGCCAAACTTACCAACGCTGATTTGAACGAAGAATCTGCCAATTTGTTGACTTTGCAGACACGCCAACAATTGGGAACAATCGGCCTCAGCATCGCTCAAAGCAGCGAACAATCGGTCCTGCGCCTCTTCATATAAGCGAACTTGTAATTCAATTCGCGACCCGATTTAATGGCTTTTTAAAAATTGGAGCATTCTCATGGCGAAGACAATTGAAGAAATCCAAACACTTGGCGAGATCATGCGTGCTGCGCATGACAAATTGTCACGCGAACATTGGGATTATCTCACCGGCGGCTCGGAAACCGAAACAACTATGTTGCGAAATCGGCAATCACTGGAAGAAATTGCGTTTCGCCCACGCGTCCTAAACGATGTATCCAACGTCGATCCATCAGCAGAATTATTGGGTAAAAAAAGGCGACTACCGGTCATTCTTGGTCCGATCGGCTCAGCTGAGCAACTTGATCCTGAAGGCATGTTGCCTGCGGCCAAAGCCGCCGCAGAATTTGATATCAGCATCTTTAAAAGCTCGGTTGCGATCCCAGATATCGAGGAAGCTGCGGAAAAATCCAATGCACATCTCATCTTTCAGTTATATGTCCGGGGCGATGATGACTGGATTTATGACCATGTGAAGCGGGTCGAGGCATCCGGCTATGCCGGCTTTTGCCTAACCGTTGATACGGCTCAATATGGCCGCCGTGAAAGAGATAAAGTCAAAAGCTTCACGCCAGCCCAGCGATCACACGTCACAGGCGTAAATTTTCAGGCTGCGCTAAATTGGGGCGTGGTCGAGCGCCTCAGAAAACAAACTAAGTTACCCCTCATTCTCAAAGGCATCGCAACGGCTGAAGATGCCAAGATTGCCGTCGATCACGGCGTAGACGTTATTTATATTTCCAATCACGGTGGGCGACAGTTAGATCACGGCAGAGGCTCCATAGAGGTTCTTCCAGAAGTCGTTGATGCGGCTGATAATCATGCAAGCGTCATCGTTGATGGCGGATTTTGTCATGGCACAGATATCTTAAAAGCAGTAGCCTTGGGCGCAGATGCCGTTGGGCTTGGAAGGCTTTATGGATTCGGCCTCGCTGCGTTTGGGCAAGCTGGCGTAAAACGGGTTCTGGAAATTCTCGAAGAAGAAATAACCAGTGCAATGGCCTTGCTTGGCGTCACATCTTTAGACCAACTTACCCCAGACCACCTGCATCCGGCATCGCCGGTGCGCCTGCCATCACCAACAAGTGTTTTTCATTTGTTTGATGTTGATGACGGGCCTTATTAAAACTGCTGCAATATTTAAAAAGATGGTGGAAAGTAAAATGCTAACTCAAAATTTAAGACGTTTCATAGGCGCGGCTATTACAGCCACCGCCCTGCTCTCGTTCAGCTCCGGCGATGCTCTCGCTCAACGAGATTTTTCGAAAGTAAAAATTAAAACCATTCCTGTCGGCGGCGCCGTCACAATGCTGATGGGTGCAGGCGGTAATATCGGCGTGGTTTCCGGCGCGGACGGTGTCTTTATGATTGACGATCAGTTTGCTCCGCTCACACCTAAAATTTTAGCTGCCGTTAAAAAAATCAGTGCCAAACCAATTCGCTTTTTGCTCAATACCCATTGGCATTTTGATCATACCGGTGGCAATGAAAACCTCGGCAAAATGGGCGTCACCATCGTAGCCCATGAAAACGTGCGCTCCACCATGAGCGTTTCCCAACCTCTAAAAGCCTTCAAAATGACCGTACCGGCCTCGCCTAAAATAGCTTTACCGGTCATCACCTTTAATGATTCCGCGACCTTCCATCTGAATGGCGAGACCATTCGCATCAAACATGTGCCGCCAGCGCATACCGATGGCGATTCCATCGTTCATTTTGTGAATTCGAATATCATCCACACCGATGACACTTTCTTCAACGGCTTCTACCCATTTATCGATGTGGAACATGGCGGCAGCATTGATGGCATGATTACAGCCGCTGGCATTACGCTTGGTCTTGCCAATGATCAAACAAAGATCATTCCAGGCCACGGCCCGCTTGCCACTAAGAAACAACTGGTCGCCTACCGCGACATGCTTATCAAGGCTCGAGACGCCATTAAAATGGCTGCCAAGGGCGGAAAATCGGCAGATCAGGTGATTGCGGCTGACCCACTGAAAACTCTAAACGAAAAATGGGGCAAAGGATTTCTTAAGCCGCAGATATTTGTAAAAATTGTTTTGGGAGGCATGAAAGGCTAACCAGAACTTATTGAATGACAAAAAGCCGGGCTGTCTTCAGTCCGGTTTTTTATTATGTCACCCAACTATTCAGCTGGTTGCGATATGGAGGTATCTGAGGAATTTTCAGCATCAAGGTCATCTTCATCTGAATTTTGACTTCCGGCTATCGGCAGTTCTACCCAAAATGTACTGCCCTGATCTTCTTGACTCTCAAAGCCAATCGAGCCGTTCATCAACTCGACGAGCTGGCGGGTAACCACGAGGCCAATCCCGGTGCCCTCAATTTCACCGTTTTCCTGACCAAGACGACTGAACGGCTTAAATAGCTCTTTCTGTTGATCGAGCGGAATACCGCATCCGGTGTCGATGACTTCAACTCTGAGGCGATCCATGCTACCTCGGCGTTCTTTGGACGCGGGCCAACTAAACCTAGAGTTACGTCTATTGGCATAGATTGAACTCTGATTATTTTGACTGTTGAGACATTCGGTTTCAAAACGGATTAAATCCTGTTCAACCGCAAAAAATGAAACCAAAATAAGCTGGTCTGATATGGGGCAAATCCCTTTCGCCTCAACAGACCATTCAGACTCGGTATTATGTTCTATCCAGGAAAATAGGTTTTCCACTTTTCCCTCTAAAACAAAATAGCGCCCAAACATCAACTCAGTCATTATATTTTCTCAAATTCATTTCTTTTGTTGGTGCTGTTTAATGGACTTTCGTGAACCTGGTATGAACAAGATGTGAATGCGAGTTTCAGACGACATATCAATTTTTTCAATGGCCTCCTCAAATCTACTGAATTATGATGTAACCAATCCCCGCAAAACAAGGAGAGGTTTTTATGATTGGCGAACTCGTCAAATATCCGGCACCAGACGGCATCACCCGAGATGAAATGATTGAAGATGCGCGTAGCGTCATTGCTAAATGGCAGGCTGAAGAAGATCTGCTTCGAAATCACTTTCTATGGAGCGATGACAAGAAGTGGTGTTATGGTTTTTATCTGTGGAAATCGCGCGCAGCTGCGGAAAAGGCACATGATTCGGAATGGAAAAAAGCGGTTGAAGAAAGAACCGGGACCGTTCCTGAAATATCTTATTTTGATGCCTTTATGATTCTCGACAATGAAACAAATATTGTGACCGAGGAGAGCCTGGTTTAAATGGCGCTGATGCGGGAAACGCCTCGGCCTCAAAATAGCATTTACCTTTAAACCGCCGCCCCACTCGGCAGATCGAACAGATTGTCGGGCAACCCGTTGATATAATCGAGCACCGCCTCGCTTTTGAGCACGTCCGCATATTTTGCATGAAGATCCAACAGCGAAATCGCATGCGAAACTTCTGAGCGATCGAAACAGGCATCTTCAACAACGCTGACCCGGTAGTTGTGGCTAAACGCATCAACAGCGGTTGCGCGGACACAGCCGGATGTCGTTGTACCGGTGACAATCACAGAATCTGCTTTAAGCAGATTTAAGTAGCTCAAAGTTGGCGCTTCATGAAAGGCGCTCGGTTTTTGCTTCCAGACAACAACGTCCTTAGGACCAGGCGCAATATCGTCGACAATATCATTGCCATCGTGGTTTGTGGCGGGTGCTGGCTCGCTATGATCTAAATTTTCACCGCGAGGGTTTTTCCACGACCAAGATCCTCGATCCCACTTATCATCCCGGCTATACCCCGTCGTATAGAGCACAGGAATGCCTTTTGCGCGCGCAGCCTCAATCAATTTCACCAAAACCGGCATCGCATCCCAAGCCGCTTCACCGCAAGATAATTTCCAGGTTTTGATCGATTCGAGGATGGCTTCACGTTTATCGCCACAAAAGGCGTAACTTACATCAATGATCATCAAAACAGGACGTTCACCAAAGCCTGCATTTTGGCCAAACCCAGCCGCGTCAAACACGCCCTGATCCCGTTCAGAAATATATTTGTCCCAAATTTTTTCGGTCACGTCGACACCCCAACCACCATGATCGCAGGACATTCCTGCTCAAAAAGAGTATCTCAACTTGCAACCTAATACGCAAATGGCCACTTAGTCTTTACCCCAAATTCAAAATTAACGATTTTTCAGATAAAGTTGCTATATGATTAGATATGAGTTCTATTTTATGCAGCTAAAACTAAATAATTAAGAGTCTTCATTGGTGACAAAGAATTCGAAGATCAAAGAACTGCCAGAAAAGGCGAGCGAATTGTCTGAAATCGCCAAAAACAATTGTGATCGTCTCACCATCATCATAAATGACATTTTGGATTTTGAGAAATTACAGTCAGGTGCCATGGAATTTACATTCAGCGAAATAAATTTAAACATTTTGGTGAGCGAGGCACTTGAGCAATGCGAACCTTATGCCGAAGAATTCAAAGTAAAATTCGGGCAAATCAACTCGGTGCCAGACATCGTTCTTCAGGGCGATGCGCAGCGCCTCAACCAAGTGATGCTCGATCTGCTTTCCAATGCAGCAAAATTTTCCGGCGAAGGAAAAAAAGTTGAGGTCTCGATTTCACTCAATCAAACGAGCGCCCGCGTTTCCGTCACGGATTATGGCATCGGCATTAATGATGACTTTCGCGGCAAGATATTCGAAAAATTCAGCCAGGCGGAAAATCCTAACATTCGCTCTGCCTCCGGGACGGGCTTGGGCCTGTCGATATCCAGGTCAATTATCGAAAAACATCAAGGAACGATAGATTTTAAATCTGAACTGAAAAGTGGTTCGACTTTCTATTTTGAGATTCCCCTGGATTTAAATCACTAGGAAGCCCCGCTCTTTATCTCGGAAACCACTCCGGATAGGCGAAAAACAATATATAGAAAATGATCAGCGCCAAAGTAGGAACGCCTAACAAAAGGACCATAGTACGAGGAGGCATCGAGGTTTTCTTTCGGTTACATGGCTAGGTCTAAAGGCATCTTACAAAAATAAAGAGCTCTGATCTAGCAGACTTTTCTTGATAATTATCACAAAAAAGAGGAGGCACGTAACAAGTAACATGACCCGTTTTATAAATTTGGTGCCCGCGACCGCTATTGTATTCCCACTACAGGCATCTTCGGACCTTTAGTATCCAATTGAATCAACAACATAGGAATCCTAAGGTTCACTGTAAAGGGCATAAATGTACTACCGTTTGTACTACCCTTTTCCTTGTCCACCTCGGCCCACCTAGGCCCACAAAGGCACCACATTAGCCCCCCTCAATAACCTCACTCCCGCCGACGTTTACTTTGGGCGAGGACAAGCCATTTTAAATCAACGA